>Ga0190314_1000521_pt1 | contig 13022 bp, 12 predicted proteins | sample 4870071112_MG_FD_165055 | JGI IMG/M metagenome (GOLD analysis project Ga0190314, IMG submission 165055) | Hydrothermal vent sediment bacterial communities from Southern Trench, Guaymas Basin, Mexico - 4870-07-11-12_MG | ecosystem: Environmental > Aquatic > Marine > Hydrothermal vents > Sediment ...
GTTTAATAAGGGTTGGATAAGCCCGGATGAGGCATATGCAAAGGCCAATGAAAAAGGACGCTTCAGGCCATTGTTGACTAATCCTCCCGTCGATTTTACCGATGCATAAATTAATTGCCATGGGACAAAAATCATTTTGATTATAAAAGAGGTTGTATCATGACGAGACAGGAAATAGACCATATACTGACAAAGATGCTTGATACACATATAAATGTTTCAGACCTTAATTTAACGGTTGGAAAACCGCTTCAGGTTGAAAGTGACGGCGTTCTTATAAAAGTCAACATGAAACCTGAAATAAAGGAGCTTACCCCTTTTCATACTGAAACTATAGCCATGAATCTGATTAACAGGGATCATCGTTTAACAGAAATGCTTCTTGCCAGGGGTTCATGCGATATGTCCTACAGCCTGCCTGGAAAGGCACGTTTCAGGATCAATATTTTTTCTCAGTCCGGTAATTATTCCATAGTCCTCAGAAAACTTGAATCAAAGGTGCCTACAATCAAAGAGATGAATCTTCCGGAAGCCTTTCATAAAATTTCCAGTGAACTAAATGGAATGGTTCTTGTTACGGGTGCAACGGGGTCGGGGAAATCTACATCTCTGGCGGCAGTGCTTAATGAAATAAATGAAACCAAATCGGTTCATATTGTTACCCTTGAAGATCCTGTTGAGTATAAACATCCCCATAAAAAATCCACTTTTAACCAAAGAGAGCTGGGCACTGATTTTGATGCTTTTGCAAGTGGAATGAGGGCGGCATTAAGACAGGCGCCCAAAATAATTCTTGTGGGCGAAATGCGTGACAGGGAGTCCGTTGAAATAGGATTGAGCGCATCCGAGACAGGGCATCTGGTTTTAACCACTTTGCACACAGTTGATGCCGGTCAGACAATAAACAGAATTCTCGGCATGTTCAGCGCTGAAGAGGAAAATCATATACGGATACGCCTTGCTGAAACAGTCCGATGGGTAGTATGCCAGAGACTTCTTCCAAAAGTGGGAGGGGGACGTGTTGCCACTTTTGAGATACTCAGCACAAGTTTGAGAGTAAAGGAAGCAATACTGCACGGTGAATCAGAAGGTAAAACATTTTATGAAATGATGCAGAACGGCAAACATTTAGGGATGACCACATTTGATGACCATATTTTAGGCTTGTATGAACAGGGGTTTATAACCCAGGAAACGGCTATGGCATATGCTTCCCACAGAGGTATTTTGGGCCGCGGAATTGATATGATTAAAAGTTCAAGGGGAGAAGCAACCACCGATATTGACAGTCTGGAACTTGACAGAAATTATGACAGGCCCAGGTTCTAATACTGTTTATAAAAAAGCAGGTTTAATTTTATAAAGCAGACAACGGGAAAATATAATGGAAATAATCTGTGAAAATTGTCAAAGTAAATTCAAAATTGACGATGAAAAATTAACGCCAGGCAAAACAATCCATTTTCGATGCACCAAGTGTAAAAATAAAATCAGCATAACCCCTGAAGATAATACAGAAAAAAATGATTTAGCAGATATGGATTTTCAGGAAGATGATGAGTATGATTCCACTGACAACCCGTTTGATTTTATAGAAGAAGAGGGCAAAACTGCTTTGATTTGCGAAACAGATTCCAAAATAGTAAAAACAGTCTCTGATGCTCTTTATTTAATGGAATATCATATAACCGAGGTTAAAAATGTTCGTGAAACATTAAAAAAAATGCGGTATCATACCTATGATCTGATTATTTTAAATGAACATTTTGACACAAAGGAACCTGATTCCAACAGCGTACTTATCTATCTTCAACGCCTTAACATGTCAATCAGAAGAAATATTTTTGTCTGTTTAATAACCGATAGATTCAGCACCATGGACAGGATGACGGCTTTTAATAAAAGCGTTAATTTAATAATTAATATTGAAAACATTAATGAAATAGCGAGAATATTAAAACACGGATTAACAGAGAACGAATTTTTTTATCAGGTTTATAAAGATAAAATGAAGGAGCTCGACAAGTATTAACAGCTTTGTAAAAAATGGATAATAAATCGATCAAATATACCTGCGCCGAATACAGGGAAGAGATGATACTGCTAAGTCTCAAGATGCGCCTTAACGACAAAAAAATATCTGATAAGGAAAAAAAGATAATTAACAGGGAAATAGCAAGAATCGAATCTGCAATCTATAATACTTAAGGAAAAACATTGAAAGCTGAACCAATAAAAATTTCAGATAATCTGTTTCTTATTAAACTTATTCCTCCAATCAGAGGTTTTGACAACTTTATCGGCTCATGGCTGTACAGAGGTGAAAAAAATTTCATCGTGGATGTGGGGCCTTCGGTGACAGCCAACAGCCTTTTAACGGCTCTTGATGATTTAAATATTGAAAGCCTTGATTATATTTTTCTGACACATATCCATATTGACCATGCAGGAGGAACAGGAGAAATAGCGGAAAGATTTCCCAACGCAACCATCATCTGTCATAAGGCAGGCATCCAGCATCTTGTGGATCCGGTGCGTTTATGGAAAGGTTCAGTTAAAACACTCGGCGATACAGGAAGAGCATACGGACCAATAAAGCCTGTCCCGGAAAAATGTTTTACAAGCGCTGATGATTTTGTGTCGGATATTGTCACGCCTGTTATTACACCAGGTCACGCACAGCATCATGTAAGCTACAACACTGATCAATGCCTGTTTGCAGGTGAAGCAGCAGGGGTTTATCTCTCCCTTCCTTCAGGCCAGGAATATTTCAGACCTGCAACACCCCCAAGATTTTTTATGGAAACTTCTGTAAACAGCATTAATGCTCTTATCAAAAAAAAGCCTGAAAAAATCTGCTATGGCCATTTCGGTATAAAAAATAATGCTGTGAAGATGCTTGAGCAGCAGCGTGCCCAGCTTATGCTTTGGAATAAAATAATTGATGATGAGATGAAAACAAAAGGCGAAGACTTTTCCATAGATCTTTGTATAAACAGGCTTACAAAAGAAGACCCCCTTCTTGAAGGCTTTTTTTCTATGGACGAAGATGTAAGAGAAAGGGAGAGAGTCTTTTTGCGTAACAGTGTGAAGGGTTTTGCAGGATATTTATCCCCATAGCCGTGTTCAAAACGCCCCCTTTTGCCCGATCTCTACGTCAGTCTAAAATTTTAATCCTCGAAATACTCAATGTATTCCTGTGGTTAAAATTTTTGCTTTCCTTGACCTCGAACAAAATTGAACATTTTGAACACGGCTATCCAAAATAGATTTTGGATTAAATACCGCTGCCTATGATGCGTAAACCTTCCAGAGTTAAATCCTGATCAACCTTTTTTATTGTTTCTGAAATATTAGAGATGATTCCGGCAAGCCCTCCTGTGGCAATTATTTCAGGCTCAGATTTCATTTCCAGAGCAATGCGTTTTACTATGCCGTCAACAAGACCCGCATATCCAAAGAGGATTCCTGATTTCATGCTGCCGACAGTATCCGTTCCAATGGCTTTATCCGGGGGAGTAGATATTTCAATTCTTGGGAGCCTGGCTGCCCTGCTGAAAAGGGCTTCCGATGAAATCATGATCCCAGGGCTGATTGCGCCTCCAAGGTATTCGCCTTTTTCCGAAACAGCATCAAATGTTGTGGCAGTGCCAAAATCTATAATAATAAGACCAGTTTTATATTTATCATATGCCGCAACAGTATTTGCGATCCTGTCAGCGCCTATTTCCAGAGGATTATCATAGAGCAGATTTAAAAAACCTGCTGCCGAACCGGCATCAACCACATGGGGCGCTGTGCTTAAATATTTGCGGCAAAAAGAGTCTATAACAGAGGTCAGAGACGGAACAACAGATGAAACAACCGTTTTTTTTATCCGGCTAAAATCTATACTGCTTCCTGCAAACAGGCCGCCAAGAAGCATATTGAATTCATCGCAGGTAATGTCTTTTGTTGACCGTATCCGCCAGGTATCAACAAGATGTTTTTCCTTAAAAATACCTATAACTGTATTTGTATTACCGACATCAATGACTAATAACATTTTTTATCGCATCAATAATTTTAATTGTACTTAGAGTATTTGAAACATTATGAACTCTTATAATATTCGCTCCATTTAAAACCGCCGCTGCAATTGCAGCCTGGGTTCCAGTCTCAGCCTCAGGTTGATCAGGCTTGATCTCTTTTTCAGTCTTATTTTGAAGCAGTTTCCGAATAAATGCTTTTTTTGAAGGACCAATCAGAACAGGGAGCTTCAACTCATTAAATTTATGCAAATTTTTTATCAGCAACAGATTATGCTCAATAGTTTTGCCAAAACCGATTCCAGGATCAATTATAATTTTTGATCTTTCAATTCCGTTTTTTTCAGCCTTTGCGACTGCATTTTTTAAAAAATCTTTAATCTCTCCAAAAAGATCATCGTAGTAGGGCGCAACCTGCATTGTTTCAGGAGTTCCAAGCATATGCATTAAAATAACAGGGACCCTGTATTCGGCTGCCACTTCAACCATTTTATCGTCATTATTTAATGCGCTTATATCATTAATAATTGACGCACCTGCCTCAATCGCTTGCCTGGCAACCTCAGCCTTTGTTGTATCTATGGAAACAGGTACTGATATATGCTTTGCAAGATCTTTAATTACAGGCACAACCCGCTGGATTTCATCTTCTATGGAAACAGGCTCAGAAAAGGGCCGGGTGGATTCCCCGCCTATATCTATTATATCAGCGCCGTCTTCGACCATCTTTTTACCCATTGCAACTGCGGCATTATGGGAAGAATAAAGCCCTCCGTCTGAAAATGAGTCCGGCGTTACATTTAAAATACCCATGATACATGTGCGCTGTCCAAGCTCAAGTTTATGAGCGCCCCATGAAATATTATACGACTCTGTTTTCATTGCCCCTTTTTTATGTTCTTTTTTCCTCTTGTTCCCTAATGTCGGATTTTTCCGAATTGGCGTCTGCAGAAACAGATTCCACGCTGCTCTTTTGGGTTTTTGAATCATCCTTGCCGGAATCTTTTTCAGGAGGATTTGACGGAAATTTAAAATCCGGCCTTGCCTTTTTTATAAGCGAATCCAGCGCCGCTCCCTTAACCGTCTCTTTTTCCAATAAAAGTTCGGCAAGATCATGCAAAATATCTATATTATCTTCTAAAACCTTTTTTGCTGTTTTATAACTGTTTTTAATAAGGGATGTTATTTCCTGATCTATTTTTTGTGCAGTTGCCTCTGAAAAATCCCTGTGCTGGGCTATTTCCCGCCCAAGAAAAATCTGTTCTTCTTCTTTGGCAAAAGACATGGGCCCAAGATTTTCATTCATGCCCCAGGAACGTACCATTTTCTGAGCAAGATCCGTTGCCTGTTTTATATCATTTGCAGCTCCGGTGCTGATACGGTTGAAAACCAGTTCTTCGGCAACCCTGCCTCCAAACGCAACTGACAGTTCACTTTCAAGCTGATCCTTATATTTAAAATCAGACTCTTCGGGTAAAAACCAGGTCATTCCTGCGGCGCGTCCCCTTGGGATAATTGTAATCTTGTTAACAGCATCTGTGCCGGGTAAAAAACGTGCAACAAGGGCATGGCCTGCTTCGTGATATGCAGTGGTTTTTCTGTCATCCTCTTTTATAACCTTTGATTTGCGCTCCAGCCCCATATAGACTTTGTCCTTGGCATCTTCGAGATCATTCATATCAATTTTTTCTTTATCTCTCTTTGCCCCCATGAGCGCTGCTTCGTTAACAAGGTTTTCAAGATCTGCGCCTGAAAAACCCGGGGTTCCCTTTGCGATTACCTCTGTATTCACATCAGGGCCTATTGGAACTTTTTTCATGTGTACTTTAAGAATCTGTTTACGTCCTAAAATATCAGGCAAAGGAACAACAACCTGACGGTCAAAACGTCCGGGCCTTAAAAGGGCGGGGTCAAGAACATCCGGCCTGTTGGTGGCGGATATTAAGATTACGCCTTCATTTGATTCAAATCCGTCCATTTCAACAAGAAGCTGGTTTAAAGTCTGCTCTCTTTCATCATGCCCTCCTCCAAGTCCGGCTCCCCTGTGCCGCCCCACTGCATCTATTTCATCAATAAAAATAATGCACGGCGCGTTTTTTTTTCCCTGCATAAAGAGATCTCTTACGCGTGAAGCTCCGACTCCCACAAACATTTCAACAAAATCCGATCCGCTGATGCTGAAAAAAGGTACGCCCGCTTCTCCGGCAATGGCTCTGGCTAAAAGAGTTTTTCCGGTTCCAGGTGATCCCATGAGCAAAACCCCCTTGGGAATTCTGCCTCCGAGACGTGTAAATTTTTTCGGCTCTTTGAGAAACTCTACAATTTCCCCAAGCTCTTCCTTTGCCTCGTCTATTCCCGCAACATCCTTAAATGTAATCTTATCCGACGAATCGGTTAAAAGACGGGCGCGGCTTTTTCCAAAGGAGAGCGCTTTCCCGCCCCCTGACTGCATTTGCCGCATAAAAAAGATCCATACCCCTATTAATACAATCATGGGAAGCCATGACACCAGAACAGACATGTACCATGGAGCTTCAGTTGGAGGTTTAGCGTTTATTGTAACGCCTTTGTTTCTGAGTATGCCGATAAGATCGCTATCCTGGGGCGCATAAACCTTGAAACGATTTCCGTTTAAGTCCCTGACCAGCAATTCCTGACCCTGAATAATAACCTCGCCTATCCTTTCAGCCTCCACCATGGAAAGAAAATCGGAATATTTTATATTTGTTTCAGCCATATCACGCGGATTAAAAAGGTTGTAAAGCATAATCATCATCAATGTGATTACAAGCCATAGAGCTATGTTCTTATAAAACGGGTTCAAAGGATACTACCTCCTTCTGGGGAAAAATTTAAACATCAACTATTTTTTAGCATAACCTGAACTACTAAAGTTAATCATTATTTATTATCAGGCAAGCAACAATTTTGCTATCAAAACTTTTTTGTCAAAAGCGTTTACTCTGAAAGTTTATGCCTGCAATGCCTTCCTGTCTCCCGCAGAGGGTTTTTTTCTTTAATAAAAAGCAAAAAATCTCTTTTTCTTGTCACTCTAACCCTGTCCGGAAAATCAAGGGAAACGCAGGCAGCCTTTTTTCTTTCCAAAAGCCTGTCCACTAAATCAACATGCTTTAAAGTAATACGCTTTAAATTACCTTTAATGCCAGATATTGCCTTTCTTATTACTCTTCTTCTTGCTGCAACATGATATTTTTTAACAGCAGAAACAGAAAGAATGATCTTAGTTTTTTCTTTTTCAATTAGAGCGGATATAAACATCTTTTCAATAGATTCATCTATCCATTCTTCTTCCGACCTTGTAATGGAAGCAAGCCGGCATAAGGATTTAACTATCTCGGGATTATACTCTTTTTCTAATAACGGGATCAGATTATGACGTATTTTGTTTCTTAAATATTTTGTGTCATAATTGGAACTGTCTGTAACATATTTTATTTTTTTTGCATTTAAAAACTCAACTATTCTGGATCTCGACAAATTTATAAGAGGCCTGATAATATATTTTAAATCTGCAGATTCGGAGATGCTGACTGAGCGTACAGGAGGTATTCCTGCAATTCCAAGAGAGCCGCTACCCCTGAAAATATTCATTAAAATCAGCTCTGCATTATCATTATAATTATGACCAAGTGCAATTTTATTATATTTTTCTTTTTCTGCAAGATCAAAAAAAAAATTATACCTTGCGCGTCTTGCTGCTTCCTCCATGGAAAGCCGGTGTTTATGTTTGTATTTTTCCACATCCACTTTAATAATATAGCATGGCAGATTGAAATTTTTTGCAATTTGAGCAACAAATTCTGCCTCATCATCAGACTCTTTTCCCCGGAGGCTGTGGTTTAAATGGGCAATGCCTATTTTAAGCCCTGCATTTGAACCAAGCTCCAAAAGAATATTAAGAAGCGCCACCGAGTCAGGCCCGCCGGACACTCCCACAAGCAATGAATCTGAGCAGGAAAACATTTTAAAATCGGCAATTGTTTTTTTAACAACTGTTATGGTGTTATCTGTATTTTTTTTAGAGTCCGTCAGCATATAATTAAAAATTTCATATGATTCTGCCAAAAGATTTTTCCAGAAATCTTAAAGGCCATTTTTTCCATGTGGGCCGCCCATGGGGACATTGCGAGGGGTTTTCGCATTCATCAAGCTGCATAAACAGAGCTCTGATCTCCCCATGTGCAAGATGCTGGTTTGCCCTTATTGCCCCGTGACAGGCCATTAAAATCAAACATTTTTCAAAGAGTTCATCAACGTCCCGGTTTGCCCCGGTCTCCGCTATGTCTTCAACCATAGCCATTATGACGGGCTGAATTTGTTTGCCTGCAAATAAAACCGGAACTGCCCTGACGGCAAAGGTTGTTCCTCCAAAGGGTTCTATCTCCATCCCTGCTTTTTCAAGCTCAGGTATAAGCCTTATCAGAATATCCGCTTCTTTATGCCCAAGATCAATGGTTTCAGGTATAAGGAGTTTTTGTGATGCTTTAAGCTTGTTTTTTGAAATATTTCTTAACTTTTCAAAAATTATTCTTTCATGTGCTGCATGCTGATCAATTATAATAAGCCCTTCAGCAGATTCACAGATAATGTATGTGTTATGGAACTGACCTATAATTTTCAGGTCGCTGAATTTTTTTTTATTCCATATTACTGCCTGCTCAATTTTTCTGTCTGTTATTGTCCAGGGCATTTCTTCCTGGCTATCTGCAGGAAAAGTTCTGTCATACTCTGTTTTGGAGCGAAAAATTGTTTCAGGCTCTTTTATATAATCAATAAAAGGTTCAGAACTAACCGGTTTTTCTGTATTAATCGGGTTTTTTTGGCCCCATCTTGATTCTTGTGAAAGTTTTACAGCTTTTTCAACTGCAACCGCAACGGTTTCATGAACAATATCTTGCTCTGTAAACCTTACCTCATGCTTTGCGGGATGTACATTTACATCAACCTTATCAAAAGGAAGCTTTAGATAAATAACTGCCACAGGAAACTGCCCCTTCATCAGAGTCCCCCTGAAACCCTTGAATAAAGCGTGCTTTACAGTTGCATTATGTACATAACGACCGTTAACATATATGAATATCCCGCGTCCGGTATTGCGCCAAATATCAGGTGAAGCTACCCAGCCTGAAACAGAAACCCCGTTTTTTTCAAATCCAATTTTATTTAACTTATCCCTCAAAGTTTTGCCAAGTACGTCTGTTGCTCTTTCAACAGGGGATGTTACCAAAGGCCAGTTTTTTACAACTTTACCGTTATGTAAAAGTTTAAAACGTACATCCGGCCTGGAAAGGGCAACGCTTGCCACGGTATCGGCTATATGGCTCATTTCCGTATTAACTGTTTTTAAAAATTTTCGTCTTGCAGGCATGTTAAAAAAAAGATCCCTGACTGTCACCATTGTTCCTGCAGGGGAGCCTGTTTCCGAAACCTTTTTTAATTTGCCCCCTTCAATAAAAACTTCAGTTCCTGATTGATTCTTCTTATCCCTTGTAACAAGAAAAAAACGGGAAACAGATGCAATGCTCGGGATGGCTTCACCCCTGAAACCAAGTGAATCTATGGCAAGAAGATCCATGTCATAATAGATCTTGCTTGTTGCATAGCGTTCAATGGATAAAATTGCGTCATCACGACTCATTCCATTTCCGTTATCCGAAACCCTTATTAAAGACCTTCCGCCTGATTTTACCTCAATGACAATCCTACTGCTGTCAGCGTCAAGGGCATTCTCAACAAGTTCTTTGACAACAGAAGAGGGCCGCTCAACAACTTCGCCTGCTGCTATCTTGTTTGAAAGTATTTCCGGCAGTATTTTTATTTCAGACATATTACTCTTTCATTAGTGGAACTATTATTTTTTTCGGCAGAAAATTTTGATGGGGTCGCAAAAAACCTTGTTAGAAAATCTGAATCAATGGGTGACAGGTTAAATTTTATACAGGCAGTCTCCATAAGCCTGTTTAATTTAACCTCTGAATCAGTTTGAATCCTCTGGTCTATCCATTTAACCGCTTTTCTTAACTCTTCACCTTCAGGAAGCAGACTCATAATTTTTTATCCTTTTTTTTGTTCAGGCACTATTTAAAGAACCGGTTTTTTTTCATGAAAATTTGTTGCCTGTTCAAAATTATAAGCCACTCTTAAAAGCATTTCCTCATTAAAATGGGTTCCCATTATCTGGAGCCCAACTGGAAGGCCATCTTCCGAAAAACCGCATGGCAAAGACATCCCCGGGATACCGGCAAGATTTGCAGACAGGGTAAAGGCATCTGAAAGATACATGGTCAAAGGGTCGTCAATTTTTTCTCCGATTTTAAAAGCAGGAGTGGGCGTGACAGGAGAGATTATAACATCGCATTTTTCAAATACATTTTTAAAATCTTCAATTATGAGTGTGCGAACCTGTGAAGCCTTACCGTAATATGCATCATAATAACCTGAGGAAAGTGAATATGTTCCGAGTATTATCCTTCTTTGAACTTCAAACCCGAATCCCTTTGATCTTGTACTTTTATACATATCCATAAGACCTTTTTGCTCTTTGTCCCTGAAACCGTACCTGACACCATCGTATCTGGCAAGATTAGAGCTGGCTTCTGCGGGGGCTATAACATAATATGCTGCAACAGCATATTGGGTATGCGGAAGGGATACCTCAAAGACTTCAGCTCCCATACCTTCAAGAAGCTTTGTCGCACTGTTAACTGCTTTTGAAACAGCAGGGTCTATCCCCTCAACCCTGTGATATTCAACAGGTATGCCTATTTTTACACCTTTTAAATCATGCTCAAGGCTTAAAGTATAATCCGGAACATCCCGAGGCACAGAAGTGGAATCATTTGAATCATAACCGGATACGGCGTTCATCAACAAGGCGCAGTCCTTAACGTTTTTTGTTATGGGCCCTATCTGATCCAGGGAAGAGGCAAATGCCACAAGACCGAAACGTGAAATTCTTCCATATGTTGGTTTCATTCCCACAACACCACAGTGGGAAGCAGGCTGCCTTATGGAGCCGCCTGTATCAGAGCCCAATGACCCCAGACACATATCAGAAGCAACAGAAGCTGCGGAACCACCGCTTGATCCTCCGGGAATGCAGTCAGGATTCCATGGGTTGTGTGTTATTTTAAACCCTGAATTTTCCGTGGATGACCCCATGGCAAACTCATCCATGTTTGCCTTTCCCACAATCACCGCACCTGCTGCCTTTAATTTTTTTATGACAAAAGCATCGTAAGGGGGAATAAAATTTTCAAGCATTCTTGAAGCACAGGTTGTTTTCATGCCCTTTGTGCAGATAAGATCTTTAATTGAAAGAGGAATGCCGGTAACAGGGGAAAGAGTATCACCCTTGGCAATCAGCGTGTCAGCCTGATTTGCCTGTTCCAGGGCTTTTTTTCTATCAACCGTAATATAAGCGTCGATTTTCGGTTCAACCTCATCTATGCGTTCAAGAACTGATTCAGTCAGCTCCTTTGAAGAAATCTCTTTTTTTTTTATCAGCCCGTGGGCTTCATGTATGGCAAGTTCATACAGTTTCATTTCCTGGCGCTCCTTGTAAAGCTTGGTGCTAATGAATTAAAAACAATATTACTCAATAACTTTTGGAACAATAAAAAAGCCATCCTCTTCATCAGGAGCATTACTCAACAGCTCTTCCTTTTGAAAGTCATCTTTTCGAATATCCATGCGAAAAGCATTTTTTAAAAAAATTGCATGTGAGGTTGGGGGAACGCCTTTTGTGTCAACCTGATTAAGTGTGTCAACATAATCTAATATCGTGCCTATCTGAGCAGCAAATGTATCTGTTAATTCTTTGTTCAGATTAAGTCTTGCAAGATTTGCAACATGCGCGACTTCTTCAACTGTTATCTTCATTTTTTCTCCATATCAGCGGCTGACAAGGAATGAATCGATTTTTTCCTTTTTAAGCCTTTGTAAAGTGCTTTCGGCATCTTTTTTATTTTGGAAATATCCTATCCTTACTCTGTAATATCTGCCCTTTCCAGGAATATCTGCAATAATTTTATATGCTGAAAAACCTTTTGATTTGAGCTTCGCAACCAATTTTTTTGCAGCAGTATCCTCTTTTAAGGATGCAACCTGAATTGTAAGTTTTCCTGTGGGAGCAATCTTTTTTTTTATTTTAATTGTTGATTTAATCTTTGGTTCAATTTTTGGCTTAATCTTTGGTTCAATTTTTGGCTTGGGCTTTGGTTCGGGCTCGGTCTTTAAATTTTTCTTTTTCAGCAGACTCTCGTTCGGCTTTATTATTTTAAAATGCTTCGACAAATCTTTTTTTATATCTTTTTGAGGACGATAATCATTTTGCAGTCCGTCATCTTCCTTTTTCAATATTTCAGGAAAATCAAAATCTGTTTTCTTGTTTATGGTACCGTATTGATTATCTGCTTTATTTTGATTTTCATTGCCAATTGATGTTTTTTTTAATGCGGCAAGCTTGCTTTGAATCGTTTTAATATCAAATTTTACGGGTGATGTGCCCCTTCCAACAAGAACTCCCATAATAAACATCCATACAGAAATAATAAAAACAACAACAATCCATCCACCTGTTATTTTTCCTGGCTGCCCTTTTAGCATATCTTTTTTTTTGGCAGGAAGTTTTTTTTCAGCCCTGTTGCTGATTTTGCCGGTTTTCATTACATTTTTTCAGGCGCCGATACGCCTAAAAGGCAGAGACCGTTTTTTATAACCTTCTTAATGCCAATAATTAGATAAAGCCGTGCCAGTGTTAAAACAGGGTCGTCATCTGTCAGCACCCTATGCTTATTATAATAGGAATGAAAAGAGGCTGCAAGATTCATTAAATAAAAAGTTATGCGGTGGGGCTCCAGCATCCTGGCGCTTGATTCAACAACTTCGGGATATCTAACCATTGCTTTTATCAAATCTATCTCCTCTTCTTCCATTAAAAGCGAAGCTGAGGCATCATCTGCCCCTGTATTA
>Ga0190314_1000522_pt1 | contig 13008 bp, 10 predicted proteins | sample 4870071112_MG_FD_165055 | JGI IMG/M metagenome (GOLD analysis project Ga0190314, IMG submission 165055) | Hydrothermal vent sediment bacterial communities from Southern Trench, Guaymas Basin, Mexico - 4870-07-11-12_MG | ecosystem: Environmental > Aquatic > Marine > Hydrothermal vents > Sediment ...
CCATATAACAGGATTTTTTTGAGCTTTGGAATGAACTAGATGAAGCAGCCGGTTCTGAGAAGGTAAGGGGAAATATCTGAAAGTTTTTGAAAACAAATTGTGAGCATGCGGAATGATCTGATTCATGGAAGATCTTTGACCCCAAATCTGTGAATTACGTTTTTATCGGATTTTAGAGGGTCTGGAAATCCTACGATATAATACTATCAGAAAGTTAAAAACCCATACAGCTATCATTGAGTATGATCCTGGAACGAGGTGAGAAGGAGTTTAAAAGAGGTGCTTGAACTCGTATTAGAAGAGGCGAAAGAAGAAGTTGAAAATTTGGAATTTTGTGGTCCTTGAAATGATAGAGGTGAAAGAGTGAGTTATATTCCAATAGTTGATCAAAAAACCATGGAAAAAGTTCCGTTTGTCTTAGGTTTTCAACGCGTTAGACAGAAGGGAGGTCATGTGTTTTACAAACATTCAAATGGGAGATATCTCTAGTATATCGGTAGAGGAATTTAAGAAAACAGTTGAGAATCTTTAACTCGCAGAACCTTTACGTTCTGAACAGGAGAAACTCTTAGCGATTCATTTTCAGCTGAGTCTTGGGAGGATTGAAAAGCTCAGCATTCAAGTAGCTCGTTAAGCTCATAACCCAAAGGTTGTGGGTTCAAATTCCACTCTATAGTTCTTAAACATTGTTTGATGGTTCTAAGCACTATCAGTCTTCATTACCAGTCGATCTTTATGGCCAGCTTTGTTTCTTATATGACACCTGTCTACAATTCGTGACAACTGTAGTATAGCAGGTATCTGCTAGAGTATGTGGTAGCAGAAGTTACTTTTGAGGGCAGAAAGATGCTCATAATGGGCTCACAAGATGAAAGCGAGGGAAAATATGGCTTTTCGTGATACCGGCAAAATTCCAAGGAAAGTGAAATCTTCAGTACCTTTTGCAACTATATTTGGGGGATGGGAGATCATTTTGAAGCATGTGAAACCTCTATCAAGATGGCGGCATGTGAGGAAATTGGGGTGCTTGTTAAACTCATCGATATTATATTGGTCGTCACGATAATATACGAAGAAAATAGCATTTGATGAGAAAATAAAACCTTTGCTCATTTACAAAGCGATATCTCATATTATCCTTTTATTTGACTCTCTAAACATCTTAGAAGCAGTGAAAAATAAAATAATGCGAGAACACGTGATGTCCCTTTTTACTGATAGTGAATCCAGAACTTAAATTTATTGTATTTATCATCAAGTATTTTAGACAAAGCAGAATCTGGTGTTACCACATTAACCTTTGAAGTGGTTATCATTTTACCAATTATCATCCCTCGATCTTCTGAATTCAATTTCTGACAACCTTCTGCTGCGAGTAAAGCACCGCCGAATGCTGTAAGATAAGGATTAACTATAGGAAGAACTGGTATCTTTAAACAAGAGGCTAGTATTATGGTAAATATACGATTTTGTGCAGCTCCGCCTACCACTATAAGGTAGTCTCTAATCTTTCCGGTCATTAACTCATACATGTACCTTACACCAAATGCTATAGCTTCATACGTGACATAAATTAAATGTTCAGTATGAATTTTGTGAGTTAGATTTAGAAAACCTCCTCTTATTTTGGTGTCCCAAAAGGGCCCCCGCTCAGGACCTAGAGATGGAAAGCAAAAAAGTTCTATAGATTCTATAGCTATTTTTCTAATGGTTACATTATCCCATGTTTCTTGTAAATCTTTTTCAAAATCTTTTATATGTGCTTTACACCATTTTATAAAACTCCCTGTATGAGAAAGCACTCCATGGGATATGTACTTCCTAGGAATTACATAAGGCCGATTAAGAAATTGCGGGGTTAATTCATCTGCGTTATTCTTTATGGATGAAAAAACTGTTGTTGTACCAGATGTAAGAAAAACATCATTCCGTTTTTCCAAACCAAGTCCAAAAGCAGAAGCAGGTGTATCTGCACTTCCAACAATAAAAGTTGATGAGCGAGAAATGCCTAAAGACGATGCTATCTTTGGTAATATATTTCCTGCTATAGCATGGGAATCAAGAAGAGTGGGGAGAACGCTTGAATCAATCTGGAATTCTTCTAAAAGTTTTACTGACCAGGTTCCCTTTGAAATATCATAAAGCCCTGTAAAAGCAGCATTCGTTTTATCTATAACAAAACTACCCGTTATTTTGTGCAAAATGAAAGTTCCTAGATGACCAATTTTATAAATCTTATTAAACCATTCAGGATGGTATCTGCGAATAGCCAAGAGGGATATCACAGAGGTACTACTTCTATGAGGATAATTTCGTGTGATATCTATAAACTCTCTTATATTATCAATCAGTGAAAAATCATGTGGCAACACCAAACTTTGATATGTTATACCAGGTACTAAAGGTTCTTCGTTTTTATTGAATATCACTAAACAAGGACAGAAAGTAACAACACCTGTGAAAACTCTTTCTCCTTTTAATTTTGAAGTTAAGCTTCGCAAAAGTTCTTCTAACTTTTTCCATAGTTTGTTTAAATCAAGCTGTAACTGACTATCAAAACAATCATCGATGGGAACAGTACTTCTATCATACTCATTAAAATCAGGATCATACAGAACAGCTTTTATAGAACTTGTACCTATATCTACTCCTAAAAACCAATCCAATTTTTCTACCTCCTGTATTAACAGTACTAATATTTAAATTCTGATGTTGCCTTTCTCGTGCATGTTATATACTGCATAGATTCTTCATATCTTTTCAACCCTAACACAGCATATAGAACATCTACAATAGCCAATATCACCATGCGTCCAACATTCACATCACTTCCTAGTAATTTCTTCGGTACTTTACCTAATAAAACGACATCGCAGATACTGGATAGAGGAGAATTACTTTCACATGTAATTGCAACAGTATGTGCTTTATTCTTTTTTGCAAGTTCTGCGGCAAAGCAAATATTCTTAGAACTTCCAGATATAGATACCGCTATGAGCAAATCATTCTGCTTCAAAGTACTGGCTGCCATCGCTTGAACATGGGCATCTATTACTCCATGAACATGCAACCCTATTTTGAGAAACTTATGAACAGCATCTATCACGATTCCTGCACTACCACCGGATCCTATCCAGTAGATGTTTTTAGCGTTAAGAAACCAATTTGCCACTAATTCTAAATCTTTGGGATCAAGGCCATAAACGGTTTCTGAAAGTGACTTTATATGGATTTCGAAAACTTTTTGGATAATTGTTTGGGTGTCTTCATTGGGACTAATGTCGGAGTAGAAAATCTCTACTGGTTTTTTTAGTTCATTGGCCATCGCTACTTTTAATTCTTGAAAACCACTGAATCCCAGAGTTTGAGCAAATTTAACAACTGATGAGGGACTAGTTGAAGTTTCCTTACTTATTTCAGTGATGGAAAGAGACAATACTTCCTCAGGATGGCTTAAAAAATAATCAGCAAGCCTTCTTTCGAAAGGTTTTAACTTCGGGTATAACGCTCGGATCCGTTTAAGCACAAATTCTCTCGAAGAAAATTTCATATTATGATCCCCTCACTTTATAAGATTTGCCCAGAATAGTACAATCTGTGGTATAAACATTACCAAACCAAGAGAAAGTATTAAAGCAATATAAAACGGAATTAAAGCTTTAACAAGTCTTTTAACACTCATGTCTGCCACGGAACAGGTGCTGTAAAGACAAACACCAAAAGGAGGTGTTATCAATCCTATGGCTAAACAATTTACAAAGAATACCCCATAGAATATAGGATCAATTCCCAGATTAGTGGCTATTGGAACAAGAAGTGGTGCAAATATAAGTATAGCTACTACAACATCCATCACCATACCCACAAACAATAAGGTCACAACTGTGAATAGCAGAAACATCTGCGGATTAGGGAAAAAACCTGCAAATTTGGAAATTTTGGACATCATTCCATCGATTGTTAACACCCATGTAAACAATTTGGAAGAGACCACAATCAACATTATACTACCAGTTGTCTTAGCTGTTTCCACTAGGGAATCATACAACCCCGCAAAGGAAAGTGATTTATTTACAGAGGTGAGAACAAGCACCAGAATAACTGCAATTGCCGCTACCTCTGTAGGGGATGCAAAACCTGTTACCATAGCAAGAAGAATAATAAGAGGTATTACGGCAGGTAAGATGCCCCTCTTCACACTTAAAAGGATTTCTTGTTTATCGAATCTTTTTTTCCTTTTTTCATAACCTCTTTTAAAGGAAATAATATGGTTCAGCAGTAACATAGAACCACACATTAGAATACCAGGCCCAATTCCACCAAGAAGCAATTTTCCTACGGAAAGTTCTGCGACTGCTCCAAGAACTATCATCAATATGCTTGGTGGAACAACAACCGCTAATGTTGAAGAAGCTGCGGTAACAGCTGCAGCATAATCCAAATCATAACCTTGCCTTCGCATTTCCGGAATTTCAATGCTTCCTAATGCGACAGTATCAGCCAGTGATGAACCAGAAATACCTCCGAAAATAAAACTTGCTATGATATTAGCAGCTCCTAATGGCCCCTTTGACCAAAAGGTAAAAACTCTTGCAAGATTCAGAAGTTTTGTTCCTAAACCAGCTTTTTCCATCAAAACTCCTGTCAACATAAACAAAGGTACTGCTGTGAGTACAAAGGACATACTCCCCGACCATAGATACTGGGGAATAACGATCAATGGAACAGGTTTAAATATAATCAAACTAAGCGCTGCTGACAACCCTAAAGCGGCAAATATGGGAACCCCAAGTGCTATTAATACTATAGCGATTGTTATCATGACCAACGACATCATAACTGTTCTCCTCCCTTGAACATTTTTAAAAATACTTGGAAACCATAGATTAGATTTATCAGAGCTCCTAGATACATTACCACCCGTATGATAAAAACAGGAATTCTAGCTCCAGGAGTTAATCGCCAGTATATAAGACATAAATGAAGCTGTTTTAATCCTAGAATTAATATGATTAATAGAAAAACAATGATTGTACCTGCGCCAATTAATTGAAGCCATCTTTTCTTGCTAGAAAAAAGAGAAGTATGTGAAAAGTCCTTCGTTGCAAAAACCGATCCCAGCCAGATAACCCATGCGAAACAGGTTTCAGCAACATCTTCAGTCCAAGGGGTAGGAATTTTGAGGGCTCTTCCAATAACTTCTATTAATATTGTTGAAAGAAGAACAAGAAGGAGAATGATATTTATAATCTCCAATGTTTTCTTAAATCGCACCTGCTTCCCTCCTTTTTCATGAGTGAAGTGTTTTCCAAGAAAACATCATTTGAATAAAATAAAGATTTTCAGTCAAAAATTATTATCTTTTTAATACCGATTCCTTTTTTTTGAAGATCTAACGCTTCATTCAAGTGTTCAAGAGTAAATTTGTGAGTTACTAATTTCAATAGGCATTTTTCTTTAGTTCTGGCGATTTCTATAGCTTCTATAAAATCTTTCCTTCTAGCGGCTGATGAACCTGTTAGTAGCAGCTCATGATAGTGTATAGCGTTCACATCTATACAAGCAATACTTTGACTTTCGGTAAAACCTGCAAAAAGATTTAAGATTCCTCCTCGCTCAAGAAAATTTATGACTTTTTCAACTGTTTTAGTTAAACCTATAGTAATCACTGCCACTAGAAATTTTTGTGTCTTTGGGATTTGTGAGATATCGTTCACCACAAAATCTGCTCCTAGGGATTTTGCTACTTGGGTTCTTTCCAAATTGGGTTCCACTACAAATACCTTTGCCCCTTTCATTTTATAGACGATCACATGAAGAAGTCCCATAAAACCAGCACCTATTATTAATACTTTCTCACCAACGTTTATTTCACCCTTATGGTAACTATTAACAACGCAAGCTAGGGGTTCTATAAGAGCAGCAACTTCTAACCTCAAATTATCGGGCAGAGGGAATATGTTACCAACTCTGATAAGAGGTTCAGGTAAAACAACATATTCAGCAAAGGCACCATCGTATTCATAACCTATTGCTGTACGATTTTCACATACATTTTCCATGCCGCGGATACAAGCTGAGCATTTTAAGCATGGAATAACAGGAGCGACTGTTATATATTGCCCCAGCTTGAATAAACTCTTCCATTTTTCCCCAACTTGAACAATTTCACCAGCTAATTCATGACCTATAATTCCTCCTAATCTCACACCTCTTTTTTTCAATCCTAAAAATATTCTTAAATCTGTTGAACACACTCCTGCAGCTAGTGTTTTAACCAATATTTGATTATCATCTATCTTAGGTTTGGGCCGTTCTACAATACGAATATCACCTGGGCCGTAGAAAACAGCAGCTTTCATTATGATTTTCCTCCTTTATTATGAAGTAAATTATGATAGAGCGTATGTAATGCATATAAGCTGCCCCTTGCGTAATGCAAGGGGCAGCAAGTTTTTTAGAAACTCACAACTAACTGTGAGCGTTTTCTAGCTTCTTCCAACGCTTTTACATACTCTTCAAAATCCTCATTACCCACTATTTTCCTCATTTCCTCCCATACAGGTTTTACTAAAGGCTTAAAAGCTTCCTTTTGTCTATCGCTTAAGAATGAAAAATGTATGCCATAATCGATCATCTTAGTCATGTATTCGTAATAATACTGTTCTTCATAATAACCAACCACTCCTGCTGCTTCAGCGGCGGCCTGTTTTACAGCTTTTTGAATCTCCGGTGGAAGGCTATCAAATACTGATTTGTTCATAACCACCAGAACTATGTCAGGAATATAATTCCAAATCGTCATATACTTCGCTGGTTCGTATGTTTTGAAATCGTAAACATTCACAACTGAATTATCCTCACCTTGGACCGCTCCTGTTTGTATAGCTGTGTATATTTCACCAGATGATAATGGTACAGGATTTAATCCCAGACATTTCGCGGTATCTACGAAAAGTTTTAATCCAGGCACTCTAAGCTTGATACCTTTCAAATCCTCTGGCTTTCTTATTGGTCCTACTGTTGTTAGCAGTTGCCTGAAACCACGGGGCCAGACTCCTATCACTACAAGATTTTTAGATGATAATTTTTCAAACCATTTATTCACAACTGGTGGTAAATGCGCTAAGAACTCATAATAGTGTCTTTGATTATCAATTGAAAAGGGTAGATTGAAGATGAACAATTCAGGGACAATAGTAGCAAAGGGTATGGATGATTCAACCATGATTTGTGTCACATTAGTTTGGGTTTGATCGAGCATGATTTTCCAGTTTCTTTCACACAATACACCGTTAGGGAATATTTGCAGCTTATACTCCCCGTTTGTTAACTCAGACAATCGTTGGTTCATATATTCAAGACCTTTTTGCCACGGATGCTCTGTTGTACCAGTATGTTGAGCTTTGAATGTAATACCAAAAATTATCATGCCACTCAATAGGAGGATTAGGAATACAGACCACTTAATTTTCATACAAACACCTCCTTATGAGTTTATGTATTCTTGCTTATGTTACTCAGACAATAAAAATTCCTTCGCTTCCTCCACAGCTTTTCCCTCGTGGATTATCAAACTCAATGCCTTAATCATTCTTACAGGATTCTTATATTGCCAAACATTTCTGCCATATGTCACACCAACAGCTCCTGCTTCCATCACTTCTTTGGTCATTTGAAGAATTTTTATTGGATCATCAACTTTAGGTCCTCCAGCTACTACTACTTTTGCATGGTTTGCTGCTTCAACAACTTTACTAAAAGTTTTTGGTGAACCCGTATACCAGGTTTTCACTATGTCAACTCCAAGTTCGGCAGCAATTCTGGCAGCGTAAGAGATGTTCTCTACACTGTATCTTTCAGAATCTGGCACAAGATTACCTTTTGGATAAATATGACAGATAAGAGGCATTCCAAATCTATAAGCTTTTTCAGATATTAATCCCAAATTCCCAAGCATCTCAGGTTGTCTTTCATCACCAATGATCACTCCTACAGCAATTGCATCTGCTCCTAGTGAAATAGCTTCTTCTACATCAGTGACCCAGACATCAAGACTTGGGTGAAAAGCAGAAAAGCTGGTGCATTTCACAACCAGCGATATTTTCCCTACAAAATCCTTGAAAATACCTCTTGCAAATCCCTTATGAAGCGTTACAGCATCTGCTCCTCCTTCAACTGAGGCTTTTATTACCTTGGATACATTCTCAATACCTGGAAGAACACCATATGCTATGCCGTGATCTAAAGCTATATCTAAAAGCTTCCCTGATTTGTTAAATAGTCTACTCATTCTAATTGCTTTTCCAAGCTCCATATTTTCCCTCCTCACCTCATGTTTTTTAAACTTTTCAATGTACAATTTTGATTTTCCTGGAAATTAAAAAAATTATTTCCTGTAATAATAATTCATATACTATATTGCTCGTATTTGAAATTTCCTGGAAATTACGATATAATATTTTCAGATAAAAATGTATAACTGTCAAGGTAAAAAATCTTCCAAAATTGTCCATTATAGTCAATAACCACTAGTTATTAATCCAAATCTCGCAATTTCGTTTAAATTCTTCTAGGAAACGATGAGGGAAGTGAAGGAGATGATAGAGATTCCGAGTAACTAGGAAATATCCCCACTGCAGTTCGTATCGAGCATGGGGAAAGAATTTGATGAAAAAGTGAAAGAGTTTCTTAGTAGGCCGGTAGAAGAAGAGAACCCATATATATTCGTCGATACGAGTCACTATAAGGTTAAAGATAAGAAAGCTGGTAGGTACGAGACGAAAGCAATACTCGCGGTGATAGAAGTAAGGGAAGATGGATGCGGGGGGATACTTGGGGTAAAGCTTGCAGATAGTGAAAAGAATTTTGACCTGAACTCTTTGAAAAGCTGAAGGAGCGAAGGCTTAGAGACGCACAGCTTAGGGTATCTAGCAAACACAAAGAATAAGGCTCATAATAAGGAAAGCATTTGAGGGAGCAAACTGGAAGATGTCTCATATACATTTTGTTAGGGACATATTGAAGAAAGTTTCGGGAAAGAGTGGAAAAGGATACCGCACAGGTTGAAAGAGTCACTTGCAGAGGCAGAGAACTTGAGGAAGTTCATAAAGGAGCTTGGAAGTGCTGTCAGGGTATGTGAGAGATACTTGGAAGATTTGTTCGACTACCAAAGCTTTTTATAGGAGCATTGAAGAAGAATAAGGATTACAAACATGCTGGAAGAGATTGAATAAGGAGCTGAAGAGGCGAGCATAAGGTAGTAGGGGCGTTTTCGAGTAGAGAGTTACCAGGGCTCGTAACATGTATACTGATAGGCATAAATGAGGAATAGTCACTGGGAAGAAGATACTTAACATAGACGAACTTTTGTCGTAGAGGAGAGCATTTTACAACAAATTCTTGACACAACCGGAAATTCCATAAACTACATAGAATCAAATATATGATTGAAACCGAAGGAGGTGTTTACATGTTTCTTATAATCGACATTGGTTCAACTTTTACAAAGTTAGTCGTTTTCACCAACGATCTCCGAATAAACGAAGTAAGGTCTTTTCCCACACCTTATGGTTCTTATGGAGAGGTAAACAAATGCATAGATCCTAACAAATTTTGGTCAGAACTTGCCCGAGGAATTTCTCTACTTGATCTCGACCAGCGCACGACTGAGCTATGGATTTCGATTACAGGTATGGGAAGTTCCATAATACCTTTAGACAACACTGGGTCTCCCCTTTATCCTGTCATAACTTGGTTGTCCTTTTTTCCAATACCAAAAGAAGATATTCGAAGGATGAACGTTGCAACAACCGGGAAATATCCTATGGTGTTATATCCGCTCTATAAGATTGCTTATTTGCAAAAAAGATTAGGCAGAGTTAGCAAATGGGTTTCATTACCCGATCTAATTTTAAGCAAACTAACCGAGCAGAAGGAGTTTTACACTGATTTTTCCTTTGCATCACGTAGTATGCTTTTCAGTGATGCCATGTGTCGCTGGGACTCAGATTTGTTACGAAGTTTAAGTATGAACGAACAAAATGTACCTATCATAGTAGAAGCAGGTACGGTTATTGGGAGTGTCCCCTCATCCGTCCGAAAATTCTTACGTCTTCCTTCTAACACACACGTTGCCGTCGGAATGCACGACCATGTGGCTACGCTCTATTTGGCGAACTTCATTTTTAATGGAGAATCGTTAATTGTAGACTCAACTGGTACATCGGAAGCTGTAGAAATACTTGTATTGAAAACAGATAACCAGTTAGTATTCAGAGCACCCCAATATCTACTGAACACTGAGTCTACTTGGGATAAGGAGTACATCGCCTTAGTTGGTTATCCATGTCCAAGTGGGCTTGTGATGAACCTTGCGATCAACTACGGTTTCAAGTGGTACGAACTTCTTCGTGAACCACTGCCAAGGGTCTTCTTTATACCTTTCAAGAGGCGGCTGCTCAACAATGACGGCAAGTTGGTACTCGAGAATTGCAACAACCTCTCTTTTTCCGAGCTTTTGAGAGCAATGATATTTGGTACGCAATTTGAACTTAATACTATTATCAAAGATTTGGAAAATCTACTGTTTCCAACAGCAAAGAATTTAGTCATTTTTGGCGGACAAGCTTCAAACGAAATCCTTTGTCAATTGAAAGCATACGTGACAGGGTTTACTGTCCAAGCTTATCCTCATGTGTACTCTGCTGCTCTTGGGACAGCTTTAAGAACACTCAAAATAAATGATGCGATAGATAATTTCAAGTTGTTGAAACTCAGAACATATTTGATCGAAAAGGCAAAAAGTTTCATGCCTGAAGAAGGAAATATAAGTAAAGTGATCAAGAAAATGGCGGACAAATATCTCAAACTCGTAAAGGAGGTAAAAACATGAGAAATGGGTACACAGTTTTAATTGTCGGAGATGAATATATGGATCCCCAAGTAATAGAACGAGTAATTAGAGAAACCTTGGATCAAGAATTGCTACAAAGATTGTCGTTCCAAAGCATCAAACTTCCATACCCTGTTGATTATTTTGAGCTTAATCCAAGTACAAAAGTTCCAAGTGGCATGTCATGGAGTGATCCATCAGACCATAGATATGTAAAAGGAATTTCCGAGTATTACGGTCCCCCTGATTCCCTTAAAGGCAAAATAAAAAACGCCGATATACTTATTGTACATGGAGCGCCTCTACCTGGTTATGTTTTAAAAGAGGCCAAGAAACTAAAATTGATTTGTAGTCTAAGAGGAGGACCAAAGAACATAGATATAAGAACTGCAAAAAGTTTGGGGATGAGAATAGTGAATACCCCTGGAAAAAATGCAAGAGCTGTTGCAGAGTACACGTTGGGAGCGTTACTTTCACTCACACGAAATATAGTAAGAGGTAACAAGTGCTTTGATAGAAAAATCTGGTGCTGCGGCTTGTTTAAATGGAGCAATTGCGGAATAGAGCTTAAAGATAAGGTAATTGGGTTAATCGGTTTTGGTCATATTGCTAAATCGTTTGTAGAGCTCCTCAAAGGATTTAGTTTACGGCGGATCTTAGTGTATGATCCTTTCCAACCTCAAGATATACTACTTACTTACCAAGTGGTTCCTGCATCGTTAGAGGAAATTTATGAGCAAAGCGATATTATTTCCCTTCATGCTCGGCTGAATGAATCTTCCAAAAATATACTGAACAGTCACGCTTTCGAACTTATGCAGAGAAAACCGATAATTATCAACACAGCTAGAGGAGGGCTCATGGACTATATGGCATTAAAACGAGCTCTCTTACAAGGAAAGGTTTCAGGAGCTGTCTTAGATGTATTCGGAAATGACCCATTCAAAGAATATGAAGATCTTTGTTCTTTGCCGAACGTTATTTGTACTCCGCATATTGCTGGAGGCTCAAGAGAAACTGTAATACGAGCAGCAAAAATGGTAGCTGAGGAAATCAGGCGTTTCATGTTAAATTTGCCGTTTCTGAACGAATTGTAAATAGGATTTTCTAAAGAACAAAAAATGATAAAAGTATGAAACTTGGCAAAGCTACCAGAATAAGCAGATTGCAAATAGTCATAAATAAACTTTCTTCTCTGTTTCATTTTCTATACTTCCACATTATTTTTAGAGCAGCCCCACATTTTAATATGTGAAAAAACCTTTAATTTTGCTAGCACAAAAACGGCAAAATCCTTTGTGAAGCTGTGTTTTGTTCTATATAGGCGAATATTGATCTCAGCTTTGGTATTGTGAATAGCAGTGAATAGCAGAAAGGCATGATCGAACTGCTTCGAGAGTTTTGAATACATTGTATAGTTAGCTCATATTACAATCCCTGGTGTAATCTTTATCATCTGCAGTCAACCGAGCTATAGGAAATTCTCCGTATTCAGATCCCCTATAAAAATTAATAAATCCCTATTATTGCTTATTTGCTGCTGTTTGAATGACACTTTTGCTGCGAATGCCTCACTTTAACTCCTAAGAAAAGCTATACTTGATTGTTCTTTCTTTCAACATTCATTGATAATTCCTCGATAACATTATAGATAACCGATCGAACTTTTTCACATTAATCGCGCTGTCTGCTAATGCTTCTATATCTTATTAGGAATAATCAAAACCAGATGGTTTTATATCCCGATGATAGTTAGGGTCTTAATAGTTTCTATAAAATTGTCGATTGTCTCACTATTTTTCTTCTAACTTGAAGAAAAAACGATTGTGTACTCTGATGAATCTGATATAACGCTCTTCAAATAAATCGTGGGGGATTTGAAATGTTCAAAAAAGGCCTTATCTCCAGTATGCCCATTGTCATCGGTTATTTTCCGGTGGTCGTGACCTTCGGTATAAACACAATAGCACTTGGTTTCTCCCCTTTTGAAGCGATCCTATCATCTATGTTGATTTTTGCCGGGGCAAGTCAATTCGTTCTCATATCCACCATGGGAAGCTCTTTTGTGAATGCGATAGTGATACCACTTGAATCTCAGACACATGGTCTATGGA
>Ga0190314_1000525_pt1 | contig 12991 bp, 20 predicted proteins | sample 4870071112_MG_FD_165055 | JGI IMG/M metagenome (GOLD analysis project Ga0190314, IMG submission 165055) | Hydrothermal vent sediment bacterial communities from Southern Trench, Guaymas Basin, Mexico - 4870-07-11-12_MG | ecosystem: Environmental > Aquatic > Marine > Hydrothermal vents > Sediment ...
TCTGGTATCCCTAATTCATCTGACAACGAACTAACAACCTCCTTATTGGTCTTAACTGTCTTCTTAAGCATCCCCACAACAACCACCTCCTTCAAACCATTCTAACCTTATTCTCTAACTCTCTCAGCTCAAGCTCAGCTTCCTTCTCAGCTTTCTTGTACTCTGCCTTAGCTCTGCCTAAAGCTCTTGCAACCTCTGGAACCTTAGACGCTCCGAACAGTAGAAACACTATCACCAACACCAACATCAACTCGTTAGGTCCTATCGTGAACATTCACACCACCTCCACATTCAATATCTTCTCTTAAGATATATAACTAATACCAGTAATCCCACAGCAACCACTATTATCCCGATCCACAAGTAGTTCCACCAAGCAACCTCTTCTTCAGTAGGTACTGGCGGAACTACTGGTACACCTTCTACAGCACCGCACTTGACAACGTAAATCGTTCTATCCTTTATGTAATCCTTGAAAACGATTTCACCCTTACTGTTAGCAGTTAAAGTCTTAACAGGTTCTCCATCCTTGTAAACAGTGTACTCTTGAGATGGAGTCAAGCCAGTAAACTTAACTATGAACCAACCAACCTTATCTGGACAAAACTCCAAGTCGAATACGGTCTTCCCATCTTTGTTCTTGTTATCTGGATACCATCCGTTAACGACAATCTTCAGCAACATCTGAGGTTCGCAGTAAACCCTTATCCCGCCAACTTGCACATAGGTGTGCTCGACTATCAATGGTTTGTTATCCTCGTATGTGAAGTTCCAGTATAGGTAAAAGAGAGAATCAGTTGGATTTAATTCAACACCTGGCTGGATCACTACAGCTTGTGAACACCCGATAGTCATTACCAGCACGAGCAAACTCAACACTAGTTTTAAAGCTCTCATTAGTACCCCCCTCCAAATTCACATTATTCTTCTCAGTATTAATATTATCCCTCCTATCATCAGTGAAGAGACTGCTATGTATCCGACTATATTCTCAACTGTAACTCTGGCTATTGGTTTAGAAACGATGCTTATTCTCTTTTCGAACGTCTCACCATTGATTATCTCGACGACAATCCTGTAATCTCCATCTTTAGGAACAGACATCTGCTCTGGAACTTGGTAGGTCTTGTATCCATTGCCACTGACCCAAACCACGAACCAGTTAGTGTAAACGACTGGATTTCCATTGCTGTCGTAGACTACGACCCTCATCTTCTGTGCCGCATCGTACTCGCAGTAATTGTGGAGCTTTAGAGTTACCTTAAATGGTTCTCCAGCTATTGGATGACTGGGGTTAATCGTTATCTCTTCTGGAACTATTGCACTCTGTATCTTATAAGTATAGAAACCTAGGTAGGTGTAGGCCCAGTAGCGGGCAGTCCTTGAATGACCTATCCAATAGTAACCTGGCTGAGTCTTCCACAAGCACAGTATTCCAGTATCCTTCAACCTGAATCCAGCCTCCTCGTTCACATAGATGTCTCTTTCAGATGCGGTTGACACTCCTGGTATGTAAACGTCGTAAACGCCGAAGACTGTGTATCCATTCGTTCCAAGACCTATTGCATAACATGCGTCTTGGTCGCAAGTAGGGATTTTCGGATACCAGTAGCCACGAAGTGTTCCAGTACCAGTAACTTTGCTCTTAGCTACAAGACCTCTGCAGAATGCATCTCCGCAAACCCAAAGAGGAGTGAGCTGAACCTTTACGTGAGCGTCACCGTAAGTGTACTCATAGCAGTAGTAATATCCGCTCTCTGGCGTACAAGCTCCAGCAATTCCAGGACAGCTTACGCACGTAGATGTCATTGGTGTGGCAATACTTACGGCGTAATATGATGTGTGAACGTAGTACACTATCGCAAGAGCTGCTAACACCCCAACCAATATCAAATACCAGTAACGAAACTTCATGATCCCACCTCATATCTCTCAAACCACAATTCTGCTATCCACTTATATAACGTTTCGTGTATGATCCAATCAACCTCTCCTATTATCTCATCCCTCTTTACAATCCAAGGGTCGGGGGCTGGATTGTTATCACCTTTGACTATGTAACCTTTCTTTGTAATCTTGATTATCCTGTGACCAATCAGTTCACCATTGTGGACGTAGACTATTATGTCTCCGACCTTCAAATCTTCTGGGGTTGTATCTATAACCAAGTAATCGTCATCCTTTATTGTAGGGTACATGGACCACCCTTCACCCTTGGCGAGGATGTAGTGGTCTTGATTTAGTAGGGCTGGAAGAAAGCAAGGGCCTAAAGCTAACCACGATAATGCTAAGAATGTTCCTAAACCTACCAAAGCTAAGACTGTGAAACACAACAAGACGTTACGAACATCCACGTTACCACCTCTTAAAAAATAATAAAAAATAAAAGAGTTACGCTGGCGTTGCCCAGCCGAGCTGCTTGTATATAGCCCAAGTAATTGCGGCATATCCAGCTTCAGCTATGATGTACAGCGGTATGCTGGCAATCATGGATGCGAAGAATGCTTGTGCGAAGTATTCAGCACCAGGCAACGTAAGCATGCTGGTCGTGAATGCCGAGTATATCAGCACGATTACTGGTATTCCTATGACCAAAGAACCTATTACACCGCTGGCAATCGCCTTCCAAACTCCCTCAACATCCAAACCAGCGTACTCGACAATCTTAGCACCCAGCCAGTAGATGAATCCGCTGATTACGAAGGTGAATATTGCACCCAATATGATTGCCACTAGGATTGCTGGAGATGAAGCAGTCTGACTACTTACTATGCTGGCAAAGGAAGAGACAGCCGTACTGTTTACGTTCATTAGCGTAGAGTCGCATCCGAAGATTAGGCTCTGTGCTCCAAGCGAAAGGGATGGTACTGCTACTTTTGCAAGTATTGCCGCTTGCAATGCACCTATTACAGCTCCTATTAAACCTCTAACCCCTCCAAACTCGAACCACTTATCCATCACGAACACCTCCTACCGAGCAGATACGCTAAAGCTATTAAACCAGCTAAAGCGAACACAGCTTCGAATCCAGGTGTAGGCATCGTAGGAGTTGGAGTTGGGGTAGGAGTAGGTGAGACCACTTCAACTTCCAGTGTCATATCCTTGTATAATGTTATAGTCTCCCAGTCTAAGTCACCATCTACCAGTTTGAACTTGAGATGCGTGTATCCAGCTGGAACCACTACTGTTACTTCACTGGGTGGAACATAACCCCAGTATGGGCTCTGCCATATCTTTGTCCAAGTAGCTCCATCCTTGGATGCGTACAGCTCAAGCGAATCCCAACCGTAGCTACCTGGTTCGTCCTTGCTCCACTTGAACCTCAAAGTACCACTAGAGCCTGAAACTTCTGGCAACTTGAACCATATCTCTGGTCTCGTACCCTTACCTACAGATGTTGCCTTCCAAGCGTACCCTAAATCCTTTAACCATCCATTCGGATCGACCTTCTTGACCCAGTGTGAGTCGCTGGGATCTAGTTTGAAGTGTACTGTCTTCGCATCGACGCATCCCACTGCTGTCGTTAGCAACGCTAACACTACCAACCCGATCAACACTCTCCTCATTTCTCGAACACCTCCCTCAAATCTTTTTCAATTTCTTTAGCCAGATATTTGACCATCAACCTAAACAACAACCAAGTCAACGCAAATATGGCAACTACCTTTATCAGCGAGTATCCGAACCAAACTATCAAGCCGCTCGCTAGTGCCGACAGTAACACAGCAATTATGACATGAGTTGGCGTGACCAGTGGAACTACTGTGTTTGCAAATCTGTAAATCAGGTATGTTAGAACTATGAAGGCTATAACAGACACCACTGGTTCGAAGGTCACCACTGCGAAGTACGCTATTACGAACGATGTTACCATCAATATCACAGCTGTGAATACCTTAACCCAATCCTCCATACCCATCACCTCTCTGGAGCATAAACTTCCTCCCTCTTCTGATCTACCAAATTGTTGTTCGTGTCGTAAAGTGATGCAACCACCAAGTGCTTACCGCTGAACTTAGTCTTCCACATGAAGGTCATGGTTATGTCTGCCCCCTTTTCTACCGATACCTTCTGCTCGCCTACGATAACTCTAGCACCATTAGGATACACGACTTCGAGCCTCAGTATTCCATTGAACGGGAAGAGAGTTATCTTAGGTTGGCCAGTGGTAACTGCAGCTTGAGTGCTGAGCATAGTCGTTTTAACTTCCTCTATCCTAGCTGGTTGGAACCAGTAGTAGCTGATTTTAACATCGGTCTTGTAGACAATTTCTGGTTCTGGTCCTGGTGGTGAAGGAGGTATTGGGTTTTGCGTTGGAATGTACCAACCTAATCCGTAAATGGCTACCGCCACCACCAACAACACGAACGCTATTATTATAGCATACCCAACCTTCTTACCCATATCAACCACCCCTCACCATCAAGTCTGGATTTATTATTAACACAGCACCAGCAAGCAATAATACGGCCGCTATAATGTTAACGACATCAGATGGTACTGTTATTGCTATCGGTGAAGCTTGTGAAACAGCATCTATGGCCTTCTTAGCGTCAACTATACCAGCACCATAATCGTAGTCGAATCCAGCCCTACCCTTGTCAACAGCCGTATTCATCAATACCTCCAAGCACTGCCTGTTTGTCAGAGTAGGATTCTTTGATAGCATTAATGCTACTACTCCAGCTACGTGTGGAGTTGCCATGGATGTACCGCTAGCCGCTCTGCTACCTCCTGGAACCGAAGAAATTACGTTCACACCTGGAGCACTTACGTCTGGTTCGTTATGTTCTACCCCCCAAGTATCTGGTCCTCTTGATGAGAAAACAGCAACGTTACCATTCTTATCAACAGCACCCACAGTTATTACTTCGTTCTGCCCATCATCGGCATCTCCTGGACAAGATATGGTACCAGACCCTGGGCCAGAGTTTCCAGCAGCAAAGACTACTGGACAAACTTCGGTCAACTTTAATGCGGCCCTTCTAACTTCGTTTAATTCGTCCGCATCGTATGGTGGTGCTCCCCATGAGTTGGTACTAACCACAGCCTTACCCTGTGCCTTCAACTCTTTAGCCTTCTTATATGCGTAGTCTAGAGCACCCAAAACCCAAGACAGCCTAGCTGAACCTTGCCAGTCGAAGGCAACTATGTCGACGATCCCATCGATGCCTGGTGCAACACCCTTATACGTTAAATCTTGGGAAGCTATTATACCAGCACAGTGGGTTCCGTGCCAATGTGTATAATCGTGAGCGTTCGGAACTATTACCTTCTCATCTATTACTAGAGACTTTCCGTTTCTCATCAGCCAAGGATGGTAGTTCTGAACTCCAGAGTCTATTATAATCACTACAACACCCTGACCAGTGTAACCTTCGGCCCACACCTCCTGTGCGTGGATCATCGGAATACTGTCTTTGAGCAACTTGATGGTAGGTAAATCCGAAGTAATCTTGAAAAATTTTCCATCGTAAAGGACTTTCTCGACGTAAGGATTGGTCGCTATGTCATCGACCTTGTCCGCTGGAATTGTACCAGCCAAAGCGTTGTCAACGTCTGTTATGCTCATGGTCATCTCGAATCCTACCGCTTGCAACGAAGGAAGAACTATCTCCTGTTGAGCTATAGCCATAGCTCCAGTATCACCAGTCAAAACAACTACGACTGGTATCTTTTCACCTGGCTTTGCCTTAGCCAATTCCTCTTTAAGAGCCTTGGAAATCTTCTCCTGAGGTGAAGCAATACTCATAGGAAATGATCTTGCCATCGAGTAATATCCAACTGCTACATTCTGAGCTACATTAAGAGATGTGACTAGGCAAGAGAATCCTAATGTTATTAAAAAAATACCTATAAGTCTTACGACCGCCTTGTTCGTCAAATTACCACCTCGTTCTTATTAGGTACAGTCCAGCAAGTATCAGTCCAGCAACAGTAGTGTAGCCAATTATTTGGTCTACGGTGACTCTGGCTATAGGCTTTACGACCTCGAAGCTTCCAACAGTACCATATATAAACGACTTGGTACTCGTGTAAAGCTTAATCTCGTAGCTCCAGAATCCCAGCTCGTCAGCTGTTACATCAGTCTTAAGTGAGTAACTCTTAGATTGTCCAATGCCTATGTATTCCCTTGTGAAGTCGAACCACTTGGTAACCTTAGCGCCACTAGGTTTCTTCAGCTCGAGGTATATCCAGAACCCGTTAAGAGGTACAGGTGAGTCGGCATCTACCTTAACAGTTATCCTGAACTCAATCTTTTCTCCCTGTGGAATCTGGAAGGATTGTGTAGAGAAGTCGTAGCACGCATTTTCTACAATGCCTATAACTGTAGCTTTAGGAGTCTGTGCTGAAGCTGGCGTTACCGCTGAAGCAATTAAAAATATTAGAGATAGTAATGCAATCAGCTTACCCTTCATCCTTCGCTCACCTCCTCCTGCAGTGTATTATTACTGCGATTGCGAAGAACACTATTGCTACAATCCAAATCCACAGTGGAACTGCCAGTATCTGTTGTTCGTACCAGGGCGTAACTGCAACGACTGGTGCCCAAACACCCACAGCAACTGGCTTTGAGTAGGTAATGTTCAGCTCGTTCCATCCCTCGTTAAGGCTGATATCTTCTAGGATTATTGAACCAGTCTTGTATTCAATCTCTTCACTGTTGAGTTCAATCTTGATTATGTTCTCCTCGCTAAACTCTGGGAAGTACTTGCTCCATGGCTTTTCAGAAGGTTTAATAGTCATATCTGCTGTGAGGTTCTCTGGTGAGTAAATTCTTATTACAGTCGTGTAGTTACCATCGTTCTCGATGCTCTTTATTTCACCTACGTATGGACCCCTCTTCTGGAACGATATGTCGTAGGTCTTGTGCTCTGAGGTGTTTAAAGTACCGAAGTTGTAGCTGGTAACTGGCTTGTTAATTGCGTTTTCTGGGTAGCTGAAGGTGCACTTGACATCGCTTATGTTAACATCGGAGTTCTGAGTGACGTTTACTGTCTGCTTGACAGTGTAGAAGCTGTCGACATCGTAGAACTTAACCTCTGGTTTGCTAAGCTTAACCTCTGTTACAGTGTAGCTGAAGTTTGCAACGACTTCTCCATCATCGCATGTTAAGTTCAGTGTTTCAGATGCAGTGTTGTTGGCAACAGCCTCTATGACTATCGTAAGAGTTGTAGCGTTCATGTCGACTCCAGCCGATGCAAAGTCTGGGAACGTCCAAGTGGCACTGCTACCTCCAGATATGTTGTAGTTGGTTGCAACTGCCACACCGTTAACTGTAAGGTTTATCGTTGTTGATGCGGTAGCGGAATCAGCAACTATGGTTACGTTAGAGTCTGTGTTGTTTAGACTCTCCAGAGTGAAGGGTAAGTTCAGAGTAATCGTTAGGTTGTTTCCTTCAGATATGGCACCGTAATCCTTGGTGAAAGATAGGTCGGCGGTTACAGCAGAGATGCTTATCGTTTTCTGTGCCACAGCTGGAGCCATTGAGACTATCAGTGCCATCAGAAGACCTAATACCCACCACCTTCTCAACTACATCACCTCTATATTATTGTAAGAAAATAAAAGAAATAAAGTATTCTGTTTACGTTAGGATGGTGTAAGTCAAGGTGTCGACGTAGTTAGCAGCAGTCTGGTAGAAGTAAACCTCCATAGTGTAGGTCTGGTTGTCTGCAAACGTTCCAGCTGGAGCATCCTCAAGTTCGACACCGATGTTCATCGTTACAACGCTGTCGGGCTCGATTGTGAATGTGTAACCGCTTGTGTACTCACCATCAACGAACAAGTACTTCTTGTAGATTGCACCGACATAGACATTGAAGTACGAGTTCTCAAGTGCGTCTGGCAATCCCTCTTCACCAGTCTTGGGGTTCTTTAAGGTAACCTGAAGCTCTGCAGATTGGTTGTCAACATTCTTTATTGTGACTGCTAATTCCTGTGTAGTGTTGGTAGCACTACCATCTGAAGCTATGTATGAACTAAGGTTGAACTGAGTGCCACCAGTCTGTGTAATCTGCAACTCAACTGGAGACACTGGTGTAGGTGCGGCAGCAAGTCCCTGGCTGTAACCCATCTGGTATCCCTGTTGGAAGGCACTCTGTACCATTCCGCTCATATATGCGTACACCAACGCTCCCACTACCACCGCCCCAATTATAAACCACACCAACGACTTGCTCACTCCTCCCATCTCTCACATCACCTCCTCAAGAAAAGTGTGTGATAAGGGGTATTTTAATCTTGCTATATCTATAAAAGTCCTAAGCCGTCAGAAGTTGTCTCTGGTCATCTGAACAGTTTATTGACTATATTTAGCATTTTTGAGAGGTATGATGCTCGTTTTAAGCAATCGAGAGCTTCTCTAACGTCTTCGAACTTTAGCGTTAACACCGCCAACCAGTAACCAACCAGTATTGACAAGGCTACTATGGGTGCAATCGGTGGGGCTGGAATGTACAGAACCTCGTTGTTGTTGTGTAGGTCTACGACCATTAGCCTATCCGATGGATGGTGTAACATAAACACGTTCACTAAGGCGATGACGAAGGTTAGCCAGAAAAGTGACTTTAAATATGTCGGTACGCCTTGATTAAGTAGAACCATCCTTCTGTTTCTGACCATCTGGGTTTTTACCTTGCCTTCAGACTCCAATTCTTTTATGGCATCGTATATCGTTTGCCTACCGCAGTTAGCATACCTCATCAACTCAGAAATGTTAGCAGAACCTTTATCCTTTAAGTACTCAATAACCTTTTCCTTAACTTCGTCGATTTTCATGGCCAACACATATTAGTCGGCAACATTTATTTAACTTTTTGTCAACGATATTATAAGGTGGTCGAGATGGGTGACGATATTGAAGGAGAAGCGATACTGGACTTGAAAGATTTAAGACCAGAGGAAAGAGAGATGTTCTGCAAAAAGCTAGGGGGTTTATTCGACAAAGAGTCTCAACAGTGTCTAGTTAAGATTAAGATAGACAAGAGCGAACCAACGAAGATCAAAATACTTAAATTCGATTATGGCTAACTTATAGTATGAGATTTGAAAGGAGGGATAGAGGGGAAAGGAAGAAGGAAGGTAGGGAGAAGGTTGTGTGTAAAGATGGTGTTTGTTATGTCGTAAGGAGGTGATTTAGGTGTTCGGTAGTAAGAAGATTGTTAAGGAGAATACAGAGAAATTCCAGCTTATAAAGGGTTTGACCAAAAGTGCTTGTGAGAGCATCGGTGGCATCTATAAGGAGCTTGATGGGGTACCAGTTTGTATTGTCAAAAAGGATGTGGACAAGCACGGATTCGAGAGAATCGTTAGAGACTTCGACGTAGAAGTCTTAGACGCTACTGGTAGTCAGAGCGGTTAATTTTTTAACTCCTTTTTAACTATTTTTAGTATGGTTAGATCGTTGTTGAAATCCGATAACTATCTGGAACTCAACTTAGATAGGCTAAGCGATGTTATAATCTACCCCTACTTCGAATGCAACTTGAGGTGTAAAAATTGCTTGGTTAACCCACCAAAATCGGAAGAAGTAGGCTTTCTAAAGTGCTCCCCATTAGACTTCATAGAGCACATCGAACCTTACCAAATAGAAAGAATGCTAAGCTGGAGAGTCAAGAATTGGGTTATATTAGGGGGAGAGCCGTTCTTATCCAACTACACGCCAGTAATGCTGTCCAAGCTCAGCGGTAATGGTAGGGTAATAGTTTACACGAACGCAACCCTAATATACGAACACTTGAAGGAGCATGGTTTTGATTCACTACTCGAAGATGTGCTTAACCATATAGACAGACTGATTATATCTTTAGAAGGGGGTAGAGATTGGACCGAATACATAAGAGGTAAAGGGGTATATGATAAGGTACACTACGTCCTAGACCGCATAGTTGATAAAGTGGATGTTGTGGTTAGGATGGGATACTTTGAAGACAACCTGCAATCGGTATTAGGGGAAATTCAGAGGTTGAACGAAGAGAAGATACCAGTAATACTGTTCCCGAGGATCGACCATCCGCCATTGGATGTGAATACCATGTACTATTTCTACAACGCAGTCGCATCTTTCGACATGGCTGACATACTGTTACCATCTTACAAGAACTTCTTGGGGTTGAATCCAGAGGGTGTTAGTTGCCCAGCGGGATGGGCTAAGGTGTGTGTTCTACCAGATGGATACCTTATACCTTGCCAGTGGAACTTCGTCAAGATCGCTCATCTCGATTGGAGGGATGAAGACATAGAGTACGCTTTTACCAAGTGGTGTCAGCACGCCTTTAAGTTGCGTCCAGAGTGCATCGGTTGTAAGTACGCTTACAGGTGCAGAGGTAGCTGTAGAGTTGCTAGAGATTACTTGGAGTGTCCAGTTAGGTATGGGGGTAAGCTAGTTGACAATATAGTGAATGTATTGGGTGAAGTAAGAGAGGTTAACAGAAGCAAAGTTATTGCAAGGATGAAAAAAATAGAAGGGTTAATAGTTCACGGGTGCTCTGCTGGTTGTTAAAAAAAAATCTTTATTTTTATTTAATTTTCTATAACAATAACTTTTAAATATCTGTACACCAATTAGTGTACAATGAGTGATAAAGTCGCTCTAACAGCAACAATTAAGATGGTTGTTGATCCAGATCCAAGATTAGTAGATTTGATTAAGCGTTCTACTGATGGAATAAGGTATGTCGTGTACAATATTCTAGAAGAACCAAGTAAGTATGGCGTATTTAAATACTCTAAGAGAGATAGGAGGATAAAGTGGTACCAAGACATAGGTGCAATACATCATGAATTCTACGAAACTCTAAAAACGAAGTTTGGTTTACCATCAAGAGTAGCTCATGGTTGTTACAGGGATGCTATGTTTCTAGCCAAGAGCATACTAAACAACCCTACTAACAACAATAGTAAAAGAAAACCTATATTAAAAAAGAATATACTAAGACTTAGTAACTCATCCTATAAACTTATTTGGGAAAGCAATAGGTTAGTTGCCTTTAAGATAAGAGGTTATGCAACATTTAAAATTGTAGGATACCCAAAGGAACAATACGAACTGTATAAAGATTGCAAACTAGGAGATTGTTTATTGCTATTAAGAGATGACAAAGTATTTCTCTATGTAACAGTTAAAAAGACTACAACTATACCAAAACCAAGTCATAAGGCTATAGCTGTAGATTTAAACTTTAGAGAAGTTGTATTCGGCAATCACGATATAGAGCGAAGAATTAAAACACCATTAGAGAGATTATTACACATTAAACAACATCACATCGATAAAATCCAAAGAAAATATAACAAATCATGGAAATACAATAAACACATTAAAAGAGCTATCAGTAGATGGTGGAGAAAGATAAGAGGGGTATTAGACAACTTCGTAAAGCAAACTTCTTTAAAGATAGTATTGTTTGCTAAAGAACAGAATTGCGATACGATAGTTCTAGAGGATCTTAATGGGCTGATGTGCAAACAGGCAAAAACAAGAAAAACATGGAGAGACAAGTTTACATTTTTTACATACAGAAAACTACAATCTTGGATAGAGTGGCAAGCCAAGAAACATGGTTTGGTTGTTGCGTATATACCACCGCAGAATACCTCTAAGATTTGCCCTATGTGTGGTAGCAACGAAACATATTTAAGAGGTAGAATGCTATATTGTAAAGAGTGTCATTTAAAAATGGATAAAGACTCTGTAGCAATTAGAAATCTAGTTAATCGATGGTTGAAAATGCTGGATGTGGGGAGTTAGGTGTCCCCCGAATGGGGCTGATGGGGATGCAACTCCAAGAACCGATGAAGCCCAAGCCCAGATGGGCAACACCTATGCAGTAGTCCATGATTCAACCATTTACATCATTTTTTAACTCATTAACAAAAAAATTAAAGAGATCTTAGTTTGTCTAGCTTGGTAAGACCTTTCTTTATGTCCTCTTTCTCAAGCGACTTATCAATAAATTCTTTTATGTAGTCGGGTACTTCCCTGTCTACCTTTCCATAACCTAACTTGGCAAGGCAATAATCCATAAACGCCCAGACATCTCTTCTTCCAGTTATTAGCTTTGCATCTTCAGCCATATCAAGTAAGTGTGCACATGTTCTGATTGCCATCACTTGACCTACCTTTTTCGGTGGGACTTCCTCAACTTCAGCTTCTAAAGCATCTTCGACCGAATAGAATACTTTGGGTCCTCCTTTGGCGTTTTCTATTATTATTTTTCTACATAGATGTTCTTGCTCATCACTTAGAGTTCCTATAACACCTTCAGACCACAGTATTAACTCATGGTCGATCTTGTACCCATGACATGTCCTAAAAGCCTTTAGAGAGCCTACAACAAGACCCATAATAAGAGTAAGGCAGAGGTAATATAAAAGTGTTTGTGTCAAAAAAATCGGGAAAGTTGAAAATAATAGAGGTTAAACAGCCAGTCAGTTATGTCTCTCCTATGGCAGCTCTAGCATCCTCTATCGTTTGCGGTTTAGCTCTCAAGCACTTACTGAATAACTCTCTAACATACTCCCTGGTTACCCCAGCTCCGCCCTCCCTCTTGCTCTGAATCTTCTCATCAACCACAGCTGCACATACTCTCATCGCCTTATTCATCTTCTTTACTTTTTCACTCTTGATCTGTGAAGTCATCTTCCTCTTAACGAACTGCAATCCGAACTCTGGGTCTTCCTTGATGTAACCTTCCATGTTACCCCAGAGAGGTACAGTAGCCGCTTTTGGCTTTCTCCTACCGCTTGTCAGAGCCCTCAACTGTATTCCCAATTTTACTGGGTCGGGCGATGCCGCAACCAAATCTAAATGCGTCTTCGACATTCACACCACCTCAAATGATTTTAGATATAAATAGTATATAAGACATTCGCAGAATTCAAAACTGCAACTTTGTTTCATTTTGCAACATCATGCGAAACTGTTATCTTTGAGCTTCACCTACTCATTCTATGCCAGATGAAGAGGTTCCTAAGGAGTATATAAAAG
>Ga0190314_1000528_pt1 | contig 12953 bp, 12 predicted proteins | sample 4870071112_MG_FD_165055 | JGI IMG/M metagenome (GOLD analysis project Ga0190314, IMG submission 165055) | Hydrothermal vent sediment bacterial communities from Southern Trench, Guaymas Basin, Mexico - 4870-07-11-12_MG | ecosystem: Environmental > Aquatic > Marine > Hydrothermal vents > Sediment ...
CTAAGTTATCAAGTGCATTTGTAGAATAAAGAAAATCCTAAAAAGGAATTGAAATGAGAACGAGAACCTTAATTGGGCAGGCGATAGCATCTGTTAGTAGAATAAAGAAAATCCTAAAAAGGAATTGAAATTTTTTCCAGAATCTGGAAGACCTACTACCGTAATCGGTCTCCAGAGAAGTAGAATAAAGAAAATCCTAAAAAGGAATTGAAATACAAAGTCGTCAACCTCCACACATTTGCGGAAGAACCACTCAGTAGTAGAATAAAGAAAATCCTAAAAAGGAATTGAAAGAAAGAACATAGTATGTATAAACATTTTCTTAGGGGGTTTTCTTTATTCTGCAAAAGCTTTAATAGCTACCTTTATAAGTAGATATTGTGAATTCCATTTTTTGTTGAATAGACTCTTTATCGGATAAGGTTATAGGGGGATTCTTAAAGCGTGCGTGTAGCAGTTATCATCTTTCCAGAAAAAGTTAATCCTGTGATGATGGAGAGACAACTTAAGAAATTTTGTGAGAACAATAGGGATTGGGGTGCGAGAATCATTAACTATTTAAATTCTAATAAGATACTATTCGATTATGAATCGATGAAGATTCTAGAACCTATCGATTCATTATCTTTCTGCAATCTTCTTATTTGGTTAAATATTTCAGAAGCTTATTACCTAACTCCACAAGGACCAGCAAAATTATTGGAAAATGGATTATTAGTGACTGATAAAGTATTTTTCGAATTTTATGAATTAGCTAAATGGTTTAAGAGGAATTGGAGAGAGACAAGTTTAACTTGCGAAAATGCTTATTTTTATTACCCTCCATACCCCTCGTTACATTCTCTATTAATACCTACGCTATCCAGACTTCAGCTAAATGAAAGATTACTAAAGGATTGCAGATTGATAGAAGCAGTAATTAATTTTAAACTGAGAGATCGGGGGATCTATGATGTAAGGAGATTAACCATTAAAATCCAAGGTGAGAAAACTTACCTTATCTATTCTGCATTAAAAATAGCTCATGTTGGTCATGATCCACGCGAAGGAAGAGGAGCTATTAAAAAGTGTGCATTCATTTCACATAAAGTTAAAAAGAAAAATTAGGAGATAGATAAATTTGCTGAAAAAATGCTATACTATACTCTCTAATTTCTTAAGAAGATTAGATAAGCTCTCGAGATATTGAGATGGATTTATTAAACTTCTGACTATCTCCTCCTTCTTTCCTTTCTTTTTCATTTCCTCGTAATTAAATAGTTGTCCTCTAGATCTCTCTGCGTCTAATTTTGTCAGACCATAACCTCTGCTTTTTTGTCCTCCAATAAAGATTCCATAATCTTTCCAAATTTTCAATAATTGTATTAGTATTCTTAATGGTAACTTATACAATTCTTGATCTCGCTCATATAAGTGTAATGGATTATCATAAATTAACTTCATTTTAAATTGCGCGCCTGGGTTTAATGAAAGAATAAAGAATACGTGCCTTTTTTCCACTGTGCGGGTTTTTCTATCAATTTTTATCCCAGGTTTTGTAAATATCGAAAAAGTGGATATTGGTATAGCGTCGCTTAACCGTATTCTTGATCTGAAATAAATCGAACCAAAGAGATTACAGATAGGACACTTCTTTGCGTATTCTTCACCTCTCTCTCCCTCATGATCATTCTCATGAGATTTGAGAACTTCCACTAAATCTTTTCTATCTAAGCTTTTTGTTATTAGCTCAGCTTGCCTCTTTAATACACCTTTTAATGAAGTTTTAGGAATTATTGGAACGAAACGATTATTCATAGTAATTTGGAACAATGGAAGGAGGGGTTCTCCCTCTAATCTCTCTCCTCCAATGTGAAGGGGACCCTCATTAGTAAATATTAATTCTAGGTATAGCCTCGACTTTAGATATGGATCTGGTTTCAACATTAAATCACCTCCTCTTTATCCACTACTTTAAACCAATTGTAACCTACAGCTGAAAACTCATCAGTTCCCGTAATTTCCATAAAGGATAAAGCCTTGAGAGGATCGGAAGACGATATCTCATAAACATATAGGTTGCCTGGCATTCCTGCGTAATAGCTAGGAATAGGTCCAGATCCACGATAAGAAGTCGACCAGCCCTTTAACTTGATAAGATCCCCAAAAATCATCCATAATTCTTTATCTTCTGCTCCAAGTTTACGTAAATTCAATGTCGCTTCAGGAATATCTGGGCATACGCTCTTAATATCATTTGGCGGGTACTCTATTTTCTCTAGATATGGTCTTGAATGGAGACCATCTGTTATTCTAATTATTGGTGATAAAGCCTTCAACGCACAAGTTGACCTGATACCGATTTTTTCAAGCTCCTTCGCTCTTTTTTCAACGAATTCCTCGATATGTAACTCATTAAATCTCATAATTGCTCTTCCGAATCCTCTAGTTCTTCCACGTCCTATAAAAACTTCTATTTCATTTCCTAATTCCAACTTTTCGAAGAAATGCGCCAAGAATCCCAACCCATCAAATATTGTTGTGCGAAACTGTAGTCCGGCGGGTAAGGTTTCATATGAAAAAAGCATCCCCTCCTCTGCTTTATAATATATCTTATTAATTGCTGTACTCTCATGTCTCATAATGGGGATATCTACTTCCTCTATTTTTGAATTGTTAACAATAATTAATTTTCCTAACAATGTCTTCGGGTAACCCTCCTTTACCGATGGGATCTTCTTTATTAATTCCTCTAAACTAATAGCTCCTAAAAGTTCACTTAGCTTAATACAGGAGAATAACTCCCTAGAGGAGTTTCCAGAATAAGAGGAGACATTCGATTCTCTTTCGAGAAGCATTTTTCTTCTAAATACAAATGGGCCAGCAGGCTCTGCTTTTATATTCTTATAGATAGGATAAGCTGGTTGGATCCTGAGAAACGGATCTTCTATTTCCTCAACAAGTTTTTTGCACAATTCTTCTTCGCTCTCAGGGGAGAAACATTTCTTCCTAATAATGCCGTATCTAACGCTTATCTCTCTAGCAAATGCCTCTAAGAGAGCACCTCTTATCGCTCGACTAGGCAGGTATATCTGACCAGAAATAGCCTCATAAATGTTTCTCCTATACTTTTTGGTTAAAATTGTCGGTGATAAGAGCTTAATTGTGACCCTATAAAGTTTTGTTTTATTATGAGAGCTAACCAAGTAAACCTCCCTCCTTGATGAGTTTAACTATTTCTGTATCTGGTATTTCCCCCTCTAAGCATTTTATCTCCTCTATCTTAAGAAGACCTCCCCTTCCTATTCCATTATACATCATTTCTAAGAGTGAGAGAAAGAGAAGATCGATCTCCTTCTCATTGAGATTTATCGCCTCTATCTCAAAAGATATAATAGCATTTATTGGTAGGCTCTCTTCGGTGAAAAGAGCTCCCTCCTCAACTCTTAAAGTCTTTTTATCAATTCTTATCCTTGATCTTCTAATAAGTTTTGGGAAGGATATAGTCGCGTTATGTATAATCACTTTAGCTGACTCGTCACGCCCTTCACTACTTGGACCTCCAAAAAGATTAACTACAGCATCCTTAATCTCCCGCGATATTTCTTCAGGTCTTATGGATGGTTCAGCTTTAAGATCAAGCATCCATGCAACACGGATAGCAGAAGATCTTAAAGCACCCTTAATTGTACTTCCAGGGATAATTGTTTTCTGAAACGAATTCCCATTAGAATCAACTTCATATATCCTATAGAACGGCACATCGACACCAAATTGGATGGGTTTACCCATACCTACTGTCAGTAGACTTTCAGTTTTCGCTTTTATTCTCAATTTGAATGAGTATGTATTCATACAACCCCACCTTTCATCAGATCGATAAGCATGATGAGATCAATTATTGGCAATTTTATTCTCTCAATCTCTGGATCAGAAACCTCAGGTATTATATCAATTAACATTTTGTAATATTTGCTCGTCGGATCTTCCTCTCCTCGTCTACGAAACTCCCTTAATGCAAACATTACTCCATTTAATATTACTACCTTTTCTCCATTAGTGGTCATATTTAGAACTCTAAGCATGTGCCTACGAATACTCTTCAACCGCGAGATTTCTCCTCCTATAAATTCTTTAGCTAATTCTTTTATAATCTCTCGGATAAAGTTTATTTTGTCCTCATAAGTAGTTATCTGCTTACCATCCTTCTCGAATATTTTTGCTAAAATAAAGTATATGTTTGGCTTGCCCTTAAGCACGTATGGCATTGAGCTTAATCTATCCTCAACACTCCTCATTAAGAATGATCTTGCGGATTCCGAAGTAAATACCAAGGATTTCGATACCAAAAAAGCCAAAGCACCGCCTGTTCCGCTTCTCCTACCACCCCTCGTCTTTCCATAATCAAGTAGAGATGCTGCCGTTTCCACAAGTGACCATATTGGAGCTTTGGGCTTACCAGAACTTATCCCGATGGTCAGTGTTGGAGATATTGAAAGCTCATCATGATATCCTAACTCCTTATGGAATGTTTCGGCAAGAATAAGAGAGAATGGTATCGATAACCATGCTGGCATGATGATAAATACGTCATCTCCACCCATAAAGATCGTTCCTAGGTATATTCTCTCTATCCATTCCTTGGCTTTCAACTCATTCTCAAAAACGCTTCTTAGTTCATTTTCTATCATACTTAGAGCAAAGCTATAACCCTGCTTCAAAGCTAAATCAACCCTATAGCTCCTTTCTAGAAGATCAGTTAATGACCTTGATTGAGCCATGAAGTAACCCATTAAGTTCCCGTCAGATTTTATAACTGCTAAATCCCGATACTCACCGAATTCCCTAACTCTTCTCTCTTCCAGTAATTTCAATTTCTCAGGAGAATGCCCAGCTATATATTCCATAACATATTTACTCAGTAACTTCCATAGACGAGATTTCCTTAGAGCTTTAAGCTTACTCTTAAATGTGAATAACCGCCCAAACTGCCTTTTGGCAAAACAATATATACAAAGCCTATCTTCGTCCTCTCCTACTCTGTCAATTATTGCTGCTGGATATTCTCTACACGAATCGCACAAGTAAGCTATTGGAGAAACTTCAAGACTCTTTTCATTTTGGAGATTTTCCATTATTTTTCCTATGGATAGCCTACGCTCCAAATCCTCAAGCGTTTCGACAATATTTATCTTAAGTGTAGTTTTTGCAATCATGTAGTCTATCTGCCTATAAGTTTCGCTACTAAATATTTCCTTAAATAAGTCTCTTAAACGAGCATACTCATTATCTGGTATTAGAAGAACGATATTACCCCCTGCTGTGTAAAGAATATTTTCGGCCGGGAAATCATTGAGGAGAAGTTTTGATGGGATGTCATACATAATCAATAAGTCAATTATCCGACTTCCTCCCGCTACCTCTGGAATACGAAGTCCTCCAAACACATATTTCTGGATTTTTCTCGTATCAATTTTCATTAGGGAAATTCCAGTAATTTCTTCCTTCTCCTCGACTTTTTCTATTGGTACCTCCAATGATTTCCTTATGATCTCCTCATATAATTCCTTAACTTTTTCAAAACTTTTCATCTCTTTGATTAATTCGTTAAACGTCTCCCAACCTCTTCTTCCTTCAACCCAATCTTTGATAATATTCTTCACATTCTCATCAATTCCTGGAATTTTATTAAGCGCTTCACTAACATAATTAGCTAACCGATCAATATTGCTAGCTATTCTATCAGCTTCAATTAAATATCGGACTAGCCCAGTAGCCCCCCCAGAATGATGTTGACGTATAAGGTCTGATACTTTATCAAGAATGCTTTGAGATAGGATGCCTTGGAATATCTTTCTGAAAATATTAACCGATTCTAGAACATGCCTCTCCCAGTTAAATGGTTTTCCGATATCATGAAATAGCGCAGCCAGCCTTAGAATGCATAATTCTTTCTCATCTATTCCATCTTTCTTAGCCATTGCCCATGCCAGAGCGGATGTCGCTAGTAAATGGACAACGAGTGAGGATGTATTGAGTAACGGTCGAGTATCTGCTGGTGTTTCAAAGAATAACTCTCTGATTAGCCTAATCTTGGATTCTTCCATTACTATATTCTTAAGTGTAGGAATATACTTTTCTATAAGTTCATGAGCAAGATGGACTAACTCATTAAAGTATCTGAGATTTCTATCTTTAATTTCCTCCTCTTTATATTCATATAAGTTAAGAGGAAAATTGATATCAAAGACTTTAGGCAATAGGAATCTTATAAGAAGAAGATAACCTGGTGTTTCTATTACTGGATTTATCCCCCTCAGAAAAGGAGGCATAATCATAGGAGCTTTATATATAAGAGTTACCAGATTCGCAAAGAGTTTGATCTTTTCTTCTTCGCTAATTCCCTTAATGTTTTTATTCACCTCTTCAATAACACTTCTTAAATCAGTGATAAACTCCTCCCATTTTCTTCGCAACTCATTTCTTTCTAGCACTTTTATGAATACGGGTCCTTGCTTTTTCTCGTCAAATATTGGTACTAAATATCCTCTTATAATGTATTTCCGGCCATTCTCAATTTGACTCATATTCTCCCACCTCCCTTAATTCCTTATAAAGCTCTCTAGGAGACCCTTTCTCTAGTGGGAAGAAATGGGGGTGAAGAAAGAAATTTGAAAGAATTCTTTTTGAGCAGGAAAAAGTACCATCGGGATTTTCTCTCCATGCGAATTCTTCGATTTTACTCTCCCCCCATATTTTATATGCGAATCCTCTCCGTCCAGGGAGCTCATTTTTATCAAATGTTTTAAGCAATTTAGGCACAAAGAAGTCGTCATAAATAACGAAGATTCCATACTCCTGTAGCTTTTCTAATAATTTTTCACGCGACAATTTTTCAGGTTTCGGAGGCAATTTCATTCACCCTTTTTACCTCATCAAATTCAACTCGCAAGTACTTTTCGAACTTCATCTTAGCTTTGTCAACCATAGTTTTAACAAATTCTTCTATGTCTTCAGCGAGCTGTTTTGTGGTCTCGTCAGCGATATGTAATTGGATATTCATTATCGAGAAATAAACTCTGCCAAATTTTAGAATACGCCCATTTGCGTCTTTTACAGGTCTATACTTAAACTTACCCATTAGAATCGGTTTTCTCTCTTGAATCCTCATAGCTAAGAATACTAAACCCAATTGATAATCCTTCAAGTTCCGAAAGATAATCCTTCCATTAAAAGTGGTTCCTGGTTTTGCACCAATTATTTTTTCTCCAGTAATTAATGTAACCCTCTCGAATTTCTTCTCATTTCCCTCGGAAATAAAATTAGTAAACATGACCAACGATTGAAGACCGGGAGCACCGAAAATATCGCAAATTTCACATACTTTTCCTTCTTTCTGATAATTACATGGTGGTCTAGTTTCCTCAACAACTTTACCCCAAATTGAAAGGAACCTAGGGGGAATTCTTTCCATGCGATAGACTCTAAAACAGGCAGGCACCTCGCCATTAACACTTTTGAATAAAAGTTCTAATCTTGTCCTAACGGCTCCCTTAACTGATGATCCAACTATTGAGAAATTATCTCCGATTTTTTGAAATGTTTCGAAATCATAGCTTAACCTTAAAGCAAATGACCTAATCATGTCTAAGTTGCTAACAGCCTTTAATCTTTCAAGCTCTTTTTCGTCAAAACTTAGAGCTTTCTTTCCACTCCCTATAAATAAATAGGAATCCTCGGCAACTTTAATCTTTAATTCAATAATTCCCGTAATCGGTTTAAACTCATCTCTCGGAGTTGGCGGTCTAGTTAGTACCCTCACCATCCTTCAATGTCACCCCTTCGCTCTCTTAACAAACTGATCCCAAGCTTTCTTCGCATCTTCTAAGAATTTCTTAATCCTCTCCGGATCCGTTAGCTTGTTTTCTCCTTCAACATGTACCTCAGTATCATACTCATCCAGAGCTACTAACTTAGAATTAATAATACCATGACTTCCAGAGATACTAATCTCCTTGATGTCTATCTTAACAGTACCAAATCCACGCGTCTTAAAACCACCAATTTTAACCAACCCCATGTTAATATAGTCTATGATATAAGCTAAGAGACCAATCGCGTAGTTTGGAATATTAGTGGCCGAAATCATTAGAGAGAACTTCGCTCCCGGCTCCACATACTCCACTGTATAAAGTGCTCCCCTAGCTGCGGCACCAGTCCGTCGATTAATCGCAATACCTGTCTTACTCGATATGATATACGGTCCTATAACGAAACCATCTCCAAAGTCTATATGGGATTTATAACTAGCAGAGCCAAAAAGCTTGCATACTATGCAGAAATCATTCACTATTTTTAACAAACCGGCTCTGTCATTATTTTTAATAGCTTTTTCTAGATCTTTTTTATAAATACTTCCACAGATTGTTCCTGGAGAAATATCACATACTCTGAGCCCATAAGTTCTGGCTATCTTCTCTGCTGTACTTCTAAAAACGCCCTTTAACGAGGAGCCTGGAATATAAGGCTCATGACGTCCATTTCTGAAGATTGTCATAACCTTCAGATCGGATAAAGCTGCAGGATCTTGGGCCTTTCCAGCTCCAATTCTTAAAGGCTCGAGATTTGAGATCTCACCTTGAATTAGGATTAACCTATATAAGATATCATGAGCTAACCATTCTACTAGCATTCTCGGCCCTCTTAAAATTCTGTTTCACTTATTTTCTTTATTTCTCCCTTTTCTAATGTGAATTTCCTTATGGTACATTTTCTTAATTTAACTAATCCAGCTCCGATGCTTTTTCTGCCACCAATTTGAATACCGTGCTCCTTCATCTTATGCAAAAGGGCTCTTAGTAATCGAGCTCGTATGTCTTCATCGCTATCAAGATCAATATTAATTATCCGGAGCTTAAATTTGAAGAGCGTTCCAGGAGCTATGTATTCCTCCTTATATAAACCTCCAGGATGAACAGAAGCTAGAGTCCTATTTACTCGTATTCCGGGCTTTACAAAGGTTATTACTTGAGAAATGGGGTATGCGTCAAAGCATATAATGTGACTTGCCAGCTCCTGGCTTCCGAATATTCCCTCTACTATCTCATTTAACTTATTATTAGGTATCTCAGAAATAGACTTAGCAATAAGCTCACACTCAGTTCGAAGAACGCCCTTTAATGATGATCCGGGAATGTATGGAATGGATTCTATAATATTTCCTTTCATCCTTGGAATTCTTAGAAGGGGATTATCAACAAGTCCATATGCTTCTTCTCTTCTACCAGCTCCAATTCTTATGGGTGTTTCAGCTATTAACTCTCCTTCAACTTCAATAATTATCTTTATCTCATCAAAATCCGTATAGCTCAAGACTCAACCACCTACCTCGAAAAACCGATTACAAATCTCTTTAAAAAGTCTCTAAAAGTAATGTTAGGAACTTCCCTCAGATCGATTCTAAATCCCATCCTCTTCATCTTCTCAAGGACATCAAAAAGCCATCTATAGTAACCGAGGAATCTTCTAGCTAATTCACCTTTCTCTTCACCACCCTCTTCCTTAATTCTTAGTAATATTTTTACAAGTTCTCTTGAAGTCTTCCGATTTATTTCACCACGTGCCTCTTGGCGCAGTATGTGAGCAATAGTCAGAGTAATTGCTGCGTCAGCATCACTTTCTCCAGAAAATATTTCTAAAATATTCATAACATTGGCTCTACTAACCTGTGGTGACTGTATGACTGAATATATAGCCGCTCTCAAAGCAAAATCAATCAAACTATCCGTAGTAAACTGGGGAAGAGACATAAAAATCCCCTAGGCGAAAGGGTAATGTTGAATGAAGGGAAATAACCTAAAAATAATGCAAATATCTGAAATGCGGAATTATTAATATCTCAACTGGATGATATACATACTTTTTGAGATTTTTAAGCATTTCTTACGTAATATATCATTAAATTTAATACTAGTGGTCAAATTTTTCTTCCCATAATGGAACAAAAATTTCTTCTGTAGTTTCCCTATCATAAGCCTATGAGCTTATAAGCTCCTTAGTAAGACTAAATCTAATTTGTTGTATGAGTTTCTTTTCTCTAACCTTGTTCTCTGAGGAATCCAGGATATAACCTTCCTCTGAGATAATTCCTGTTATGCTTTTTTGGTCTTCTTTAAAATTAATACATCGAAGGATTGTTGAAAATTCCGCAAAAAGTAATCTTGTAAGGGATTCATATTCATTAAGACTTTTCATTATTTTTATCAGCTCATTAAACTTACCAAACTTCCCTTTGACGCGACTTTTCTTAGATGTAGTTGTAAGTTCTACCATTTTTAAAGATGCCTTTGCGGGTATATACCATATTAAATCAATTTCTCCTAATTTATTTTCAAGATTCTTGTCCCGCGAGACCGAAAAGTTATCAATTTCATCCTCATATTTGACAATAAATGGGATGATATAGGTATTATAGAAAGTTACTGCTCCACGCATCTCAAGAAGATAAGTAAGAAGAAGCTCAAGCACGTGTGCATTCTGAATTAGTTCTTTTAGCATTTTTTCAACCAAGTCCGAGAATCTAATATCAGATTTAATTTCATTAATTTCTCTTAAGATCCTTATAATAATTATCAAGATCTCACTTAATAAATCTGCTAATAGCTCCCTCAGGCGCTTATTCCTTAACTCTTTAAGAAGCCAATCTAAATCATTTTTGATCCTTTCTAAAACCTTTTCATGCATTTTTCCCCCTTTAAGTTTGTTAATATCTTTAGCCCGTGTGACGTCAAAAAGTATTTTCTTCAAAATTTCTAGCAGATTCTCTCTTTCTTCATTAGCGCGTAATTTTCTCTTGAGAATACAATACATAGCCTCTATGCAATACTCATCAGGAATCCCTAAACAATATTTTCTAATTATTTCAATTAATCTGCTTGGTAATTCATGTTCAATGTTCCTCATAATAATTAATAAAATTTCTTTTTTATCTTCTGTAGTCAAGTTATCTAAATTTCTTATAATATCTTCCAACCATTTTGCATATAATCTGAATGTGAAAACTTTTTTCTCTTGAAAGTTAGAAGATACCGCTTGAGAAAGAGATCTTAAGAAAATTTCCTTGAAAAAGAAAATTCTGAGGAGTAACCTTATATAATAGGAAAGAACCTTAAACTTATAGCTATTAAGGTAGTGAATTAAGTCACGTATCTTCCCTAATTTATCTTTGAATATCCTCAGTAAAAGGATTTCAAATACTGATCGCTGATTATAAAAAGCATCCTTATACTCGTATTTAAAAAGAAGATCCTCTAAGACATTTTGATATTCGTTGAATATTTTCTCTAGGATGCTCTGATCATTTAAAATGTTACAAATTAAACAATCTTCTGAGAGTCTCTCCTCTATACGTTTTCTAATTCTTTCCTCAGCATCTCCTAATTCTTGCCATAGTATATTTAAATTATGTTTAAACTTAAAGGTGTCCCACAATCTGCTATATACTAGATCCCTAAATCTTCTTTCTCCTTCTTCCTCCTCTTTCCTAAATCTCTCAAATAAGAAATTTCCAAATGCGCCTTCATTGAGTATGCTTTCGGGAGAGACCTCAGTTAGTTCTTCTAGTAGAGATAAAAGTATCTGAAGCGTGAGTATTTTATAGTGCTCCATACGCCTCATGATAGTTCAGATATCTACTTATAAAACCACAATGATTATTTATTTTAAAATTCTTAGCACTTCTTCTCTTACGTCTTTGAATGATCTTAGCCATATTAGTTCTTTTGTGTCTTCGTATACGTATATTAGTGGTAGTTTTTGTTCTTGTGCTAGTTGGTACATTGCTATTGTGAATACTTTGTTTAGTGATGTGCAGTCTAGGACTACTGGAGCTTTTTCCATTGCTTTTGTTACCTCTTCTTTCAGTTCTTCTCGCATTACGTTTATGTCCTTTAAGGCATTTTTATCTAATTTTCTTAGCTTGAATTTCATTGCGTAATCCTCCCATGATTTCAGCGCATCTGCTGTTGTGAATACTAATAAGTCTGCCACTTTCACACCGTTTTTCTCTAATAATTCCTTAGCAACTATTGGTTCTGGAGTATCTCTATTATTCCTCAGACCTAGGCCGCCTATATAGAAAACGTTATTCACATCACTTGATAGGAAGCATATTGGGGAGACTCGTGATAATGCGTAGATTCCTTCCATCACTCGAGTAACGTATCCGAGCTTAATAAGTCTTTTTAAAGAGTAATTAAGGGCTTGATTGGATAGACCCGTAACGCGAGCAAGTCCGGTAAAGTGGCATTGACCAAGTTTAGCTAAGGCGATAAGAACCCGAATAGCATTCTTACCGAGTCTAATTTTCCCCACTAAGAACCCCAGTAGTAAATAGTCAAAAATAATATTAATACTACTAGTAAAAAGTTAATCTATGAAAACCTTTAAAGCAAAATAAGCTCTTGGTGATTTTGTTAAATTGGAGGAATGAGTTATAATTCTTTTCCAATAATTAAGTCTATACCTTCCTTTTCTGCCCTTCTCTTAATTTCTCGAGCGACTTTCTTTGGAGCGGATAGGATAATTAAGTATAAACTGGCTTTTTTACCATATTTCTCCTCAGCAATCCTAGCTTTCCTTAACAGTTTTTCAATTTCTTCCACGGATTCTGCATAACTAGTGACCTCGCCAACGATGAGAGGTTCTTCATAAAAGAGGTTAATTTCTTCTCCATTGATTATAACCTTCTTCAATTTACTTCCCCTTGGAAGTACGCCCATTAACTGAAGACGACCAGATAGCATCTCACGAACAAACTCTTCAAAAGAGACCCCAGCAAATTTCCTTACCGAATCAAAACCAACGAGTATATCTGAGCGCAAACGCTCAACTTCAGCTCTCAATTTACGATAATCCCGCCGCAGCACCTTAAGTTCCTCAAGCATCCTATTGAAATCCTCCCTCAGCTTAGTCTG
>Ga0190314_1000534_pt1 | contig 12776 bp, 9 predicted proteins | sample 4870071112_MG_FD_165055 | JGI IMG/M metagenome (GOLD analysis project Ga0190314, IMG submission 165055) | Hydrothermal vent sediment bacterial communities from Southern Trench, Guaymas Basin, Mexico - 4870-07-11-12_MG | ecosystem: Environmental > Aquatic > Marine > Hydrothermal vents > Sediment ...
CGGGATGATTCTTACATGCCATCGCCAACCACATTGCATGCTTAACGCCCAACCTTCTAAATACGCAGAATGACTTAGGGACGACATAGATGTCCTTGTTGGCATCATAATTCACCCATATACAACCAATAGGACATGCAAATTGGTAGGGGCAGTATTTACATTTGTTGATTTCCATAGCAATATTTCTGTCCCAACACGACATCCAAATTTCTCTTTCTTTGGAAAATCCTTCAAAGACATTTCCTAACGGTGGCATTCTGAATATTGCCCTCTGACATGCATAGATATCCCCGTTTGGACTTACTGCAATCATGCCCTGTGCAAATCCGCATCGTAATCTTGGGTGTAGTGGTTTTGAGCTAAACAATTGCTTAAAGCCCTTATCATAGAGCGAAATTGAATAGATTCGACCATGTTTGGCTTCATCAATTAAGAACTTTGTTAGCTTTGTTAACTCATGGTTCACAATTCTGTAATGGATAGGCTTCCAGTCAAGCTCATAAGCAAACTCTAAGACAATATTCTTTGCCCCGAGATTAATCAAGTTCCTTACACCCTCATAAATGAACTGGCATGTATCAGTCCCGACCGTGAAGTTGACTTGGACATCAAAATACTTTAAGGCATTCCTTAACCCTTGTGCGACAACCCTATATGAACCACGACCATCCCTAAAAACCCTATACATGTCGTGTGCCTTTTGACAACCATCTAGTGAAAGCGTTATTCTCTTCATGTATTGGGATAGCCATTTGCAGTAATCCTCATCTACAAGTTTGACACCATTTGTCGTCATTCCCAACATGAAGACCTTGTTTTTCTCTTTTGCTTTTTTATTACCATATTCATAGAAGAATGGTATTACATCGTCATTTAATGTCGGTTCACCGCCAAATAGCCAAACTCTCATATACTTTGCTTTTTGCTCGGCTAAGAAGTCAATAATAGCTTTAGCTACATCTTCATCCATTAGAGAACCTTTTTCACGATATTCTTGCTTTCTGGTCAATTCAAACATGTAACAATAGCGACATGCAAGATTGCATTTTAATGAAGATAAAGCGACAACTTCCTCGACTGGGATGTCTCGGTTCAATGGTTTCGGCATTATTCCTTTTTTAATTACAAGGGAATATTCCTCAAACATTTTTACGATGCCCCACCAACCATTTCGTTACATTGACAGTCATAACACGATTGACAATCGTTACAAGATTGACATGTATCACAACTATAACATGTGGTATCGCACTTCTGACATAGATGACAATCTTCACATACATCACATGACTGGCATGTTGCACAACTTTGACATGTATCACATGACTGACATGTATAACATTCTTGACACTCTATACATTCTCTATCTCTTAAATCAGGAGTTCTTACGGCACATAATCTTAACGTGATTACCATACGACCACCCCATATGAGTTTTTAGTATGTTTCTTTTAATGTCCAACATACTTCACATGTGTCACACGCTTGACAACTGTCACATGATTGACATGTTTCACAACTTCCATAGCATGTCACACATATTTGACACTCGTAACAATGTTGACATAAATCACATCCTTGACAACCGTAACAACTTTGACATGCCTCACACGATTCACAAGTATGACATTCTTGGCATGCCGAACACATTCTGATGTTTATCACCATGTTCACACCTCGAACTCCTTTCCTTCGAGTTCTTTAAGATTCAATTCCTTAATCCTCTGTAATGACTTATTAAACGCCTCTATATGTTCTTTTTTAAACCCCTCACTCATGCGTTCCAGTAGTATTTTTAATTTTGGTTTTAGCAAAGAGATAACGTCATCTGCTTTCTTTATATGCTCTAGCTCCTTGAGGTGTAGTGATGTTATTGTCATAAAGTGTACATCTTTACCCTCAACCTTAGCACATACATCGACGCCAAAGGTGACACGTTGGTGTCTATACATGAATGACGGTTCTACAAAGATAATCTTGACTTTAACTTTCCCTTTAAGACTTTCTTTAAATTTTTCTAACGTAATCATATCTACCACTTATTTAAGATAAGAGAAGGTGTTTATAAATGATTTCTACATATTAAACATGGATAACCATGTCATACCAAAGCGTTCAAAAGAAAAAGAAGTATTTTCAGAAAGTACTATCATTAAGTGCGGTAGACGTGAATATACAAAGGACCTATGATACTGAGGACTTATTCGGTTATGATGCGACACTCTACGGTCAATTGTTTATGAACTTTAACGTCTCGATGATCATGGATTTTGTAATACATCCCTATGAGTTAGAACCGTTTAACATTGATTTTGAAGTTGAGTTGCCAGATGTTGAAGAGTGGTTACAGGGGATTAAGATAAAATTTAGGAAAGTGGACATGGGCAAACAATGGCAGATGTTTAACAAAGAAGTCTATGGAATTGATGTGCCACCTGTTTTTGACTATGATACCTTCATCAGAGAGTGCGTCAGGCCAGAGTATCAACCGCAGGCCTTAATGCAAAAGTATAAGAAGCTAATCGTGGGAGAGTCATTCTTTGGTATGGCTTTTGTTGACCCTGTTCTCGTTAGGGAGTTTATCCGAAGCACGTCGTTTAGACTGTTTCTTAACAGAATGGATTATGAAAGGTATAAGAAAATAATTGATGACATTGTCCAAAAGACTGGAATAGATAGGAGTGTGGCGGAGGGCATATTTAACAGAATCATGTCCCAAATGAATATTGCCTTTCAAAACTTAGTTCTCGGTTTCAACATCCTGGGCGTTTCGAGACTATCACCAAGAGCCTCGCCAGAGGCTAAAGTAAGGGTTCCAACCTATAGAAGGATCACCTATGATGTTAAGTATCACAAGTTAAGTGAACCGCAGATTGGTTTCATACTTGGCCTGACACCGTTAGGACAAGGCCTGTTGTTACCAAAAGGCTTTTACTATAGAATACCATTTCACCACTCGCCAGCATACTGGACACCAAAGTTCTTACATTTCGTTTACTGGAAAATACAGAGGTTAAAGTCAAGGTATAGATGTACCGCAATAGCATTTGCTAACTATCAAAGAATTGAAGAAATGATGGACTTCTACAAAAATGAAAGAGCGGATCAATGGTTCTCCCTATACAATTACCGTGAGCATATTGAAAACTTAGTTGATAATTACCTTAATAGCAAAAAGGTTAGTGTGGATACATTCAAGCGTAACCTGTACAAGAGGGCTGTTCTAATGTTGGTAGGGTATAAGAAGAAGCATCATAAATGGGGTTATAAGATGTTTGAGTATATGGATGATGAAACATTTAAAGAGTGGTGGGTATCTTACTGGGTGAGGCAAGGTTTGGACGAAGATATTCTAAGAGACTTGTATCAAAGGTTTGAAAGAGTCATTAAGATTACTAGAGAGCAAACAAGAGAAATCGGTAAAAGGTTGAGAAAAATAAGATATAGGCTCGCTTCCTATATGAAATAAAGAGGTGAGACCATGAGTTGGTTAGGATTGACATATAAAGGGGCCGAAACCTACCCCTAGAGTTGGGGGTAGACGGTAACCCCTATTTCCTGAAGAGTGGAATAGGGTTATAGATGGTCTAGATGACCTATATGCTAGAATTCTAAAGACTGAAGATTGTATTGAAGAGAGGTTTAAGACTAGGCTACTTGCATACTGTATTTTCAAATTTGTCTATGCAAATGAAGATGTCTTTGATGAAGATGTCCTAACGGAAATCGATGGTATTGTTAGAACAAAGATTAGTGCGGATAAAGACGTCTATGTTCTAATAAAGTGGATTCCGAGCGGTACTGATACACCGCTAGTCTTTTACCTTAACGATAAAACGCCAATCCCTGCAAATACATGGAAAGAGCTTGACTTCACGGTCTCAAAGAATGATAAAGTGAATGTGAGGGTGATACCAGAAGCAAATGTGGTAATATTCTTGTTTAATGCGGGAATGAGTAAATAGCTTAAAGATACTTCTTAATAATATTTGCCAACATCTTGCCAATCCTCTTCCAATTGTAGTAGTTTTTAATTTTCTCCTCAACATGTTTCCTAACTTTTTCCTTATAATAGTCGAGATATTTGCTTATATGAAGAATTTTTTGCACGGCCTCATCAACGTCAATCTCATACCCCTTACCACAATGAATTGGGTTATCCTTAAGTACATAGGGACATTCATGACACCTGACTAAAGAAAATTTAGGAAGATATTCAGTCCAAGGTCCTTTATTTGGAGCGATTACAACCTCGCCACGAACTAAAGATTCAAGGCTGGGAATTTCAAATCCCCCACCTCGTGAAAATAGTAAATAGATGTCGCATAAATCATACAACTCAATTAGTTGTTCTTCTTTTAACCAGCCATGTAATGTTATACCGCCAAGACCCCTCATTACCTTGAAGAGCTTCTCATTAGGAGTGCCCAACTTCAAAACTAAGACAAAATTGTTGCTAACCCTCCTCAGTTTGGCATAGGCTTTCAAAACCAAATCTAATCCTTTCCTGTATCCGCTGTGAGGAATGATTGACAACAGATAAATGTAACCTTTCTTCTTTTTTAGCTCATACAAATCTTTGAAGTATCTAAACTCCTTCTTCTTTTCAAAGTAAATATCATCCACGCCGTGAGGAACTACATAAACTGGTACTGTCACACCACTTCTAAGATATACCTCTCTTGAAAAGTTTGAAGGGACTATCATAGCCTCACAATAATTAGTCATTGATACTGCTAAGCTCGATATTTTGTCGGAATCTGCTACATCAATGCCTATAATACCCTTAAAATAATGATAGAACTTATCAATATAGTGACAATGCCTCGCCATAATGTAAAACGTTGGGTGCAAAATTATTAGAGGGCGTGTATATGGGTATATGTTTGATAGTGCCAATTCGTCTATAGTATACAGTCTAAGATATTTTCTCAACTCACGAATATGTTTCTCGGCAACAATAGTAAATGAGACCTTATGCCATTGCGGGTAAACTAATACCAAACACCCACCACGTTTATTCACCAAAGAATAAAATTAAAAATAAATTTTTAAAGTTTCTTTATACATGGATTAATTAGTTTAAAGATAGTAAATGATTCTATCTTCTTAACTCTGATAATGGCCTTGGCCTCATTGTTGTAGATCCTCTACCACCTCTCCTTGCCGTCGGTGTAGGTGTAGTGGTTGTTGTTGTCGGTGATGATGATGATTCTATTGCTTTTAGAAGATCGGATAAACTCTCCGATACTACTTTATCCAATTCATCGACCCTTTGTGAAATTTCGTCTACTACTTTCTTTATACTTTCACTAGCTTTTCTAATAGCTTCATTTATATTAACTTCTGAGGCGTTTTCTGACAACGAAATCACCTCTATGTAAATTTTAAAAAACAAGAATTTATTTATTATCCTTCACTAGATTCCTCCAATCGCCCTTCTATATTCTCTTCTTAATCTCCTCTTCTCGGCCAACCACAGATAGAACTGAATTTCATAATCATCGAGGCCCCACTTCTTCAATTCATTCAACTCGCTCTCTAGTGTGGCCCTATCTATTACACCATCCGCATAATCTGATAGAAGTTCTGTAACGTAACGCCTAACTTCATCGTAGACTGGTCTAATCCTAATGTACTCTTCCCACATAGTCTTAAGAAATGCTTTTGTTCTATCATCCACAGGTAGTGCATCGATCATCTTATGTACCTGTGCAACTGCTAGTTGTCTTGCCCTGGGCGAATACTCGGCTAGAGTTACTAGCTCCCTGGGTGTTCCTACTAGTTCTCTCCATGCCCTATAATACCTGTCCAAATTTGCAGACTTAATTATGATGTTTATTTCAGTATCCTCGTAACCGAATGGCTTTAGTGACTCAAGTATCTTTTTGAAGTTGTCTTCTTCAATTATGAAGTATTCATACAATCTACGTGATGAGGAAAGTAGCCTTCTCACATCATCTATGACTGGTCTTAAAGCTACATACTTCTGCCATATTGGAATCCATTTTGTTGGAACCCTCCTAGCCTTAACAACTTCTGTGAATAATCTTCTAGCTTCAGGAACTATCTCGCTAATTGTCGCTAATTGTGATGGTGTCGGTATGTATTCTCTTCTCGCAATTTCTGAAACCTGCTCCATAACGCTTTTTAGTGCTCGAATTTCGACGTCAGAGAACTTTGCTACCGATTTAGCAACACTTAACACATTATCTATGTCTGTAGATGTAACGTAAGCGTATGCAAGCCTGTAAATTAACCAACCAAGAATTCTGGTGAACCAATATCTCGCCCTCCTAGTGGTATAGATTTTACGCTCAATTTCCTGTGCCTTTAATCTTGCTTTTATAAACTCTTCATCAATAACTAGTGAGAATTTGGCTCCCGAAATTTCTTCAACATGCTTGGTGAATGACTTATTAAGTTCGTTTGTAATTTCGTTTAACTTTGCAAGTATTTCGTCTGTACCAAGAATGTATTCTCTATATGCTCTTTCACAGTCCCTAATAACGTCTCTTAAAACCCTGTCATACCTATCAATTAATGCTCTTAGTGATAGTAGTTTTCTCTCTGCAGGTAGAAACATTACTGGCATGTTAAACCACTTTGCTTCTGACCATTCCTTCTTTTTCATGTCTAGATATGTTACCTTGAATGATACAGTAGTTAGTGACTTCATTAACTTATCAAGTTCATCGAATGGCATTATAGCATCTCTATATAAGTTGAGTAGCCCAGTACGTAGTAGTGTACGCTCATCTGTTAGAGCGTTGATTGACTCGGCTACGGCTACTATAGGAACATAATATGGGTGTAATCCAGTAGCCTGTAGTAGCCTACACATTAAAGTTAAGTCCATTGTCACTTTTTCGTTTAGTGGTCTATCATCAAGTACCTTGACAAACTCGCTTACGGGAGTTTTTAACCCTACTTTCTCCTTCATTTTTTCAAATATGCCCCACCTACAGTTATGCACCACTACACCTGATACAAGATAGACATTCCTTTCAGTCTCAAGGTTATAAACAAGACCATCATACTTAATGTACTCAACTTTTTTGATTGGTATAAGTAAGTAGTCTTTGAATATCCTAACTAGTCGTCCCTTAATTCTTCTAGGTTTGAATATATACTTGCTTTCTAATGCGAAACTAATTCTATACGTTTCAGACTGTTTCATTCCGTTCCTTTCTCTCTTAGGCCAAACGTGTATAGAGGAAGGAATTCCTAACCTAGCAAGTAGTAATTGTAATTGCATTGCCAATACTTTAGATGTTGTGACCGCATCCCATCTATTCTTTTTGCCATCCCAATAACCATCTCCTTCAAGGTACCCTCTAAGAAACGCTTTTACAATTTCTGGATCTTTGTGTCTCATAATGAATTCGGGTATCTGTTTATTGTAACAGTTATCTCCACACCAATCTCCAAAAGCTCTTGCCAGTATAGGACTACTTATGTTAATCTGGTATGCACTTCCTGAGTTTATAATCCATGGCGAGTAACCTAACTTCTTAAAGATTTTAACTACTTTTTCTACTTTTTCTACCTCTTTCCATCCTAGAGTAATTTGTATCCTTAAATCTTTATCACTATGTACAACACATCCCTCCGCCACATAAAGTCCAAGAATCCATGCCGTTTCTGTATTTAAAGGTATTTTGAGTTTTCTTGCATTATCTTTTCTCCTGGTATACTTTCTTAAGTCTAATTCTCTAATATCTACATCACCCTTTATCCTTGGCATTACTAAGAAATGACCACTATGCTTCCTAGCCGGTTTTCCATCAACTGTGGCTCTTGGTGATGGCTTAACCTTATAGGCTTCTATGAAGTAGGGTTTGGAATATCTAAATACTCTCCTACACTTAACTTTGCCGTTTTCTTTAAATCTCTTAGCATAAACTTCTCCTTCTACAATTAGGATCGGGTGTTCTGGAGTTACGATTACAGGAAGAATGTTGTGTGCAACTATCTTTATCATCTCACCTTTGTACGGTCTGACGAAAGTTTCTAGAACTTTACCACCATATAATGCATAGTCCCCCACTTTATATTCGCATATAGGTTTATTATCTCCAAGAATAATCGTATCAGGTGGAACACACATCCATCTTATGTCTATTTTTGTTGGAATGTCTGCCAACGTGTCTATGACTATCCAGTTATCACTTGTGAAGTTTTCAATATAGCTAAATCGTGCATAATCATGCCACTTCATATAAGTTGATAGTGCGTCGAATAGTTTGGAAATTGACTCTTTTGTCATATCACTAAAAGTTGTCGGTGGTAACGGTACATATGCGTTAATGGCCTTAGCCTCATTCTCGGCTTCTTTTCTTGCACTTTCTGATGGTTCAAACCATAATAAACCGCTAACTCCTCTACAGACAAACTCCCACAAAGTTGTCGGTGATGGGTATCTGAAGTGTAGTAGGTAGTACATGTATGCCTCATCTGGTAGGTAACCTCTCATTGCGATGGCTTTGGTGAACTCATTAAAATCTCTGAATATATCTTTTATCATCATCCTACATATCTCTGAGGCCGAAGGTAAATCATAGACAAGGGGTATTGGTAGTCTTCTGGGTTGATTAAACCTGTCATAAACGATTACGGCATCATATTTTGTCACTTTCCTTATTTCTTCTGGTATAATTCTTGCATACATATCAACTATGTATGACGGATAGCCGTGAAGTGCTAACAATTCTTTCATTAGTGCTATTTGACCATATATTACTTCTTTGTCTTGTGTTCCCAAGTGTCTTTGCACCATTCTTGTGATTTCTGCAATTGTTGGAATTCTGAAGGGGACTACATCTCTGTAAATGTATCTGATCAACATCCTGAGTGGTTCGTTGAGAGGCTCAAACACCCAGTACGTAATACCCCATGATGCCCATCTGAATATACCCCATACGGCTTCGTCCAGAACATTTGCCAGAGCGACAAGTACTGAAAAGTATGAGTGACCAGAGCTAGCTCCTCCTTTACCTACACTTATCCCTAGTATCCTCAGGATAAAGCTTGATAGGTCTTTGGCTACTTCATCAAGTAAATATGCCGTAGCTCTTATAAGTTCAGGAATTGACCTTATTACAACTACTGATGGTAATATTGATGTTAACGTATTATAGATTATTTTACCACCATCAATCTCCTTAATACTTTCTAATCTTCTTTTAATATCCAACTTAACTCCTGTAGCACTTCTGACAACTTTTTCTAGTTTTCCTCCTACTGTTGAAGCGTAAGAGTTGGCTATTCTTTCTATCAATAATTTGTAGAATGTTTTTGTAGGTTTTTCGGCGACTTGGATGAATGGTTTTACAAGATTGACAAATGAGTGATATGTCATTACTATCATGTCATATATTGATGGGAAAATTATGATAGGTATAGGAAGTGTTGAGACCCCATATTCCATTACGTCCTGTCTAAAGAACTTCTCCTTGTTGCAATAGTAATCGTAAAGGTAATCTATACCTTTTGAAGTTATTTCTTCACATTTCTTAAAAGTTCGTTGATAGGGCTCTGGTAAATGCTTGTGAATTGACCAAATTACTGATTGAAGGTATTTTCCCCATTCTTCAAAGACATGTCCAACATATCTTGCCTTTTCTGTAAGCCATCCGAATGGATTTTCAATAAACTTTTGAATCTCTTTCTTCATTCTTTCTATAAAGTGTTCAAAAACCTTTCTGATAGTGTCTATGGCAATCCTTATTGGTTCAGGAAGGTGTTTCCATATCTCTTTTGCCAACCATGTAAAACCGTTTTTAAGCGGTTCAATAACGTTTTTATTAAACCAACCTAAGGGGTCTTTGAAAAAGTCTTGAAGACCCTTCCAGAGGTTGTTAAAGAAGTCTTGAATTCCCATCAATACGTTCTTTAACCAGTCTGGGAGTAACTTCCACACCTGTTCTGCCAACCATGAAAAGGCGTCCTTTATGTGTTTTATCGGATCTTTAAGGAAGTCCTGGAGCGACTTCCAAACATTTTCAAAGAAGTCTCGGATCCCTTCTATTGCCTTTTTTAGCCAGTCTGGTACTAGTTGCCATAAGAGTTCTGGTACCCTAGCAAGCGTATTTACAAATCCCATGAATGTCTTGCTTATAGCTTCAAAACCCTTTGAAACTTTTGACACTATGCTATCAATTCCCTTAACAAGCGGATTTATGATGTTTTGAACTATAAAGTCATATGTTGGTTTAACGACACTTGACCAGAACCATGTTGCCAAGTTTTTAGCAATCTCTGGTATTTCTCTTGGCAAGTTAGCTAATTTATTAATGAAGTCCTCAATACCCTTCCTTATTTTTTCATAGAGAGAGGCTAGGCCCTTAAACCACTCATTAATATTTTCGAGACCTTTTAAAACATTATTTATTCCTTCTTGTACTTGTTTTGCAAATGCATTAAATAGTTTCCTTGCACCTTCAATTATTCCATTAATAATGTTACCTACCTTACTGACTATGCTTGTAATTGATTTGCTCACTCCTGATACGATTCCATTTAATAATGACTGTATGTTCGAAATTCGCTCAGGTAGTGATGCTAGAAAATCGCTAGCCTGTTTGACAAGGTCAGTTAGTGGTTTGATAACAATTTTGTTAAAGCTCTCCTTAATGTCTTTTAACATGTCGAAAATTGGCTTGATAAAGTCTTTGAGGCCTTCTAGTGCGGAATTGATTGAATTCCATAGCCAGTCAATAAAACCTTTAACGGTTGAAGATACCGCATTAGATACCCATGATGCTACTGAGTTTAATGTATCTGTGAAGAACTTTCTCAACTGTCCAAGCGGGTCATATATTCCTGCTTCGCTAGATACAAGTTGTTCTAAATCAACGATTTCAGACAAATCTATTACGACCGGAGTAATGTCCTGAGTGTCCTGGATAAGTACATCTGCTATTTGTTGTGCTACTTTCTTTACTTCATCCTTTGACGCTCTTAAAAATTCATCATTCATGGTCTAACACCTAATAGTATCATTAATTTAAATTTGGAAATCTCAATTAATAATTTTCTCTTCAACTCATCAACATTTCTAACATCAAGTGTAAACCTCTTTGTCTTATATTGCGAAATCCTTAAATCAAGGTTGACATGGTACCATGTTTCACCAGTAATCAAAGTTGACTTAGTAACTTCATAAATAGTTACGTATGCCCCATCAAGCTTGAAACTTACAGGGGGTATTATACTACCAATATTTTTAGGTAACCTTCTAGTAGACATACAAGAAGTATTTTGTATAATGAGATTTAAACTTTAATACTATATCAAGGTGTTAGGGGTAAAGTCTTTAAAAGATTGAAAAGTATAACCCTAACACCTAAATAAAAAATAGAAATTGCTTTTATTATCGTGAGCGTTTGGTCATCTCTCTCTGAAGTTCGAATAACTCCCTAACTTTCATTATCAATTCTCTAGTCTTGCTTACTAAGGGACATTTCTCTCGGTCTGGGCATTTCAACATAGCTAATTCAAAGCCTACATCTTGTGCACAGAAAATCAAGTCTGTTATTATCGTGCCAAGCTTTTCCCTTAAGGCTACCAACTCTGGTGAAAGGGTAGATGATGGTGTAGGTGTAGGTGTTGAAGTGGGTATTTCAGGCTCTTTGACCCCCGCTTCTGGATATGTAGTCGGCTCTTTTGCTCTTCTTTCTGGTGTTGACGACATAATTTCACCACATTATATATGTTAATTGAGATATTTCTATTTAACTTAACGGTTATTCAATAGTATTATTAAGATGAAACGAATGATTAATAAGAGAGAAACACTAAAAATGAACTAAATTTTCATACGTTGAAAAAATGGTTGGGAAACATGAAGGAAACGATTAAGAATTTAATAATTGTAGTATTGTTCATTTTCTCAGTAGTTTATCTATTCATATTTTTATTACTACCGACTGCTTATCTTATTGAGCAATTTTATGTGAATACGTTAAAGCTCACAAAACTTCAACTTGCAATTTTGACAATATTAGCGGGAGTATGTGCGGTAATAATAATAGCGGTGCTTGAAAGTTTAGAAGAAGAGGATAAAAAATAATTAATAATCTTTTATTATTTCTTTAAATCCTTTCTCCTTTAATTTTCTTTCAATATTTTCAAGCACACGCACCACTTCATACTGATATGCATCATAGAATGGTCGCCCCGCCCCATAGAATGAAATGTAGAATTTGATTTTCACCACCCTTTGCGTTTCTTTCAAAAATCCTTGAATAAGTCCATAGATGTATGGCATTTCATCAAGATAAGTAACGATTATGGGCATGTTTTTGTCATAGATTTTGTCAACAAGGTCAAGCACGTTCTTAACGTTGTGCACGATAATAACGTCATGCTCATGCTTTTCCATGCTCATCACCATTTATATCACTTTTTGGCAAGTAACCTAAAGAGTTCTAAGTACACCTTCTCCGCATCGAACTTCTCAATCACCCCTTTGACTTGCTCACTAGCCTTTTTGTAAGTATCGTAGTCTTTTTTGTACATGTCTATTGCATAATCCATCATTTCCGCTAATTTCTTAGGATTGTAAATGTGCAACTCGTATTCAATACCCTCACCAATATCACAAAATCTGACCACCTCATAGTCGAATGTCAAATTATACTGGGGATCCCCCACTTCTGTTAACGGTTCATAACGGCAATATAATGACGGTGTACCCATCGCATTCGCCTCTAAAAGTGGTAGTCCGAAGCCTTCCGCTAGTGATGGAATTATTACAAAGTCACATGCAC
>Ga0190314_1000535_pt1 | contig 12770 bp, 8 predicted proteins | sample 4870071112_MG_FD_165055 | JGI IMG/M metagenome (GOLD analysis project Ga0190314, IMG submission 165055) | Hydrothermal vent sediment bacterial communities from Southern Trench, Guaymas Basin, Mexico - 4870-07-11-12_MG | ecosystem: Environmental > Aquatic > Marine > Hydrothermal vents > Sediment ...
CTTTTTAAACCCCACTAGCCAGGCAAGGCTAGACATTAGCCAAAAATCAGCATTAATACTATGACTCACTGATTTTTCAGACTAATGTCACGTGTCAGACATAGCCATATGAGTCAAGACGTGACACAGTATTAAAGCTAGTGACAGGGTTTGACAAAACTGATATTCTATATTATATACAAAAAGAAGACCGGGGGGTAAAATGAAAACTAAAACTTTGGTCTTCCAACTCATTATGGCTATCCTAGTTTTGGGTTTTGTTTTTGGTTCTTCCCAGCCAATAGCTGATAAGCCCGGCTTTGCCCAGCCAGGGCCAGGCGATCCAACACCGCTGTCAGTTGGTCTGGACGATTTGAACGGTGGATCTGCCAAGCTGAATGACTGGGTGACAGAGTACCAAGATTACTATGCTATTGATAATGGGAAGCTAGAATTAATGATAATTAAGGATGGCAAAATCTCCCTATTGCGTGGGAATGACAGTGAAATGGGATGGATCCGAACTATGGAAGACTGGAGATACGTAAACATTTATAAAATTAACACATTTATCCAATCCAATAAAGTTTATTCTGTAACAATTGATACTCATGAGCTGATCAAAAATCAAAAAATGAAATCTGATTGTAGTGATATTAGAATTAGTCTTAGAGATCCCTCTGAAGATTCACCCGAGTATTTGGTACCTTATCAAATACTAGAGTGCAATTCAAGAGGCACCATTATTTTATTCAACTCTGAAAACGTCTCTGGAGATGATACATATTTAAAAATTTACTACGGAAATCCAAACGCCGTAGATAATCAAGGTGATCTTATATCAATGATTTCAGCGAATGGATTTTACGATGATTTTGAAGATGGGTCTATAGATCCAAGTAAGTGGAGTATAAGTAAAAGTACGTATAATTACCGTGAGTGTAGTCCATCATCCACTTGCCAGGAATCGAATGGTGCACTATATTTAAAATCTTACTTATATACTGGAGATGATGGTTGGTGCTACGCTTGGACAAGGGCAGATTCAACCAACCTAAATATTAAAAGCGGAGAGTGTGTTGCACTCAGACTGAGGATGAAGAATAGTTATAGTTTTACACGCAAGGTCCAATTGAAGCTTACAGATGACAGTGTACTGGATGAATTAACTTCGAACCAAGACACAACAAACAACTACGCTATTTGTAGAAGTGGAAATACATACACAGTATACAAGAATGGTGTTAAAATAAAAACATTGACTTCCTCTGCTAGTGAAATTAGGTTCTATACTTACAACTATATGAATACATTGAATTGTCATGGATGTTATTCTCAATCTGAGATGTGGTTATATTATGTCACGGTGCCATCCGTATCTGTCCAACTTGTTAGTGAAAAGAGTCCAGATATCAAAATTGGTCACATTGATGCATCATATAGTGTGGTGCAAACAACTTCAACATCACTAATACTTAGATTTATAAATTCCGAAAACGAAAGCCAATGGTTTGAGTATAGGATATTTAAAGATATGCCGTTCATATGGGTAAGGACAAGTGAAAGCACACCATTTGAAATGAATATATATCCTGGTGGAGTAAATAGCTCAGTAACTGGGGATACTTTAGGAGTTGTAACAGGGACGTCATTTGCTAATTTCACAGAGATTTCCCTTCACAAGAATGATAATGTAGAAAGACAAACGAGTACAAATGGGTTCATGAGCGTATACGATACAGATGTTCCCGAGATAATGTCGGTCGTTTGGAGAAACAATAAGAGTGTAAACATAAATTACACAGATAGAGACACGTATGAAACTATAGCTTTAACGAATCCACCAACTGAATACTTTATTTACTTACAAAACACATCAAACACAAACCCATATACCTATTATAAAGTAATGGAAGACCTATACAACTTCTACTCCCACAACTACTCTCTCTCAACAAGCTCCACAGAAATGCACCAAGAGGTGGAAGTACCATTTGCAATAGAAGGAAAAGCTCAAGAGGGGGTTGTAGCTCCGATTAACCTGCCTTCTGACTGGAGAATATCCACTGCAGATGTACCTTGGGATGGACACAATCTAGTTTTGACCGGATCTCCAAGCAATGTAAGAGTAGCCCTAGAACCAGATAATGTCTATATCCACTCTTTTGACATTGGTGAGAATGCAACATGGCCAAAAGTAAATCATTTCTATGCATTAGAGCAATGGACAAACTTTACTGGGCCAGGGACAGCTAAAAAGACAATATTAAGCAACGGGATAATGACTAAAGAGTCCAATGAAACAGACTGTTTATGTGTGGGGGATGGAAATTGGTGTTCTAGGTCATCTGATACTGGTTATGTTTCATTGACTTATCCAAGCGCACCAGTATCTGCCAAGCTTGTTTTATATCCACAAAATGGTGAAGATCCACATTCAATATATGTGAACGGTCAGAAAATAGGGACGCTCTCCATGTTCAATTCGTACAATCAATGTGAAAAAAGAGAGTACATTGAGTACAATATAAATCCAAACGTTCTCGTGAATGGTACAAACAATATAACAATTACAAATGACGCAGATGGAACAGATGATTGGAGTGCTATTGCTAGGCTGGAGGTAGAGTATGCTCCAAACGTGCCCACAAATTCAAAGCTAGAGTACGACATATTTATAGATGGAAACTGCTCTGGAGGAATTTACTTAAATGTAAATGGAAGTTGGTTTACTCCTCAACTAACCAATAAATCAAGAGAATGGATACACATATCTGAGGATATACCTTACAATGGAACTCTTAATGATGTACAAATGATTTCAAATTCATCCATATCTGGCGAGTGTAAAGTATGGATAAAGAACTTGGAGATAAGAAATGGGGGAAAAAGGATTTTTGAAGTACCAACGCTCCCACCAAGGATAACTGAAAACTATCAGTTAATCAACGCATCCAGCATAATAAGAAACACATGGTTTTATTCAAATGATCATGTAGACATCCAAGGGTACACCTCTGAGCTTGAAATAAACAGCAGTAATAAAGTGTGCCAAAAATTCAAGGCAGATGAAAAAATACCTGCGACAGAGGGCAAACTCAAGATTTATGCATATGTGGACAACCAGACAAATTCTCCAAAGGTATCATTTAAGATAAGGGATAATAACTTTAATCAAGTGTTGAGCACTGGCGATGAGCCAGTAGTCACCCACAATAGCATAGTCTCTGAGAATCTCACGTTAAATACAGATATAAATCCTGGAGAAGAATTTTGGGTATGTGTTGAGGGTTACTCTAATCCTGCATTCTCAATAAAGTATAGAGAAAATTCAGGAATATCAAAGTATTACAACGGTTCATCCTGGCAATCTCAAAACAGGTCGTACGCAATCTGGATAACCTACCCAGGAGCAGGAAATACAGACGTAGAAGTAAATGCTAGATTACAGAGCAATAGGACAATCTATCAAGCTACATCAATAGATGACATGAATAACATAAACGATTGGAGTCCTACAAGGACAGATATAGAAGAAATCAATAGGTCATCTCCTGGAGCCATAAATTCTGGGTACGCATTGAACATAAGCTGGCACGATGCTAGTAGCGCAGATGTAGGAGCGTATAAAGATGTTACTATACCGAAAGAAGCTGTTGAATTTGCAGTTTGGGCAAAAGTTCCGTTTAAAGGGACTAGTGTTCTGTATATAAGCTTGATGGACGAAAACGGGTCAGAAATAACAGGATACAACAGAACATTTGATGACTTCACCCCAAATGAATGGACAAGGATTGTTATAAATCTGAATATTAATGAGGATGTACGTAGGGTCCAGCTAGGGGTTAGAAATGCAAATGGGGTTGGAAGCGTATTCTTTGACGAACCAATTTTCTACACCCAGACGAGAAGAAAAGGAGACAAGGTAAAACTATCGGGAAATACAAACTGGGAATGGATAAAGGTAAACGATTTCGTTGAGCTTGGCTGGATTGCAAAATGGTGGACAGCAGAGGATACAAAAGCACAGTTGCCGTGTATAGTAGAAGGATCAGACCAATTCTGTTTGCTTGACGAGTTAAATGGAACGAGATATTTCTACATACACCAAGAATACAACTCAACCACAGCAGATACAAGGGAATTGAGTGGAACGGACAACATAACATTCCCTGTACAATCCCTTGCCAATGACTATCAAAAGCTGATTGACGGAAAGTTTAGCTTGGACAAGGACTATCTAATGATGACAAGGGATGGATTTAGAGTAGCAGAATGGTGGGACTTTGACTATGAGATAGACGGAAACAAGACACTTGGATTAATAAAATTCCTTAATTATCCAGGAGAGTACACTGTTAAGGAATGGTATCCTGAGCTGAACGTTACTATAACTGTCACTCCGGACGTAGTGTATGTGAATGACACTATCTGCGCAAATTGGACGCTTAATGTGGATGACCCCGAGGTAAGCGAATGGGAATGGAAGATAAATGGAATTAGCGTCCTGAATGGTACAAACCATACAGACAAGACATGTATATCTAATACCAATGCGAGCGTAAGCTTCTCAAAGCATGATAATATTACATTCTGGATAAAACCGTGCGTAATGAAGTATGGATCTAGGTTATGCGTAGATGAAAGGAACGTCACAAAACAAGTTATAAATGCCCCACCCACAGGGCAGATATCTGTCTATCCACTAAGCGGGCAGGAACTTAAATGTGAAGTGAACGCTACTGATATAGACCAAGATAACATTACATCTCAGATCCACTGGTTAGTAGATGGAACAGAGAAAGCGACAGATACAGGATTTGAATCCACATTTGACATATCAGGGTATGAAGGTAATTACGTAATATCATGTCAGGCTGGATTATCAGACGGAGAGGATGCTAATACTCTGGTTAGCACCCTTAATGTTAGCATAGCAAGGCCTAAACCATACATAGAATTCGACCCAGATGTGAATCAAACTACTGTGGACAATGGAGTAACAGCTATAATCCAGTTAAATGATACCAGAACAAACAATGAAACTAACTGGACACTAGCTCTAGATAATGGGACCATAATTACATCAGGAACTGAAACAGGAGATGTTTCTAATATTACCCTAGATTTGGTGGGCCTAGCGGGAGACTATTGGCATAAAGGGGCAACACTTGTAATATCTACCAGCGAATGTGTCAATGATAATGACCTAGGAAAGGTATGTGGATCCACTATAGAAAGGAACTTGACTATAGTAAACTCAGCCCCTGATGGAACGATTAACTTAACGAAGGATAGGTTTAATGCTATCTGTTCGTTTGAATTTACTGATGCAGACAATGACACTATTGTATATACCGGGAAATGGTATGTAGATGGAAATGAGAGTACAAGCTTCAATGGAACCACCCAGCCTAATCAAGAGGAGAACTCAACTCTGGACCTATCTTCATATACAACTCAGATAAATGTTACGTGTGAGCTGAACTACACAGATGGAGAGGTAAACAAGACATTGTCAGAAACAGAAACGTTTGATTTAAGTAGACCAGTAGCGAACGTTACCATATCCCCGTTGAATGTATATACAAATACAACTGTTTGTGGAGACTGGAACTTCACAGATCCATTGGGAGGAAATGACAATTCAACCTGGACCTGGTTCGTAAATGGTAGCATCGCAAGGGAAGGAATAGGGAAGAATGACACATGCATAACTGGAGTATTCAAGAAGCATGATAACATTACATTCAGCGTAACTCCATGCGCAGACGATGGCAGATGTGGAAACCCATCCAACTACACAACCACGGTACTGAACACCAACCCAGAGATAAATGCGGTTTGGATCAATTACACAAGCAGGGCACCAAGAAGCGAAGCTACGTGTAACGCAAATGCAACAGATATAGATAACGACTCACTAAGCTTTGAAATACACTGGTACATAAACGGCACATACAATTCAAGCTATGACGGACAAACTACCATATCTGGAGATGCAACTGACAGAACAACAGTAATGTGTTCCGCAAGAGCATGGGATGGCGAGGGATACAGCGATTGGATGAATTCCACAGAGGTAGAATTTACAGAATTGCCCAACATAACCAATCTCTCATTGACTCCAGAAAACGTAACTGTTATGGACGTGTCCCTACTCCATGCTAGCTGGAACTTTACAGATCCTGAGAACGGAACAGACATATCTACTGTAAACTGGTACATAGATGGCAATTATATAGCCACCACTCAAGGAGTAAACGGCACATCTTACTTCCCATCTAATATTACTGTGTACAAACACCAAAACATAACTGCAGAGTTGAATGTGACTGCTGACAGAAATGGAACAATAGTAGTTGGTGATCCAATAATAGTCGGCACTGTGGAGATAAAGAATTCAGATGTAGATGTATTCAATACTACTTTGTACAAGATAGAGGACGACAAACTAGGGGCTAATTTCTCAGTGTATGATCCAGACATGGGGACTGCATACAGTATAGTATCCTTTGCTGTCAAGCTCAATAATGGCACATACAATATAAGTACATCAGATGATTGCATCAATATAACCGATCCGAATGAGAGGGAGACCTGTTTCGTATTATCCACGCTCTCATATGCGCTTGAAGAAGCTGGAGAATCAATAACTACAAACGTGACGATGAACGTAACGATATCTAATGTGTCTGATTACACAATAGAGTTCAATGCAACGTTTGAGTATAACTTTACATCAGGGAACAAGATAACACTATACATAATAGGTAAAGATACAGAGAGCACAGACTCGGACACAGCGGAATTAGATTACGCAGAAGCTATTGAGGAGCCAATTAAACCAACGCCACACACCGGTGGCGGTGGTGGAGGTGGGGGAGGAGGCAGCAGTGGAGGAGGAGCTGCTGCCTCCACAAGCGAAGAAGACAAGGTTGTGTTCAATTATACAGAAGAGGAGATCACAAAGGAGACAATAGAAGGAGATATGACCAGCGAATACGGGAAGGTTGCATTAGAAGGAATAAATGCAATCAATGTGGAAGACAGGACATCCAAGCTAAGGGAAGGAGTAACGTTCACAAGGACATTTGGATATGTAGCTAAGAACGGGGATATAAAAGAAAGCAGATACATACTGAAGGTTAGATTTGACAGACCAATGGACAATATTATAATCATTGAAAAGATACCAAAGAACTTTGCAGAATCTTCAAACGATATAACAGTAAACGCTTCTAAAGGCAAAGTGAAAGTTCTGGAAAAGGATCCAGTTTATGCTTGGTACATAGACTCTGTAGAGACAGGTGAAGAAGTGAAATTGATTTTCTCAGTTCCAAAGGAGCTAGGAAGGTACAATGTATTAATTCCAATGATAAAATCAGAAGAAAAGCCATTAGCCTTTGCATATGAAACTCCAGTTGAAGAAACAGGGGGAGCTAATAAGACAGAAGAGATTATAAACAAGACAGCCCCAATGCCAGTTACAGTTGGAAATAAAACTATAGGTAATCAGACCAATGCTACAGAAAAGAAACCAGAGGTTGGCTGGCTGACAGGTTTGGTTGGATTGAACTTAGACTTCAGCTTAATTGGATGGATAGCTGGAGTAGGGGCTGCGCTATTTGTAATTGCAGCGCTAGTCTTGATAGCTATGGCAAAGATGCCTGGGCCAGGGGCAAAGCCAGGGGCTCCAACTGTGCCATCGCCAGAGAAAGAGATGCCAGTTATAACCCCACCATTAAGAACCAGTCGTGGGGAGAGCAAACCAGAGAAAAAGCCAAAGCTAGAGGTTACAAAGCCTGCTCCAAAGCCAGAGCCAAAACCGATAGTTCCGGTTAAGAAGCCAGTTAAACCGTCTACGCCAGCGAGAGGAGTCAGCGAGCTCGTTGAAAAACCAAAGAAGAGGTCTAGAAGTGACATGGTGAATGGGCTAAGTGACTTGCTAGACTAAACCCCTTATTTTGATTGTTCTTTTTTCTGTTATTTCCTAGTCATAACAAGTAAACCTGTCTCCACCATTCCTATTTATCAGATCGAAGTTTACAAATCGGTTTTTCGGATCGTAAATGCGAATGGAGTAATACACAGTACCAATATGACATGAACAACCACATCCCCCACCACATTCTGTTGAATCATAACATTTTGTAGGGTATACATTAACGGCATCAATTTGCACCCTTTTCATATTATATTTTTTGTGTTCATCGTTTTCAAAACCAGTTATATCTATCCGTCTATAATACGTGCAATATGTTGTTGTACAATTAGGTCCACATGGGCATTCATGACAATCGTCACCCGAGTTATCTTCAATATGACTGCATAATTCACTCGGATCAAATCCCATGTATATCTCATACAGTTTATCCGGCCTAGGAGCGTCTAATTCATAGTCAATGGAATAGTTAGATATAGAGACTACAGTATCTCCTACTCTAGTCTCGTATCTTGGGATGAACACATGAATGTACGTCTTTTCCCAATCGCCTCCAGTGATTGTGGTATTGGCAGTTATCCCCAGAGTTGATTTTAGCTTTTCATTTATCCGTAGCTCAATATCATCATCAGCCAGGAATCTGTGCTGATTATCAAGAATGACATCCCTGGCTACACCAGGAATCGCAGCTATCTTTTTATCCATATTAATGATGGTCTTCTTCACTTCTCCCTCTTTAGTTATACCGTGTGAGACTAGACTATCTGCCTGGAATACATAAACAGCATAAACAATACCAATGAGGACGATAGCCACTGCAAGTATGGGAGATAGTGCCACTCCTTTCATTTAGATTTCTTCCCTCCTCTTGATTTGCCCTTGCTTTTCTTTCTCATCTTTCTCTCTTCTTTCTCAGCTCCCTTCTTCTTTTCCAGCTCTTCTACCAATGACTCTATCCTATTCAATGAAATGGCTAACTTAGATAACCTCACTTCCAATTTAGTAATCCTTAGGTCTAGTTTCTTTATGCTTTCATCATTCTTTGATCCAAGCAGAGAAATCTTTTTTATATCCTTTTCCGCTTGAGCTATATGGGTTCTTGCAACGCTTAGCTCATCCTGCATATCTATAATCTTCTTCTGCAGAGCCTTCACTGTCTTTTCCAACGCTTCTATCTTTCCTTTGATCTTGAAAATCATAACAACCACCTCTTTTAGCATACTGGCCTTACTTTCTTCCAATATGGCCAGCTTCCGTAAACAACCTCAATTGATACTTGGTTGCCGTCGCTGCAACTTCCTTTAACCTCCCACCTGGCTAAGGCAATATCGTCCATGCACACAGTGGAATAATTATCAAACACATGTAACAAAGTCCTGCTTCTTTGACTATCTTCGGCGTATAATATGTAATGTCTATCCTTCTTACTATTTATTAAATTCAACTTCTCCTTAACTTTTTTGGATAGGTCTGATTGGAGATTTATAGAAGAGCAGTCTGATTGAATGAGCAAATCAGCTAGGGTCCCCCTGGCATAGGTTATATCAAAATAATAATTTAGTATAGAAGTCAACGCAGATTGGTGCAATGAAGATTCATACCTAACTGACTGAAAAGCAATTGACCTCTCCCCAACGTATACATACATAGTAACAAGGACAACAGCCACAACTAGAAAGAGTACTACAGTATCTATAATAGCCTGCCCCTTTTTTGCTTTTCTCTTCTGTTTCATATTCTGCATGTCACCATCCCCATATGGGTAGTCTTTCCATACGAGATCAGCACAGGCAATGAAATACTTACAGAGTAATTTCTAGTTTCACTGATACATTTCTGGCCTGTCTCTAGGTCTTCTACTTCCATCTGGGCATTTATTCCAAGATCGCAATTTGAAAGCAGAGAAGTGGGTAGCTTACCTTGGTTAGATCTAATCACATACTCCACGTTTTCTAAACATATTCTTGATTTTGTAACCGCCTCTGAATTTTTCAAATAATGTACATAAATGCCAGTAAGAGATATGACCAGTACGATTATCAATATTATGTTTGGTAGTATAGTCATCAAATCCTCAAGCCAGTCCAACCACAGTCACCTCACTGTTCCCATCAGTCAGCCGTTTTGTTATCCTTATTTTAGAGAAATGTCTTGGACTGCCTGAAAAACAACATAAGACCTTTTTCCTCCCTGAAATTCCATTGGCAGAATACTGCATGATTAGGGTTTCATTATCGCAAGATAAGCTGTCTCCACTCGCTTCAAATTCTGTGGATATGTTATATGGAGAGGCACAGACACTATCAACTACTAGTGCAATATTCATTAGCGTCTTACTGGCTCTATCCTGTTTGGCAAAATAAAAATGGAAAGAAACCAAAGACAGAAGCAACACAAGCAAAACTGCCCCAAGCACCAGTATTGAAGATTTGACTATCATCCAGTCAATGAACCCCTTCATTAGCATCACTCAAATGCGATCATATATTCGTCCTGTTTCTCTGGAGTTCCATAATAGATTACTAGATCATACGTACCTGGACCATATTCTCTAGGACTTACTATCTGACCTGGAATATTGTACTCCCTCGTGTCCCCAAAGAAGTTAACAGTCATTTTGCTCCCTGAAAAAGAAATCTTACAATCCTTTGGAATAACGACGTGTACTCTAGAAAAGCTCCCTTTATCACTCATACTTACTAGAGTGTCCATGGTTTCTTTTATCACTATAACATCGTCGGCAAATCCCTTCCTCGTTTGAATGTTTATGTATGTTTTCACAGCCTGAATGCCTATTGTTAGAACTACTGCACCAATTAAGAGAGCAACCATTATCTTGAACGGCATTTCTTCCATATGTGATCGCTCTCACAGCTGGCTTAGGCTTTCGTTTATTTTTTCAGTCATTGTCTTGTTTATCTCAGTAACAGCATATTGGCTTCCAGACCTTAACGTCACTAGTATGTATGCAATTATCCCTAGCATAACCGCTGCTACTAACATTATTATTACGTACTTTATAGGCATCGCTTCTATACCTTTCTTGTCTTTTAGGAACCTCCAAACAGCAAATTTTATCTCTGTTATCATTTGCCCACCTCCTACAAATTACCAATCAAACTTGTTGTTAATATTATGGATAAGGTAAATATAATAAGTGATATTGGAACAACCTTGTACAAATTTTCCAATATTCTGGTCTTGTTTGGCCCCTCCTCAATTATGACGATATACCTTGTAAGCACCACAGTCACGCCGATTAAGTAAAGCCCAATAAGCAAAGCCAACATTCCCACAGACAAAGAGGGCGGCTTTGCTAGGAAGAATGAACCAAATAGATTACCTCCCACCCCTATTGAGGACATCTGCTTCTGTGACATGGCCAGATTTGTTGAAAGCACATCATACAACGATACAATCACACCAGATATAACAGGGGCAATAAACAAAACAGTCATCTTAAGCATAGCCATGCTCTTAGCTAGCATGTTTTGCAATTCCTTTTCCACTTTGTCTAGCTCTTCAAAATTACTTGTTATTATTGTGAGCATTCTAGAGGCAGTCTTGTGGCCCTTTTTAGCAGAGACGGAAAACAGCTTGAATAGCGATAGCACTGTTTTAGAGTATACATCTTTCAATGCCCCAAACGACTTGTTAAACAAAGCATCCGAAAGGGTGGCATTCCTCCTCTTTATATTGTCGTAAGCTATCTTCATCCTCTTACCTAGCTCTGTCCCCGGGAATGACTGGTAAACAAAGTATATAGCATCCTCTGGCGGTCTACCCTCCATTAACCTGCTCGACAGAGTATACATAACCTCCATTATCTCGGTATTCAATTTTTTCATCTTTCTCAAGATCTCCCTCTTAAAGTGCGATTTCCCGTAGGCGTATAATGTCACATCCAGCCCAACTGCCCAGACAAGTGATAAAGCCAAATACTGGGTTAACCTTTTTTCCAATGTAATATGTATCACGCCAATGTCATGAAAAACAAACACTATCCCAGGAAAACCTATCAGAAAGAATATCGCTAACATAACTAAGCTAGTGGGCAGTCTTCTACCAGCTATAAGGAGCTCCCCTTCCTTTGGAAATCCTTCCATGTGAGGGATTTCCTCTATCGGGAATGTAGACGGTCTTTTGGCTATTATCCTATTAGAATACGCGTAAAGCAGGAGAAGGCTAATTAGTAGGAACAACCCCACACTCCATCCATTTATTATATCTATACCAAATATTCCCAACACAGGCAATAAAGAGATAAACATCAATGGAACAACAGTTCCAAAGCTGAATAGTATCATTGTAGGGACATACAAAGAATTGACGAAATTCTTTATCTTGAACAATATTCCATCAAGAAGAGTCTTCAACGCCCTGTCTAGGGTTATGTTCCTTCTCGTGTCATCCCCCTCTCCCATACTGGCTACTATAGAATAAACTGTTCTCTTAAAATCAGTAGAATACTTACCCCATTTATCTGCTATGGGCAATAACCTTTCCTTTACGTTTACTGCCTTCCCACTCCAGACATCCCACAAAGCTTTTTTCAAGTCCTGTGCAATTTTCCCTTCACTAAACTCAGATGCAAACCTTACTGCCTCCTCTAGATTCGGGTTCTGTTTCAAAAGCACTACTATATAAGCTAGCGTTCTGGGAGATTCGCTTAATGCTTTCATTATTTCTAGCTTCGCCTTATTCTTTGGATACTCAGTAACCACATGAAGAACAATTATTGGAAATATCAACATGCCAATGAGCGGGTAGATAAACGGAAAATCAAATATGAAGAATATTAGGGTAAGAATCAAGAACACAAAAAAAGCCAATACCATTAAAAACC
>Ga0190314_1000538_pt1 | contig 12675 bp, 9 predicted proteins | sample 4870071112_MG_FD_165055 | JGI IMG/M metagenome (GOLD analysis project Ga0190314, IMG submission 165055) | Hydrothermal vent sediment bacterial communities from Southern Trench, Guaymas Basin, Mexico - 4870-07-11-12_MG | ecosystem: Environmental > Aquatic > Marine > Hydrothermal vents > Sediment ...
ATGTTATGGAGCACCCTGATTCCCATGTAGCAGAGGCATTCAGAACCCTGCGAACAAATATAGTTTTATCAAGTCCGGAGGAAAAACCAGGGGTAATACTGATCACAAGCCTTACAAAAGGAGAAGGAAAAAGCTTTGTGTCTTCAAATCTTGCCTATTCCTTCTCACTTTCTAAGAAAACTCTCCTTATTGACGCAGACATGAGGAAACCCAGACTCTATCAGGCAATGAATGTTGAAAGGTCACCAGGACTCTCTGATTACCTGAGTGGTGAATTGAAAAAACCTCCCATTGTTAAGGTGGATGGTCTGTATTTTCTTCCTTCAGGTTCCTCTTCACCAAGCCCTGTTGAACTTCTTGATTCAGAACGCATGAGAAAATTGCTTGACGACCTTAAAGAAATTTACGATGTAATCATCCTTGATTCACCCCCCCTCTTTTCAGTAGCAGATGCAGTTGTTCTTTGCGCAAGGGTTGATAGTATGGCACTTGTAATCTCACATGGAGAAACACCCAGACCCCTTCTTCTCCGTGCAAAAGACCAGTTGAGATCCCAGAATAACCTCCTTGGTTTTATCATGAACAAAATTAACATTCAAAGGGAATACAGGTATTACCATTATTACCATAGAGAATACACTTCTTAACCTATGTGTGGAATTGCGGGCATAATTGAAAAAAAAGGCTTGGTGGATCCATCCCGGCTCAAAAGGATGATTGAAGCAATGGAACACCGGGGGCCTGACCAGAATGACATTTTTATTTCCCCTGATAAAAAAATAGGGATAGGGGCTGTAAGACTGAAGATTATTGACCTTTCTGATAGAGCCTCAATACCAATGAAAATTGGCAGAACTGTCATCGCAATGAATGGTGAGATTTACAACTTTAAAAACCTTAGAAATTATCTTGAACGAAGGGGAGAAAAATTCTTCTCATGTTCCGACACAGAGGTTGCAGCCAGGTTATTTATTCATGAAAAGGAGAAATCCCTTAACCTTTTCCGCGGGATGTTTTCAATTGTAATATATGACGGAGAAAGAGGGGATGTTCTGATGGCAAGGGACAGACTCGGTATAAAACCCCTTTATATCTATAATGAAAGTGAGAGAATTGTCTTTGCCAGTGAAGTAAGGGGGATACTTGCATCCGGACTGGTGAGACCAGAACTTGATATGTCAGGAACAACCGGCTTTCTGATGTTCGGAAGTGCTAAATTTCCTGATACCCCAATCAGGGGAATTAAAGAATTCCCTCCAGGCCATTATCAGTGGCTTCTTACAGGAAAACCTGTAAAATACTGGGAACTCCCATTAAACCAGACAATCAATCACTTATCCGATGAAGAGATCAAAGAAAATCTTCGATCCCTTATTGAGGAATCCGTAAATATGAGACTTGTCAGTGATGTTCCACTTGGTTCATTTTTGAGTGGGGGGCTTGACTCTACAATAGTCACAGCAATTGCCTCAAAGTATAAAAAGGACCTTCATACATATTCCATCAGGTTTGAAGAAGAGGAATACGATGAGGGAGCATATGCCAGAAATGCCTCAGAGTTTATTGGAACCATTCACAGGGAGAAGGTGGTAACCCACACCGATGTCATCAACAAGATTGATACCATTATCAAAAGTATGGATACGCCAACAATTGATGGTGTGAACACATACTTTGTTTCAGGATTTGCAAGGGAAAATGGAATGGTGGTGGCTCTATCAGGGCTTGGGGGTGATGAACTCTTTGGTGGATACTCCTCCTTCCACTACATACCAAAATTGATAAAGATACGGAAGAGCCCGATAATGAAAACCGGGATAAAAACCATAGCCTTCCTTAAGAAAGAACGAAAGTATTTAAGAGCAGCAGAATTTATGAGTACCCCAGGCAGTTTAGAGGATGCCTATTTTTCAATAAGGGGGATTCTCACGAGCAGATATGTTGAATCCCTCCTTGGGCTTGATAGAGGTTTTTTTAACCCATCAATTTTCCTGGCAAGGATTATAAACACAAACAATGTGAGTGAGTTAAACCATATTACCGCTCTTGAACTCATCTCATACATGCGGGATATGCTACTGAGGGATACAGATGGCATGAGTATGGCACATTCCCTTGAGGTCAGGGTCCCTTTAATTGACCACAGGGTTGTTGAATTTGTATTAAAATTACCTGAAAAATACAGGAAAAATAAAACCCTGTTGTATGAAACATTTAAGGATTATGTTCCTTCCTGGATGCAAACCAGAAAAAAGAAAGGATTTATTTTCCCATTTGAAAAATGGTTGAAAGAGGGTAAAATTAATGTTATGGAAAGGCTTAAGGATTCAGAACTCTTCAATAGAGAGGGAGTCAAAAAGATATATACTCACTTTCTACAGGGAAAACTGGGATGGCAATCTGTATGGGGTTTGTATATCTTTGAAAAATGGTGTGAAGTAAACAATGTAAACATTCAAAAAGAAGGAGGTTATGATGTTGAGACAGGAACAGAAGGGTAAACCCATTGAGATTGAACTTGGTGAAGTGGAAGGAGTTTATTCAAACCTTGCAATAATAACCCACTCACCCGCTGAAATCATCATTGATTTTTGCAGGATTCTTCCTGGTATGCCAAAGGCAAAGGTGAAATCCAGAATAATCATGACACCCCAGCATGCAAAACTTCTTATGAATGCCCTTGAGGATAATATAAGGAAGTTTGAGGAGAAATTTGGAGAGATAAAACTTGTCCAGGAGGAAGGCGGAAGGAATATAGGGTTTAAAACAGAGTAATATAAAAGGAACAAGGAGGTAATTTTATGCTATCTGTTATACTGGTTATGAGTATATTTAACATTGGTAATCCTGCTGAAATAAACTTTATGGATACCGGGATAGTTCACCTGAATCTTAACTTTTACACCTTTATCAATGGAAGGGATACAACCCACCAGATAGGTTCACTCATTGCCCTGTTCTCAAATGCACTTGGAATTCAGAGAAACCTTCTTTATACTGGTGAACCCTTTGCACCTATAGGTATCTCATTCATCAAAAAAAGCCCGGCTGGCTTTCTTGGGTTCTCATATGGGTATTCCCGTTCCTTCAACAACACTGGTGATACATTAACATCCTCTTCTGGTATGCTGTCCTATGGACAGAAGAAAAAAATACCTTTGGGTATAAAGTTTGGTTATGTTAAATCCTCTGAGTTCCCATATCTTGGGCATATTGATATTGTGCCTTACCTAAACATTGGATTTATTAAGGGGAATCCAAACCTTTTCGGTGGAAACATTCTGTATTTCTCTGGATACTCAACATCTATGGGCACAGAGTTTCGGGCATTACAGGGAAATCTTCAGTGGTATTCGGACCGCCTGGCAATTGGAGGAGGCTATGGAAAACTCTCCGGGACCTCTCGAAACATCAGAGTGGTAGATGATGTTTTTCACTTCATCTCCAGCGGGTATTATAAATTGAATAAATTTTCACTTGGAGAGGACATAATCCTTATAAAGGAGTTTTATACAGAAGACCATGCATTTGGAACTTACAATCAGAACTCTGCAATTATAGATATAAACCTGCTTGGAGGACTGAATCTGGGACATCTGGGCGCTTATGGAAAGGTTATATTTCAATCACACAAGTCTCAGGCTGATATACCACAATATTCATTCAATATGATAACCAGCGGGATTGAGTTTTCGTTTTCAGGGATTTTGGGTGACCTTAATCCTTCCATCCAGACCACGATTCTGAGTGTTGACCCTGATAGGGATACAGATGGTGATGAGTTTAAAAGGTTGATGGTAAAGCTATACCTGTCAAAGTCTATACATAAATACAGGGTAAAAATTGTTATCCATGGAACTGCTGAAAATGGGGAAAATACTGAGAGGAGTGGAGGGGGAATTGCCATTGGCGTTGGATATAAAGGCATTTAAGAGGGATAACATGAAGAAAGGAGGCGATATGAGAAGGTTTGCTTTGCTTGTCATTGGCCTTTTTACTCTGATGGGCTGTAAGAAGGAATTCAAACAGATGGAGTATGCAAAGGCACAGAAGAACATCATGGTGATTGAGACAGACTTTGGAACCATCAAGATTGCACTGTTCAAGGACGACGCACCAAAGAATGTTGCAAATGTGATGAAACTCGCAAAGGAAGGTTTTTACAATGGAACAACCTTTCACAGGGTGGTGAAAAATTTTGTTATACAGGGAGGAGACCCCCTTTCCAAGGACACCATACCTGAAAACGACGGCACAGGTGGACCTGGATACTATGTGGTTGATGAACTCAGCCAGAAATTGAAATTCCTTGAGGGAACCGTTGGCATGGCAAACGCTGGGCCAAACACAAATGGTAGCCAGTTTTTTATATGTTGCGGTCCTGCTGCTCATCTTGATGGTAAGTACACGGTTATTGGTCAGGTGATAGAAGGGATGGATGTAGTGCACAAAATAGAGAATGTGAAGACAGATGCAAGGGACAGACCCATTGAGAATGTTGTGATGAAAAAGGTTTACATCATAGAGAATAAGTGAAAATGAACAGGGTACTCTTTGAGAAGAAACTCAACAACAGGTTGTTAAGGATTGTCCATGGAGACATAACCCTCGAGGAAGTGGATGCCATTGTGAATCCAGCGAATAAATACCTCAGTCATGGCGGCGGTGTTGCAGGTGCTATAGTGAGAAGGGGAGGACAGATAATCCAGGAAGAGAGCAGCAAACTTGCACCAGTTGAAGTTGGGAATGCTGTTATTACAACAGGTGGAAAACTTCCCGCAAAATATGTAATACACACGGTTGGTCCAATCTGGGGTGAAGGGAATGAGGAAGAAAAACTCCGCTCTGCTGTAAGAAGTGCAATCCTACTTGCAGATAAAAAGGAACTCAAGAGTTTATCCATCCCGGCAATATCAACAGGTATCTTTGGCTATCCAAAGAGGGAAGGAACATGGGTTATCCTTGACGAAGCCATAAAGACACTTCAGGACTGCAGACATGTAGAAGAGGTCAGGCTTTGCAATATTGACCAGGAGACCTGTAATCTCTTCCTTGAGCATATTAAAACCTTTAAATGGTCTTCATAATCACAGGTGGGGTTAATACCGGTAAAACAACCCTACTTGAGCAAATCCACAAGAGGCAGGGGGGAGGGGGATTCTCCCTCCCCAAATTCATTGTAAATAACCAGTTCAAGGGATACTGGATAAAGGATTTGAACACTGGTGAGAAAACAGAATTTGCACTTACAGAAACCACGAATGGGCACCTGTACAAATTGGGAAGGTTTTACTTCCTGCCACAGGGTATGGCATTTGCAAGAAGGATTTACAAAAAGGCCATTGAAGAAAAGAAGAAGTATTTCTTTATTGATGAGATAGGCCCCCTTGAACTTGAGGATAAGGGATTTTCCAGTATATTCAGGGATGCTCTTACTTCCTTTGAGAATATTTATGTTGTTGTCAGGGCATCATGCCTTGATGATATAATCAGGGAGTTTGGATTGAAAGATTACAAACTTGTAAGAAAGGATGGTGGCATATGATAGACCTTACCATAAAAAGAGAGAACCTTGAAAGGACAATCAAAAGGTGCAGGGAAAGAAACATTATTATTCCCACATTCAAGCAGATGAGAGACCCATCACTTATACCGGATAAAGTAAAAGAAGAACTAAAAAATATAGGGCTATGGGATGTGCATCCAAGGAACCTGTTCAGGGTTACATGGAAGAACGAACCTGTGCCTTATGGAGGAGGCTTTAATGGTGTAAATTACATGGAACTTCCCTCTTCCCTTACAGGAGTGAAACCCAGAATTATTGCACTTGTGGGGAAATGGTTTCCAACAGGCTCACACAAGGTTGGAGCAACCTTTGCATGCCTTACGCCATCCCTTGTTACAGGCCAGTTTGACCCTACAAGGCACAAGGCGGTCTGGCCATCAACTGGAAATTACTGCAGAGGTGGTGCATACATTGCGGCCCTCCTTGCGTGTGAATCTGTTGCTATTTTACCAGAGGAGATGTCAAGAGAGAGGTTTGAATGGCTTTCAAACATAGCAGGGGAGGTTATTGCAACTCCAGGGTGTGAAAGCAATGTGAAGGAGGTCTTTGACAAATGCTGGGAACTCAGGAAAACAAGGGATGATATTATCATCTTCAATCAGTTTGACCAGTTTGGAAACCACCTCTGGCACTATTATGTTACTGGAAAGGCCATTGAGGAGGTGCTTGAGATTGAGATGAAGGAGGATGAGGAATTTTCAGGTGTTGTGCTCTCATCTGGCTCATCAGGAACACTTGGTTGCGGCGATTACCTGAAGGTGATTTATCCCCATTCAAAGATTGCAGTGGGTGAGGCAGTCCAGTGCCCAACACTTCTCCTGAATGGCTATGGTGGACACAGAATAGAGGGTATTGGAGATAAACATGTTCCATGGATACACAACGTGAGGAATACCGATATGGTGATAGGAATTGATGACAATGATGCAATCAGGATGATAAGGCTCTTCAACGAACCTGCTGGAAGAGATTATCTTGTAGTGCAGGGGGTTCCAGAGAAAACCGTTAACAATCTTGACCTCCTTGGTATCTCATCCATCGGGAATGTGATAGGTGCCATTAAGTTTGCAAAGTACTACGAACTCACAGAGAAGGATATTGTCTTCACCGTGTTCACAGATTCAATGGAACTGTATGGCTCAAGGCTTAAAGAACTTGAGGAAAAATTCGGCAAATATACAAAGGAGGATGCCGCAAGGGACTATGAAAGATTACAGACCATAGGGATAGATTACATCCTTGAACCTGATTACTATGAAAAACGGCGTATCCACAACCTGAAGTACTACACCTGGATAGAACAGCAGGGGAAGGAACTCTCTGAACTGAACGACCAGTGGTATAGATGGAAGGAATACTGGGCCAGGATTCACTCCCAGGTGGACGAGATAGACAGACTTATTGAGGACTTCAACAGGAAGGTGGGTCTTTTATGATACTGCTTAAAAACTGCCTGAAAATAGCCACATTCAACAGGAACCTTGATGAACTTTCAGGTTATGACATACTGATTGAAGGGAATATCATAAAAAGTATTTCAAAGAACATAGAGGTAAAAGATGCAAAGGTTATAGACTGCTCTGATTGTCTTGTGATTCCTGGACTGGTGAACACGCATCACCATTTTTACCAGACCCTCACAAGGAACCTGAGACCTGTTCAGGATGCAAAACTCTTTGAGTGGCTCACCTTTCTTTATCCAATCTGGGCGAAGATGGACCAGGAGGCCGTTTATCTCTCCACAAAACTCGCCACACTTGAACTACTGAAAACGGGTTGCACTTTAACAACAGACCACCACTATCTTTACCCTTCCGGGTTCAATGGAGACCTGATGGGTATCCAGTTTGAGGCAGCAGAAGAGACAGGTATAAGATTTGCGCCAGCAAGGGGAGCCATGACAAGGGGAAGGAGCAATGGAGGACTTCCCCCTGATGAGGTTGTTCAAAATGTTGATGATGTTATAAGGGACATGGAAAGGGTGATTGATAAATACCACAACCCAGAACCATTCTCCATGAAAAGGGTTATCCTTGCTCCATGCAGCCCATTCTCTGTAGAGGAAGATGGTATGCGGGAGACAGCAAAACTTGCAAGGGATAAAGGGGTGAGAATTCACACACACCTTGCAGAGACCCGGGATGAGGAAAGATACTGTGCGGAGAGATATGGGAAAAGGCCACTTGCCCTTATGGAAGAACTTGATTGGGTTGGAGAAGACGTCTTTTTTGCACACGGGATATGGTTGAATGATGAAGAACTGAAACTTTTAAAAGATACAGGAACGGGGATAGCACATTGTCCCACCTCCAACATGAGGCTCGGCTCAGGCATAGCAAGGATAAGAGAGATGATAGATATGGGTATAAAGGTGGGGCTCGGGGTTGATGGCTCTGCTTCAAATGACTCATCAGATATGCTCGGAGAGGTGAGGAATGCAATGCTCCTCCAGAGGGTCAGGTATGGGGAAAAGGGGCTTACAGCGAGAGAAGCACTCCTTCTTGGAACAAGGAATGGTGCAGAACTTCTTGGTTTTCCAGAAACAGGCTCCGTAGAGGAGGGAAAGGCAGCTGACCTTGCCATATTTGACATATCCCACATCCAGTATGCTGGCGCACATTCAGACCCTGTTGCAGCAATTGTTTTTTCAGGTTACTGCCACCAGACTGCCCATACCATAGTGAATGGGAAAATCCTGATTGAAGATGGAAAGCACACATCCATTGATGAGGAGGAATTAAACAGAAAATTCAGAAAAAAGGCAGAAGAATTGTGGGAGTTTTGATATCTTCTTTTGGTGCCATTAAGAACACGATAGACCATCATGGCAAGCATCCTTCTGGTTGATAAATGAACACCTAATAAGATAATCAGAATACAGCATATTCCCACCTTTTCCCAATTTATCCCCTTTCCACACACTTTTTATATACTAAATTCACAGAATGAAGTTTGGACGAAGCGATTCACAACCATTTGCTTAGGAAATAACATCAAAAACGCAACTGTTGTTCTTGAATCACCATACGGTGGTGATGTTAATACAATATCTACACTTTCAAGACAACTTTTTGAACCATTATTGATAATACATCTGGATTGATTAAAATCTTTTAAGTAGGTATCTAATAATTCCAAGGATATTACTGTGGTCTTGACCTTTGCAATTAGACGAGCCAACGGATTAATATCAGTGCCAATGGCATCTATATTTCATTGCTTTCCCCAATATTTTATTCATTTCACACAGGTTTCCTACGGTTTTTGTAAAGTTCTATTAAGGCTTTATCTCTGATGCAAAATGCAGTGCCTCTGTTTCTAACAATTCCCTTTCTTTTGGACGTCTGGATAAAACTTCTTGGACTTGGATCTGCTAACAAAAATAGAGTTATTAAAGACTGAGAATCCTTTCTTATGTTCTTTCTTCCAATTTACTTTGAAGTTCTCTGATATTCATCTTAATCACCTCACTTTGGTCTTTTTCTTGCCACCAATTTTGGCCAACTCCTTCCTACCCAACCCATTCAAACATTACCTCATTTTTGGAATATATGTAAACTGTTTGCATATATATTCATCTGGACAACCATTATTTGTTTTTATGCAAATGTTTCACATTATTATTCGCCTATTAAAGGCTGGATTGACACCCAATTTTTTACAGGTGGACTTTTTTCAGGGATTTAGGTTTTGTCAATAATCCTATGCGGCATTAAAGAAGATGAGGTTTTTATATGCTAATAACCTGTAATAGAGGAGACGAACCACATAATACATGGCATTCTTCCTAACATTGTCATAGGCTATTTGATGAATAACATGGGCAAGAAACCTGTTATATTTCCTCCTGTGCCTTTCCTTTTCCCTCAAACCTGACTGAATACTTACAGGGTGCCTGACCTGCATATTACTTACACAGAATTCTTGTCAAATGACCATTATAAATGTCTGGTTAAAATTTCAACTTTGCAGAGATGTTCATTCCGAAACTATGCCTTCTGTCTGTATCCAGTTTCCTGTTTATATGCCTTGTGTATTTTGAGCCGAGTGTAATGTCCATGCTCTTTGATAGGTTGTATGTTCCTGAAAGGCTGAGCTCTCCATCTATGTAATCTGTTCTCACATCTATCTGGTTTGTGCTTATATTTATAACCTCATCCCTCCTCCCTTTCAATGTTCCTGATAACCTCAGGTTGAGTGCACTCTTTAAACTCATTTTCCTCTTCATGAATGGGAGCCTGATGTTTGGCCTTGGAGATATACTGTAACCTGTGGAAAAATTCACATTCCAGTCCCTTGATGAGGTGATAATCTCTGTGTTCCCCTGAACATCAATTGTCTTCATTTGATTTAAATTCCCCTTGATGTTCAACCTCATGTTGTTCTTCAATGTCAGGTCAAGAGAGGGGGATGTTCTGAGCGATGAGGTAAACTTTTTCCTGGTGGTGTCGTTGAGGAAGAATGTAGATGTTGTATCCCTTGTTAAGGAAAGGTTAAGGTTTGCCGTCTTGATAAACCCTGTTTTTCTAAGTATATCCCCAAGGGCTGAGGTTTTCAGATTGACCTGTGGTAGTGTCATCTTTATGAACTGCTGGGTTGCTGTATTCCCGATTGGATACTCCTCTGTCCTTGAGGCACTGATACTTGCTGAAACCTTCCATATGCTGAACCCCGTTGATGCAGAACCCTGCAACCTCTTCTTCCCCCCATCTGTCTGGCTTGGCATGAAAACAAGGTCGTCCGGGATATAAATGTCGTATCCAAATCTGAACCTGTAATCGGGTGAACCCGATAAATAGCTATAAATATTGGAAACAGAATGGGAAAGCCTCAGGTTCAATGGAGACCAGTTCTTTGTCAGTAGGTTGATTATGGGTAATTTTTTCATAAACCTGTCAATTGTTATATTATGTCCAGTGGAAATCTCCCTTGTTACACCCGCCTTTCTCACCCTCACAGAATCACCAAAACCGGTTGAGAATTGATAATCCTTGTTCTCTGAATAAGCAGTGGCATACTTGAAAGATGCCCTATCAATCTTGAAGATAGAGAGATTCACCTGGGCAGACAGGTTTTCAGAATTGAAGTTAAGCCATCCCAAACGCATGTCAAATGGCACAGTCCTGTCATACCTCATCTTCCTTGTGTAATCAACACTCAAAAAACTGAGAGGGTTGAAGGATGTGCTGAATGTTCCTTCAAGTTTCTTTATATCCTTAATATCCTGTTTAACAAAAATAGAGTCTGTATTGTTGTACTGATACTTGTTTTCTGTTGAAAAGTTATACCTTCCAGAGAGTGAGATTCTTCCGGGAAGGGGTGAGAAAAATAAGAGTTTCCACCGGGGTATCTTTGGATTGTATCCACCTGATATAGATGTTGATATGAGTGTATCAGCCAAAAGATAGGGTCTGTATGACCTTTTTCTTCTCACGCTACCACTGAGGTTCAGGCCTGATAGTATTGACCTGAACACAGGATGAGAAATCTTTCCAGCAGGGCTCAAACTGAAGGTCCCGCTCTCAGAACGCTCCAATATGGATTCCTTTTCCCTCAATGAGTCAGGAAGGGGAATATCAGAATTCCTGTAATAATAAGGAATATTCCTGTTTATTGAAAGATTATATTTAACCGGGAGTTTAAACAGCCCACCTGTTAGTCTTGAAAGATTTACATTCACATTGTATGTTCTATTCTGGATTCTGTTCTCCCCTGGATTCCTGAGCGCAGATTTACTCCCCTTATAGAACTCACCCTGATAAGACTCATTTACAGAGTATGTGATGTTCTCTCCCAGATTACCATCCACCCTGTAAGAGTACTTGATGTCTGGTTTTCTCACCGGGTCTGAAAGATAAATATCATCAAACAAAACAGAGCCTGTTAGTGGGATTGTATCCACATTCTCCACGCCAAGTCGGATAAAATATACCTGCTTCAATGTTGGATTCCCTTTAACAGAATAACCTTCGGGTGCACTTCCTCCTATCTTTAATCCTGTAAACTCCGATAGGTCAAGGGTGATTGTATCCCATCTGTTTGTGGTGATCGTCTTCTCAAACTCATAGTAGTTCAATGTGTCTGTGCCAAATCTGAAAATTATTCTCACATCCCTGCTGGTTTCCCTTCTGGAAAAGAAAACCAGTTTTTGATAGTTTCTGAAATCCTTTGGCCGGTCAAAGTATTCACCAGCCCATGCAATATGTCCTGGCATCAGGCTGTCTGTATAGATTTCAAGGGATTTTTCGTCCCTATATCCTCCATATGAAGTTCTCTCCCTTTCAACAGGGGATGTATACTGCGAGTCCTCATTTGCGCTTCTGTACCCTATTATAAAACTCTCAAATGCCCGGACTGAATCACCAGCAGATGCCTCAATCCCGTCATTCCTCCAGACACTCCCAACTACACCCCATTTTGTTACCATTATCCTTGTTGGACCAGACACACCATTTATCCAGACCCTTACATATCTGATGCTTGTCCAGGAAGGGCTTCCCACTATCCTTTCAATATTGCTGTCCTTAAGGAGTATCCTTATTTTTTTCCATCCGTTCTTACCATTAGCAACCACATATCTGTCATCCTTCAGGTTGATGCGGAATGAATAGTAGTTGTTGTTGAGATTAAAAATATCATCAAAGTTTATATCCTCTGTATCAATTCTTTTGTTTCCCTCTGTCCCATTCATTTTCAGTGTATCCTCAAAGGTTTCTGGTGACTCTGAAATGTAATCGTCATTCCCATCGTCTCCCGCATCCTTTCCACCATCATAATAGAGGGAATCGGGGTATGCCACACCATCAAGCCCAACATCCTCTCCTGTTTCAAGCCTACCCGACCTGTTCACATCTTCATTATCCATAATGCCATTGGCAGGAATTACCTCACCATCTGCATTCAGTCTTGGGGCATCTTCAGAAATATCAGAACCAATGTCAATGTGAAGAACCCCTGAATCTGCCTTTACCCACATCTCTATCGCCTGGTCTTTTGACATATCCTTTGCAGTGCTACCAAAAGAGTATATTATACCTCCCCATGAATTGGGGTCATTATCCCTTGGGACAAAATAGAGTGTCAGTGCACCGATATTCTCATTTTCACCG
>Ga0190314_1000541_pt1 | contig 12644 bp, 14 predicted proteins | sample 4870071112_MG_FD_165055 | JGI IMG/M metagenome (GOLD analysis project Ga0190314, IMG submission 165055) | Hydrothermal vent sediment bacterial communities from Southern Trench, Guaymas Basin, Mexico - 4870-07-11-12_MG | ecosystem: Environmental > Aquatic > Marine > Hydrothermal vents > Sediment ...
GAACCTGCTTGGCCCCTTCTTTCGAACACAGAAATAGACTCCCAGATAAGGGAATTGAAATTGTAGCAACACCACACTCCCGGCCCGGAATGTTTCTTCAACACAGAAATAGACTCCCAGATAAGGGAATTGAAATAGTATATCCGGTGACGCTCCTCAAGGCGGAGAGCGAGAACACAGAAATAGACTCCCAGATAAGGGAATTGAAATTTCTGTAGGCAGTAAGGGCTAAATGATTTCCTATTATTCAACACAGAAATAGACTCCCAGATAAGGGAATTGAAATACTTCAACTACCTCCTTTGGAGTTTCTACTTCTTTCTCTGACACAGAAATAGACTCCCAGATAAGGGAATTGAAAATGCTCTCTTCACTTATAGAAACCATTTCTAGAACTACATGACACAGAAATAGACTCCCAGATAAGGGAATTGAAAGTAGAGCCCATCTAATTGCCTCTTTTAAACCCTTCTGAAGCGACACAGAAATAGACTCCCAGATAAGGGAATTGAAAGAAAATCTTTGATAGTCATTCAAACAAGAACAATAAGGCTTTGGCTCTATACTACAGATGTAGATTCGTTAACAAATACCCTCGATTCTCTTTCTTAAGGATGTTCTTGATTATGTTTCATTTTTATGGAACATTATATCGATTTTTTGAGATTCATGAGGTTTCTTTATCCTTTTATCTTCTCTTTTTCTCATTATTTTGAGAATGATTCTCATTTTTCCGAAAATGTTTTTAGGTAAATTTTAATATGTTTTTATTTACCTAATGTCTTGATAATTTGTCCCGGTGATCATTTTGGAAGTTCGTTTTGTTGATGATGTTGCTAAAATTTTAGCTATTCTTATTGCCGAAGAAAACAGTTATACTTATGTTGATAAGCTTGGGAATGCTCCATCTGTTGACTTAGCTTTGCATTATATCAGAGAGGCTTTTAGAGATTTCCACTCATTATTGCGTAAGGGTTCTTTGGAGAATAAAGCTTTACAAAACTTAGTTGAGGATGTTAAGAAGAATATCGATCGTGTTCAAGTCACTCTTAGTGATATTGCTAAGATTGAAGATAGGAAGGTTCTGAGGAAGGTCGTTTCTCTTATAGCATCTAAGGCTCTTGCGCTCGCTGCTTTTTATTTAAAGCCTTCCTAGGTTAGTGAGGGGGAGGATAATATGTTCGTATCGATTAGGGGTAGAGTTTTAGTTAATGTTGAAGCCCTTAACATGACTGAAAGTGTTGGTAACTATGTTAAGCATAGGAGAGTTCCCGTTATACTTCCTTCTGGTGGATACACGGCTTTCTTTGTTCCAGCTATTAGCGGTGAGAGCATCGCACACGGTTTTCAAACGGTTCTAGCTAAGATTGCTCTTGATAACAATCTTCCCGTATGCAAGCTATGCAGTAGGGGGATTTTCCTTAAGAGTACTAATGAAGACGTATTAAAGGAATCTTTTGGCCTCAGTAGCATTCCTAATACTGAGCATGAAATAGAAAAAACAGTTATTAAGAATTGTTTAGTAGAGGATGTTGGTGGTTTCTTATATGCTCCTAGAGGCGGTGGTCAAGTAAAAAGGACTTCAAACTTCTACACTGGTTATATGATTCCCGTTAGGGAGGCTCTAGAAAGCACTGTTATTGAGCCCCAACTCCATACTAGGTATGCCTTAGGTACAAAGTATGTTAAGCAACAGGGGCAGATGATTTACTATATCGAAATGTCCTCATCAGTTTATACATTCAGCTATGATCTTGATACCAGGTTTATTGGTAAAACTACATACGATGTTAACCATGTAGGTGAAACTGTTGTTAATGATGTTAGATCTCGTATAGAAGCTACTCTAAAGACTCTTCAAGTGTTCTTAACTGAGATGTTATTCGGTGCTAAGAGAACTAGATTCCTCCCAGTTGTAGAATGGGAATCTCTAATCATCGCTGTAGCTAATGATACTTGGACGGTGCTTAGTCCTAATTCCGCTGGATACGTCCTCGATACAATCGTTAAGCTTGATAGGATAAACCCAAATGTGAAGCTCTTTATCTATGTTAACCCAGATGTCCTTAGTGAGACTAGTGAATATGTGAGGAAGAAAACAAGAGAACTCGTCGAGAGTATGAAGAATATTATCGAGGAGTGGAAGGCTAATATTAAGGAGAAGCTCCCAGAGTATGCTGAGAAGATTGATTGGGATAAAATTGTAAAGGAGAAACTGGAGAAGCTCATTTCTAAGAGATTATCCGAAATTACAGAGTCTAAGGATATGAGATATCTCTCCATGGTCCAAGAGAAGTACAAGAAGGCTATTGAGGCTGCTAAGGATAAAGATAATGTTAGGATTTATGATAACTTTATAGCATGTGTGGTGGACGCTGTTAAGGAGGGCTTAGAGCGACTATGAAGGGATTCATTGTTGATATTCAATTCATCTGGGGTTTCCAGTCAAGGATAATAGGTCTCTCAAAAACTAACCCCTCATTTTATTATCCACCTCCTACAACATTTCTTGGCGCATTATCAGCAGTTATTGCTAAAAGGTATTCTTTTGGGGAAAAGAAGGGACTAAAAGTAATTGAGGCTCTATCTCAGAATGTTCTAGCTATCGGGCTTAGACCAATGAATTGTATTCCATTGAAGTACCAGGACATAAATAGAATTATCGCGGTTAGAATAAGGAGTGGAAAGCTCTATCCAATCGTTAAAGATCCTTGGGGCTCTTTTGACTCTCCAGCTAGAGGAAAAACTATCCTATCTAGCTTGGATGATGATCCACCCACAATCCGATGGTTCATCATTTTTGAAAAAGAAGAGATATCTGTGGATAATGAGGAAATACCTATTTCTAATAAATATTTCTGGGAGATTAATAGGCTGGGATCCAAGGAGAGTGTTGTAAGCGTAAAAAATGTTCAAGAGATTATTGAGAGCGATCTTAAGATGCACGATAACCGGGTTATCACTAATTATAGTTTTCCGTTGGATAATGGTGTGAATCCTAGAGATGCTATCGAAGAATCTTGGGTGCGTGAAATATACCTTAATCCTCGAAAAGGAATCCTTTATAGAAAGGACGAGAATCCCCTAACATATTACCTTAAGGGAGAGAAAACATCTGTGTATTACTTACCTATTTTAAGCATAGGAGGAGAGGAGATCAAACCGCCTAAGTACGAGGTTATTGTTTCTCGCCCCTTTACAGCCTATCAATTTGGTGAAGAGGTGATTATAGGTTGTCAGCCAACCAGTTAATAAGTTTACCAGTTGATAACACGTTCCTAAGCAGCGTGATCTATGAAGGATACCTCCAGTTCCTTAGATACGACTCTATCAAAATTGCCCTCGAGCAAGCTATGGGTATGTTACCAGCAAAAGCAACATTTGGCCTAGCTGGTAATGATATGAGCATGATAAGAGTTATACGGGGCAAGGAGCAATTAAGAATAGGTGTACCAGAGCAAATTTTATCCGCATTAAATCCCAATAAATTTACAAGAGATTTAATCGAGAAACGCATTAGAAGTAAGGAGACTTATAAAGATTTATTCGATAGAGAATTTCTTGAGGAAGTAATTACTAACTTGGACGAGCGTATTCTGAATATTGCGCCCCAGAGCTTTGCTGTAGAAATATCAAAGGATCTATTTGTAATCGGGAGAGATGATGTAACAGCGCCTCAAATACTTAAGGCTGATAGGTATACTGGCTTAACATCCCTAGAAACTATATACACCACTAGACAGTTAACCATGAAAGTTTCGAAGGAGGCTATGCTTCTAACTCTAATAGGTCTGATGTCCTCATATGTTATCAGAGTAAATATAGATAGGAATCAATACTTCTACTTCTTATTCTTTGCGCCAGATGAAACTCTCGAACTTATACTTAAGGGGGATAAAGAGCTCATAGAGAGATTCTTCTCAATAAAGGAGGTGGCTAAGGAAGATCTAAGGGAAATGCTTGCGAGAACAACTGTTAATGAGCTACTTATATTGGAATTGTCTCTTACAACAAAGATTCAGGAAGCATTAAGAAATGAGAATATCGATAAGTTATCGCTTATTCTTACGAAGGTTGCTAGAGAAGGGCAGACATATAAGATCTATGAACAGATACCGCTAACTTTTTACCGTGAACCAGTATATGTAAAGTTTATAGAGAAACACTTCAGAAACCCTGATGAGGCTATTAAAATACTAACAAGTATAACTTCTCCTCAAAAAATCTATTTACAAGCAATATCCACACTCACAAAGAAAAATAAGTATAGAGAAGCAGATAATGCTTTAAGAGCACTCCAAAATCTTTACAGATTCGTTATTCTTGGAGATATTAATGGTTTTTACAACTTTTTAGCCGAAACAAAGAACTGCGTGGAAAAATTAAAGAATAGTACAAATCCTAAAGATAGGAAGAGAGCAGAGCAATACACTATATATCTTAGATGGCTTAACAAAGCTTTGTAGTTATTGCATCCACAATTAGCTTCCTTTCTTTTATTTTTAACTCTGGCTCAAAGAAAGAGCCATAGAGATAAGAGCTAAGAAGCGTATTGGGGATGATGAAGTTCAGAATCAGAAATTATTCATAAAATATATAGCGTAGTATTCATTTATTGCCTGGGCGAATATTGTCTGCGATCCTCCCCGAATTTTTATTGCCGCAATGTAATCTACTGTTATAAGGGCTGATAATAGTAAAAGAGCTACTTTTCTGAATTTTTTCGATGTCGCATAGCCATAATCTTTTCTCCATAAAGAAGATTTCAGCTGTTTCACGTTCCCAGCAATAATTTCGAGCAGCTTTCTAAATCCTACCTCTTGAACCTTTTCTATTAATTCCATTACCGTATTTACTAACGCTTTTCTAAATTCTTCTAGCTCGTTTTTCTGTAAGATATTATCTATTATTGATGAGGTGACTTGGAGTATTTTCCCCAGCTCTTCTGGTTCTTTTATCTTAATTATTGTGCTTATTCTCTTATCTATTCCCATCGCGTGATGATGGTATAAGATGGAAAATGTCGCTGGATCATAAATCCTATATTCTTCCACACCCACTTCTTGTTTTAACTTTTTTAGAATATTGTGGAATATATAGGCTGAGATAACTTCGTGACCCCTGAATGATAATACTCTTTTCATATCCTTTTCTTTATAGTTTGCTTGATAGAATGCCTTGCCTATGTCGTGAAATATTACAGCTACTCTTAATATATCATAGAACTTTGGCTCTATTTTAGCTCCATATCTCACTATTTTTGATTTCTTCTTGATTAGATCAAGGGCTGTTAAGACATGAACATCTAAAGTCTCTTCTACCTCTGGTGTTTTGTAGCTGTAGATTTTCATTTTTTCCTCACCACTAGTCCTAATTCGGAATTATATTCGGCATCTATAACGTAGGCTACGATAGATTTTCTGAGTATGTGTTCTAGTAAGTCATAGTATTTCCTTGACCCATTCTTCACTTCTTCAAATAATAATGTGTCACCCTTGCTTTTCTCCACCGTTATGTATCCAAGGATAAGATTCTTTTTAAGGAGCTTTGAGGATACTGGAACTGATACCTTAGCGAGCTCCTTCAGAGTCATTCTAACTCTTCCATCTTTCATAATTTTATTTCTGATCTCTCCATATGCGATTACTGGTATTATGTTTCCTTCTCTTACGAAACTCCCCCTAAACTCCTCTATAAGCATTCCTGCGGCCTTTAATCCTCCTCTATCAACATCTAATACTATTGTGAACAACTTATTTACCTTAGACATGTCTATTCTAAAATCACTCTCCTTGTAAACATCGTCCAAAAATCTAGTATAGTCTTGGGGATCATGAACATTCAGCTCTATTCTATCTCCTCTATCTCTGCTCCGTAGAGCATTTAATGTCCTTTTAACAAGATCTAGATCGTAGACTTTATACTTTCTAGCATTAGTAAGATTCATGATTTCTCTCTCATACCATATTATTACTTCCCCCTCATTCTCGTTTGGGTATCTGAGAAATCTCCCTAATCTCTGTATGAGAGAGTTTGCTGGTGCTATCTCTGTAATGAATAAGTTTGATGAGATATCTATCCCAGCTTCTATCACTTGTGTCGAAACAATGATGTACTTTCTCTCTAATCTCTTTAATTCCCTTGTTTTCCTCTCTCGATCACTCTCACTGAAGCGCGAATGTAGGAGAACTTTCTTATATCCCGGGAACGAATTCCTAATCATTGCATAGAATGATACTGCATCAGATACTGTATTGAATACGACTATAGCGCGATCATAGATCTTTAATCTATCCCCTAGTAACTTAAGTATCGCCTCGAACTTGTTCTCTTTTTCAACCTCCTCTAATAAGACCCTATATTCCTTTTTTCTCCTTTCTTGTAAGAAATTTCTATCAGGTTTTTCGTTAAACTCTATCAGACATATCTTATTTTTATACGGACCTAATCTAGGGGATTTAAGCACTGATTTTAGTGCATTAGGTATCGTTGCTGACATTAATATTAAGCGCTGATCATTATCTGCAACTATCTTTATTAAGGCAGCCAAGAAGTTCAGAGATTTCGTAGTATCCGCTAAGAGATGTACTTCATCCAATACTATGTTTGATAAGAGAGCAGATGCCCACGAGAATAAATAATGACCCAGAGAACCAGTCAAAGTACCTAAATAGCTCTTCAGAACCGTACCTAATTCTTCTGGAGAAATTCCAAAAAGTGTTAAGGAGAGAGTATCGATAGTGGTCAGCGTTATTGGTTTTATTAGAAATCTTGAATCTGGATTATGCATATATCTCTTTCCTAATAACTCTCGATTATTAATAAGCTTCAGAAACTTAAAATATTGATCCTCAAGCAATGTCCTAAGGGGATAAGCTATTATGGCTTTTAACTCATTCTCAAGAGTATAGAGTGCAAGCGCCGCCGATATCGTCGTCTTACCATATCCAGTAGGGGCTTCTACGATAAATACTCTCCTCTCGTTCCACAACTCTTCCATTCTATTTATAGCATATCCTATAAATGGTCTCTCACCAACTTTATCATATAGAGACTTTTCAACAAACGATAAATATGAGGAGATAGTTTTCATAGTCTCTTCCTGATCATAAATCTTTCTAATTCCCTCTCATGAAAATCTTAATTATTTTGGATATAAAATGCGAGGATTAGTATCATTATCCCGTATTTGTATGATTTTTGAGGGTAACAATACTTTTATGAAGAGCCTTACACCATTATTGTATTCCTCATACTCTATCTTTGGATTTTCGAATAGTTCTGTCATCACTCTATTAATTATGCTAAGGAGATCGTGATGTTGGATTAATGCATAATTAGTTAAGACTATGGCATATACATAACCCTCACTTTCTCTACAAATTGCTTTGAAACCTTTTATTTTTCATCTACAAATACTGGTTTTTCTACTGCTCTAGTCAGCATTCTATAAGCCTTGGAAGAATATACGTTCTGATGGCGATTTTGAGAAGTGTTTTAGTATACAAATTTTCCTTCAGAAGTTCTTAATATTTTGACCAAGCCATACTTTCTCGTTTTATCTTTTTGTGAAAATGAAGCATTGTGACTATTGTGTAATAGTTAAATTGTAACAAAGTTATATAGTATTTCGTAGTGGATGTGTTGTTTGGTGAGTGTCGTGGGGCGAATTGTTGTATGGATAAATGATGAGTTAGAGGAGGAGTTTAGGAGGCTGGTTGCGGAAACTTTTGGTGCAAGGAGGGGGACTTTGTCGCGGGCTGTTGAGCAGGCCATTAGGCTCTGGATACAAAAGGTTAGAACTAGGAGGAATTCCTCTGTATCTTTTAGATCTTTTGAGATTAGGCCTAAGAAAAAGGTTCCTAAGGATTTAGGTCAAAGAATTTTGCGGGAACTTCGTGAAGCTGAGGAGGAGAAATTAGAGAAGAGAGTGATCAAGCCTTGAGCATTAAGTTAGCTATAGATACTAGTGTATGGATAGAGAGTCTTTGCCCAGATTTTGAGTATTATGACAAGGCACGGGTGATTATTGATGCTATTGATGAGGGAAGAGTTTTCGCGCTGATAACGCATTTAACCGCTACAGAGATTCTTTACGTTTCTTATAGGTTATACAGAGAGACCGGCCTTGTGAGGAAGGACGCATTAGATAAAGCAATCAAACTATTTAATTACATGGTCGCGCATCCCTATATCACTGTGTATATAGATGATGCTATTGCAAAAGAAGCTGCCCTGATAAAGATCAAATACAGAGTAGCACTAGCTGATGCTTATATACTATCCTTAGCACGCTCCCAAGGAACAATACCAGTTTTCTGCAAAGTAGAGAAAGAGTTAGAAAGAACGATAGATCAATTGCGAAAAGAATTTAACATAATGTTCCTAAGCCAAGACTGGAGCAAATTATCAAAATTCCTTTGAAAAAGACTTATTAAAATTGTCTCTAAGGTGCAAAAGCGCTATTTACATTACCATTTGCGGGTTTAAGGATAGCCTTTATTATTGCTTCCATTTATTTATTATAGATATGGGGGTGTTTGTGAAGAAGAGATAACCGAAGATAATATTAAGCGGTTTAATCATATTCTTGATTTTATGGTTTGCAGATCCATTTATATCCGCATCCTCCTGTGCATTTTCTTGGGTGTATTCTTTGTTTTGGTGGTTTCTCTGTTTTCATCATTTCTTTGATTTTTTCTATTATTTTCCTGACATAGTTCTTCTCGTGATTTGTGATTATTATTTCTACTAGCCTGTTTTCTGGTATGTAGTATATGTATCCTCTCTTGATTATTTTTCCCGTTTCTTTTTCTAGTAGGATTGCGTAGTATGCTAGTTGGTATCTGTGGTCTGGCCAGGGCTTTCCTTTATTGCTCTGCGTATTCTTGAGTTCTACTGGTATTATCTCTTTGCTTCTCGTCTTTATTACTAAGTCTATTTCTCCGTAGAGGGATTCCTCTTCTATGAGTATTCTTTTCTTAATTATTTTCTCCCTTATGTCTAGTTTTCTTTTTCTCGCCGCGAGCCCTACTCTTCTGATTATCCTTTTTAGTTCTTCCTCGTGTATTGTTTTTCCTTCTTTTTGCTGGGACTTTATCGCCATTGGTGCCTTCATTACTTTCCTGTAATACACTATGAGGGGACAGTATACCCAGTTCTTTATGTCCGTTCCTGTGACATAATCTTCTCCAACATCTCTTTTGTAATCGGGGTACACCTTATTACACCAAATCCAAGAGATCTACTCCCACCCACATTCGTTACTTCCCCAATAGCTAGGAATCTATTCATTAAATTCCTCGCCTTTGGGTTTTTGGCCTCGTAGACGCACCTACCTATAAAACCAACCACCTTCCTATTTCTCCCCAGATCGATTGTTCTAGAGGTCCTCAGCCTATACATTAGTACACCAATCTCATTTTCAGCGATCTCCCTAATTTCTTCGAGATTTATTTCCTCCCCCGTCACCAATTTCCAGATTCTAGCGACAGATGCTATCACGTTCTTAGGTGTTGGGAAGAGATCCCTATAAGCGCTTCCCTTCCTCCTAAAGAATGTTGGTGTAAGAAAGTTGAGGAGGATCCTCTCGCTTTCCTCGGCTTGAACCTTCTCTACCTTATTGATATTTACCTCTTTTAAAACGAGGGTTGCATTACCTATTTTTATTCTAGAATCCTCAAAGATTTTATTGAGAAGCTCTATTCCCAATTCATCAATTATTTCCTTACCCAGTAACGCGAAGCTAAAAGATACCTCGTCTCCTGGATTCAGTTCTATCCTGTCCCCATAGATATATCTCATCTTCCCTTTTATAATTACTTTCTTAGAAATTGGTTTGATTGAGTAGGGAGCTACCGGACTGGGATTATGGAGCTGCTCAGCTTTCTCTGGACTAATCCTTTTAACAAGGCTAAGGAAGTAACCCCTGATAAATGGGCCAGTGAATCCTAGTACGGTCCTGTTCTCAGCGATAGCGTTGATAGTATACACTAGGAACATGCTCTATCACCACTACAGTATCTCAACTCTTTCCTTTTCCCGAGTAGAGTCACCCCTATACTCTCTCAGTTTCCCATCCTTAAAACTTATCTCGATCCTACCCCTGCGACTAATCTCTGGTATCGGGTATATCTGGACGTTTCTGACCCTCTCACCCTCCTCCATAGGTATCTCCCTCAAAAGCTTCTTAATATCAATTACTAAGGAATTCAGTTGATATCTCTTCAATTCACCAATAAAGGCGCTGTACTGTATCCTCTCCAGCCCATAATCCTTCAACGTATTCGCTATCTTATTCCGTAACTTATCATTAGTTATATCATATATTATGAGGAATAGTATCATTATGTATTCACCAAGAAAGAATGAAAGGCTTGTACTCAGGGATATCCCCTATCAAAAAACGAGCCAAGTTTCTTGCTTGATTATTTATATGCTTAACAATACTCCTCCTTTCACCATAAATCGTTGTTACTTCCTCGGATAACCTATTCTCGAACTCCTTAATCGCCGTTGTTAGGACATGATCCCTCAACTTACCCTCCTCATCCACGCACTCATCATACCTAATCGTTCTTTTTGTAAAGAGCTTAAGCACAACCCGATCCACCACTTGTTGCCTAAACTCCTCCATTAAATCAAGAACAAGAGAAGCCCTACCAGACCTATCAGCATGTAAAAAGCCGGCATATGGGTCCAAACCATTGATGAGAACAGCCTTAAAGACCCTCCTAAAAAGTATCGCATAGCCAAGATTCAATAGGGAGTTTACGGGATCCATAGCACCTCTCTTCACCCTTCCCGGAAAGAAAGCAGCATCACTAAGTATCCGACCAAACCATACCCAGTAAACATCCGCCGCCCTAGCCTCGAGACTCATCAATTTCTCCCTAATCTCACCAGTCATCCTCTCACCATTGATACTTTTCAGGGAATCTAGGAGGTCCCTAATCGTATTAGCTGCCTTCTTAATCAGTGTAGCACCTACTTTATCACTCCTCATCCTTGATTTAGCCCACAGACGCAAAAGATTCATCTGATTATATAGCTTCCCAACTAGGAACTTCTTAGCAATCTCGACACCAAGCGGAGAGATATAAGCCTCGTACTGAGCCCTCCTCCTCTTTACAGTCCCAGAAATAGTCATAGGCGTCACAGCAGCGTATGGATACTCACCCATTGTGGTGAAGAAAATAGGGATCTTCGCCTCGACACAGAGCCTCACAACATCACTTGATAACGATTTTCCACGACCAACAATGATCAACTCCTCTAAATCATCGGGAACATACTCCTCCTTCCTATCATTCAGTCTCACAACTATCCTGTTCCCAGACTTACCTATAAAAGTCCCATACTTTGTTACATAAAGGGACTTACCCATACTATTCCCCATGACAGGTGTTATAGAAGGGACAATCCTGTGGGCAATCAGGAGCTATACCCGGGTCAACCTCCTCCGCAACAATCTCCATCTTTCTATCCCTCTCCTCAATAAACTCCATCCTCAAAGCCTCACTAATAATATGAGCTCTCCTATGGATAACGGGGAAATCCCTAGAATCAAAATTCAAATTAACAAGAACCCCGATATCTATTGGGGCCTCATAAAGAGCTTCAAGAACTAATGCATACCCAGTAGTAGTGAGCCTCTGAAAACTACGGAACTCCCCAGTCTTCAAATCAAGAACAACAGGAGCATAACTGAGAGCATCAGCGGATAAATTACCACTAAAACCTAGAAACCGCCCATCTAAACGCTGTTCAACAATAACTGGAATAGCAAGATTCACCAAGGAGTCAAGAGATATGTGGGGATGCCTAGAAAGTGTAGAATCAACAGTAGCAGAGATTTGATTCGTCTCATACAACCAAAGATTAATAGCCCTTCTTCTCAGAGCATTAAGCTCCTCCTCAGAGTAACCAGCCCTCTTAAAAAGCTCACCCAAATCCCTGAAAATCCTATCAATCTCCTCATCAGCCCTAGAACCTAGCTCGGAAGAAATAAAAGTTCCAGAAACAATCCCATTAGTATAGAGAAGCCTCTTCCCCAAAGTAATAACACTCTCAACAACCCTATGAAGAATCTGACCACGAACCATCCTCTTATTAGGAAAATACCTAACCCTCTCAACACGCCTAAGATAAACATCCCTACCAGTAGAACAATACTTAGAAGCAACCTCACTAAGAGAAAGAAAAACATCATCATAAGGAGAGGCTAGAGGCGGACGATCCCAGGACCAACCCCTCCAATCAGAAGAAACACCAACACCCCTAGCACGAGAAAGTAAACCCCTAAAAATATACCTACGCTCCTCAGCACTAAGAAAATAAACCATCCACAACCACCCCAAGAAACTCATCAAAGAAAAACAAACAAATAAAAACCTAACCAAAATAACTGCAGAAAAACGAAAACAAGTGCAAATAAAACGAAGAATGAATACCATAATAATAGAAAAACTTTAATAAATTTCCCACGAAAATGAAACAATATCTCACCTCAGCGAAACCTGCTCGGGAACATATTTAAATACTAGATTGCAAATTATAGATGTTCGAAACCGTTATTGTCGAAGTCCAAGCTTAAGGACAAGGGGCTCAAGGAGAGCCTCAGGATTCAGAAATAGACTCCCAAA
>Ga0190314_1000542_pt1 | contig 12632 bp, 10 predicted proteins | sample 4870071112_MG_FD_165055 | JGI IMG/M metagenome (GOLD analysis project Ga0190314, IMG submission 165055) | Hydrothermal vent sediment bacterial communities from Southern Trench, Guaymas Basin, Mexico - 4870-07-11-12_MG | ecosystem: Environmental > Aquatic > Marine > Hydrothermal vents > Sediment ...
TGAGGATAGTGTTGTCATAACGTGCTTGTACGTTAAAGAAGGATACCGAGGTAAAGGATTTGGCAAAATTCTCTTGAAATATGTAATAGAAGAAATCAGAAAAAGAGGCTTTAGAATCGTGGAGACCTATGCACGTGATGATTCTTCCAATAATCCATCAGGACCTACCAGACTGTACCTTGATTATGGTTTTGAAAAAGTCGCAAGCGGCGAATGGGAAAGAGCACATTTTTCCTTGTTACGTTTGAGTTTAAAATGATCGATTCCCGAATCCCTTAATCCTGATGTTCCAAACAAGGATCAAAGCAGCCGCTATTGAATAGAGAAAAGCTCCTGTAATGTAAGGTAAGACGGGGTGAACGAAAGCCTGCCAACCTGCAAGAAAAGGACTGATAATCTTTATCGATCTTCTAAGACTACTGAGAGCACCGTGAAGTTGTGCACTCCTTTCAGATGGTATAAAAGACCACATCCAGTCTCGGTAGAAGGGGAACATCAAAGAGGATCCAAATCTCATGATCACGTATGCAAAGAGGGTCATGACAAAGGAAGGGGAAGAACCCATAATGAGAGAATACAGAACCAGAGACCCTAGGCCAGAAATCATATAAATACCTGCCCATTCATTCTTCGCCCTTTCTGTCAGGAATGTCACAAATATGGTGACAGCTGCCATACCAGCTTCTATCAAAGTCACTTCAAATATAGTTTTTTTGAGAGTGAAGACAACGTAATTTATCAGAACCAGCTCAGGAGTTATCGAACCTGCAAGGGTGATCAGCGAATCGACAGTTATAAAGAGCGCGAATTTTCTGTCGAACTTGAAAGAGAATTTTTCAAAAGAGAGTCTTTCCTTTTCACCGGCTTCTGGTAGAAATTTCCAAAGATACCAGACTGTGAAAACTGTCAAGAGTCCAAAGAGTAAAAAAGCGGATCTGTAATGGTATGGCTTTGTGAAAATGTACCCAAGAAGGTATCCGATCAGTGGGAAAGATACCATGCTGGATACTTCAGGAAGTCTCAAATGCCATGAAAGAATTTCGCTTCTTCTTTCCCTAGGATATATTATCCTCTCATAAGCGGGGTAGAGTGGATAAAATAGGAAAGAAATTTCCTCCAGCATCCTTCCTATGAGCAATGCAAATGGTGCAAAAGCCCCTTTTGCGAGAAAATAAAAGGTGTAGGCTACACCGTCTAACATATCTATCGTTATCAACCCTCTCTTTACAGGAACTCTATCAAAGCGCTTGCATATCAAGTAAGTGAGAGGAATGGATAGTAGGTTTATAATTGTGAAAAGCCATCCAACCTCAAAAACGGAAAGTCCCGTCATCATTAAATAAAGCGGTAGGAGATACCAGCAAATCAATCCTGGTGTCACAAAAACATGGTACAGCATGTATCTTCTGGCATTTGGTGGAATTTCTCTCCACTTCATAGGGATGCCTCCGGGAAAGGAATTCACAAAACAACACTTTGTTTACAATTCTTCGCACATTATATCATAAGGCTGTAGTCAAAGAAGGGTCAGCAGGAGTGACAAAAATATGGGATAAGTGTGAGAAAAATATCATGGATGAATAAGGTCCGTATCACATGCTTAAGCTTTCCTGATCTATAATGGAAATCGTAAGGAAAAGAACTTTAAGAAGAGAAATCATTTGTTTTCATATTTCTGGAACAGTCCCAAAAAGACACAGTTTTTGGAAGAAACGTTTGATAGAATCCTTCTATGAAAAAACTCGTGAAAGCTTCAAAAGGAATAGTTCATAAGAGCTCAACAGCAGGATGAAATGATCGAGAAATACCATCTCGCTTGAATAGGATGCATGTGTAAAAACAAAAACCAGGTGTACTTCTACCTTGCTCAATTTCGTTCTTTCTGGCGCTTGTTTCGAAATATCTTCAAGGAGTGGGGACGATGGTGAAATTCATTGACAGGATGTTCCCAAGAGAGTCACCCCTCGATCTCATGATATTACATGGAGAAAAAATAGAAGAAGCTGTCAGATTTTTGAAACCTGCTTTTGATAAATTCTTCGATGGGATTTCCCCTCTGGATTATTCAGAAAAGGTGGATAAACTCGAAAAAGAGGCAGATAACATAAAGTACAGGATAAGGGAAGTGTATTCGAAGCTCAAGTACACCTACTTTGAAAAGTCGGATATCTTCATGATCGTCCATGAGATGGATAAGATCATAGACACCATAGATGATATCCTGAAACTGCTTCTAATGAACAGAGTCGAAAATCTCGATGATATCAAAGAACTTCTGGAAGAACTTGTGGAGAACGTTGTGTTGACTGTGGAAGAGATGGTCGATGCTTTGAAAGAACTCAGATTGGTCGTCGAATCTGATTTTGCTCCTAAAGAAATTGAAAAAGAGAAAGCAGAGGCTGAAGAAGTGGAGAAGGAAGAAACGAAGACGGATGTAAACACGGTAACGCTCGGTAAATACCTTTTTTCAAAAAAATACGAGATCAATCCTGTCGATCTGATTTTTTTCATGGAACTGAGTAAATTGCTTTCAAAAATAGCTAATTACGCTGAAAACGTTGTGGAGAGGATAAGCTTGATCATAGGATAACAGGGAAGGTGGAAATGTTGATACTGTTAATTCTCACCACAGTTCTGGGATTCGCCATGGCCTTCTCCATAGGTGCAAACGATGTGGCAAATTCCATGGCAACGGCTGTTGGTGCAAAAGCTATAACGCCGAAGCAAGCAGCTTTCATAGCGATGTTTTTGGAATTTGCAGGAGCTCTAATGTTTGGGGCACACGTGAGTAAAACAATAGTGAAAGGCATAGTAAAACCTGATTTCATCGACAAACCAGAATATTTTCTATATGGGGTTCTATCTGCTCTGCTTGCATCGACAATTTGGATTCTTGTAGCCACACACTGGAGCATGCCGATATCAACAACACACTCGATAGTTGGAGGAATGATGGGATTCGGTATCGTTGCCTTCGGCCTTGAATCCATAAATTGGCCCACCTTTCTTTACATAGTTGCTTCTTGGGTAATCTCACCATTCTTTGGAGGTTTGCTATCCTATATAACCTTCAAAACCATCTCTAGTTTGATTCTTCATGCTGACAACCCCCGGGAATCTGCTAAAAGATATGCTCCTCTTTTGATCTCCATCGCAATATTCGTGATGTTCTTCCTGTTCTTCAAAAAAACGTTGAGGATGTCGCTATCGATCTCAGCATTCTATGGCTTTCTGATAGGTGCAATTGGCTTCATCACAACTTTCTTCAGTATCAAAAGGATGAAAGGTATCGACGAATACGAATCCGTTGAGAGTGTGTTTAAAAAAGCCCAGATCTTCACGTCTTGTTACGTTTCCTTCTCCCACGGCGCTAACGATGTAGCGAACGCGGCTGGACCGATCGCTGCGGTTTTCACCATTCTCGAAACATCCACCATACCTAAAGAAGTCGAGATACCTTCATTCATACTCATGATTGGTGGAATAGGTATTTCCATGGGAGTTCTGTTCATGGGTTACAAAGTCATGAGAACCGTCGGTGAAAGCATCACTCATCTCACGAATACCAGGGGATTCGCAGTTGATTTCTCAACGGCGACGACGGTGTTACTGGCGTCGGTTCTGGGAATGCCTATTTCTACCACACACGTGGTTGTGGGATCCGTTACAGGGGTGGGACTTGCACGGGGTGTGGAAACAGTAAATCTCAGTGTTCTTAAAAATGTGATTTTTTCTTGGATAGTAACGGTTCCATTCACCGCTGGATTGTCTGCTCTACTGTTTCTCATTTTTAAAAGCGCTCTCAATATAGTGTGATCTGAAAGGTTGCCACCACAACTTTGTGATCGGTGAGGTGGTAACTTCATGGTGTTCATCCTGGTATTCTTTGCGGGAGCAATAGCTGGTTTTTTGAATGTGGTTGCAGGAGGAGGTTCGATGATAACTCTTCCAATGCTCACAACACTTGGAATGGGAATAGATGTTGCCAACGGTACGAACAGGATAGCTATTCTCCTTCAAAATCTTGTAGCGATCCATCGCTTCAAGAAAAAGAATCTTCTTAACATGAAGAGAGCCTTTCTTCTTTCCATTCCCACTCTTCTTGGAGCGATACTTGGTAGTTTCATAGCCATACAGATCAAGAGAGATTTACTTGAGAGAGTCGTTGGAATCATGCTCCTTACAATGGCGGTGTTTTTAGTGTGGAAACCAAAACTGTGGTTGGAGGAGAGAAAAAGTAGTGAAAACGTGTTTTTAAAGGCTCTGATCTTCTTTCTAATAGGGATATATGGGGGATTCATTCAAGCAGGTGTTGGATTTCTTCTCATACTGGGTATAACTCTCATGGAAGGAACGGATCTTGTAAAAACGAACGCTATAAAGGTTTTCATAGTGGCGGTATACACTGTCTTCTCACTTTTAATATTCTTGATCGGGAGGAAGGTGGATCTTCTGGCTGGAACGGTTTTATCTCTTGGAAACATGACAGGCGCGGCCCTTGGGGCCAAATTCGCCGTTGAGAAGGGATCCAACTGGATCAGATGGATCGTTTTCTTTGCAGTGGTTATAAGCTCCATAAGATACATTTTCTAAGGTGGTGAGATTTGTGCACCTCTTTTCCATTTATCACCAATAATCGCACCGTTTTGAAAATTCTGAACCATTAGCCCATCCTTTTCAAACTCATCAGATACAGGAGACCCGCAGACCATGGGACCCCCCACTGATAAAAATACATCTAATATTTCGTTTTTCACGGTGAAAGCTTCGTATTTCCCGTTCTTCCTTATAACGAAGATAAGAGTGATTTTGGGATACAAGGGAAAGTATTTCCCTGCTGTCACTGCTTCTGAATCTCCATTTACGAAAAACTGAACCAGTGTTCCCCACCACTCATGAACGTAGCCTACGTTTCCATAGATATTCGGAGCTGGATAGCCAGGGTTGAAACCTTTAGAAAGTTGAAGATTGTACTCGTTTTGTATCGCCTGCTTGATCTGCTCTTTTTCATAATCCATTAGTTCTAAATCCGACCATACTTCCCCTACCTTTGGATGATCTGGAGGGATGGCACCAGAAGGAGCGGGTTGAAAACTTTCTGTTGGCCCCAATACTTTAACAACATCTGCTCCATTATCTTTTGACAGGAACACGACTCTATCGATACATACTTGACGGGGTGTCACATCACTCGAACTAAAATGTTTGTGGTAAACAATAAACAGTTCTTTACCATCTGGAGATCTTATGAAACTGTTGTGACCGGTTCCTTGAATGCTTCCTTTTCTGAAAAGTACAGGGTTTTTTGGATATTTCCTCCAAGGTCCCATAGGGTTCTTCGCAACAGCGTACCCCACTCCATAATCTGGACTGGCATATCCGTTTCCAGAATAGAACAAATAATAAAACCCTTTATGTTTAATGACGTAGGGGCCTTCATTCACAGGCTCTGTAACCCATTCTTCGGGATCTGTCTTAGCACTTATACATATCCTTACATCATAAATTTTCTTCAAATCGGGTGTTAGCTTTGCAACGGCTATAGTGCCTACCCATTTGTAATTGAAGAATAGATATTCCTGACCATCTTCGTCTTTGAAATAATGGGGGTCGTTGGACCACTCATCAATCAAAGGGCCTTCACTGTATTTGGTGAATGGTCCAAGCGGGGAATCACTCACTGCGACAAAAATTCGCTGTCCTTTTCTATAATCTTCAAGTGCGGAATAGAACATATAAAATCTACCGTTCTTATATATAACCTCTGGTGCCCAGAACTGTGATTTCCCCCAATTGTTATCTCCCACTTTTAAGGCGAGTTTATCATGCTTGATCCAGTGAATTAAATCTCTTGAGTAAAAAACCTCAAATCCTTGAGAACTAACTTCATCGCATGTTCCGTATAGATAATACACTCCGTTGTATTCTAGAATGAATGGATCTCCTATACCTGTCAACAAGGGGTTTCTATAGAACCAGTTATTGGGTAGTGCAGTAAAGCAAAGTAATATTATCACAAAAATCAGGAGAGTTAATCTCAAAAAGCGTCCCCCCCTTTTGACTTATCAAGCGCTTTCTCTAACGATTAACTCAACATCCAGTATATTTCTCTTCGGTTTTTTTCTTCTGCCGGTAATCCTTCTCACAAGCATCGTGAAAGCTTCATAACCCATCTCAAATTTTTTTATCCTCACTGTGGTAAGAGGTGGATCGATATAAGTCGAAAACATGATGTCATCATAACCAACTATGGCAACATCCTTTGGTATCTCAACTCCAAGCTCTTTCAAGGCTTTTATTGCACCGAACGCCATCATGTCGTTATAACAGAAAACAGAATCAAAGACTATGTTACTCTTCACAGCTTTCAATAAAGCTTCATAGCCGTTTTCAACATCGATATCTGTTGTTATAACCATACTCTCATCGAATTGGATTTCATATTCTGCTAAGGCCTTTTTGTACCCTTCAAGCCTCATCTTTGCAGCTGATCTAAAAAGATAGCTGTTAATCATAAGAGGTCTCTTTCTACCTCTTTCTAGAAGGTGCTTTGTCGCCAGATAACCTCCTCTTATTTCATCACTGTGAATTTCATCTACGTCGATTCCTTCGAAATGTCTTCCTAGGATAACAACAGGGAAATTCATCTTCACCAGCTTCCTAACGTCATCATCCTTGGTTTGAACAGGAGCTATTATGAGGCCATCTACTCTTCTTTGAAGAAACGTGAAAATAGCTTTTTCCTCATTCTCGTAGACTCGTTCTGTGTTCATCAGCATCAGTTGGTATCCCTGTTTTCTAGATGCATATTCTATTCCTTTTAAAACCTCAGCATAGAACGGATTGGAGCTATCTTCCAAAATAACTCCCACTGTTCTTGAAATCTTTCGTCTTAGAGAAGAAGCGGCTATGTTCTTCACATATCCGAGTTCCTTAGCAATCTTTAATATTTTCTTCTTTGTTTCTTCCTTTACATCCGGTTTGTTGTTCAAAGCTCTGGAAACTGTGTTTACAGAAACCCCTGCTATTTTTGCTATGTCTTCTATAGTGACATATTTTTTCATGTGAAAGGATCCCCCTCGTCTTTCATCCATCATCCCGCGTTAGTATTTCTAAAATCCTTTTACCAAGTTCTGTATTTTCCAGTTTCAGGGTCGTAAGAATCAATTTACCTTTTCCATAACTTATCTCGATGAGATAAGCACACTTTGCCAGATTCCATCCGATGTATTTTCCTATGAGTATTTTCCCATCACCTAAAATTACCTTATCCCTCAATACATTCGCCAGTTCCATTCCTCCTAAAGATGGTGTCAAAAACTTTCTCAAGGATGGATGATAATAGTAGAAAGCACCTATCCAATTTCCTTGCCAATCAGTCCAGTACGATCCGAAGCCAAAAGCAGGAGAATTGGTGGAAACCACCCTTATCTTTCCATCGAGGTATTCTCCCTCCTTCTCAAGCTCTACGAGAGCAATCTGGCCTTTTTCCACTCTTTCGAGAAGTTCCTTGGTTATACTTTTTTGAACAGGAAAATCGGCTCTTTCCCATTTGAATATATAGTAGAAATTCTGACCAACGACTTCACCAAATTCATCAAAAACTTTTATCCTCAGCAGGCCTCTTTCTGCCCTTAAACCGATTTTGTAAACATCAAAACTTGGTAATGTCAGATTCTTATCGAGGATTTCTCTCTCGTTCAGAAAGGCTACCACACGGCACTTGATTTCATAGGGGAAGGTGTTCGACAGATACAACGTATTACCTTTATATATTGGAAGAATTGAAGAGTTCAGCCATTTCATGTATGGTACAAAGACTTTTGGATTTCTATCAAAATCTAAAACACCATTTGCTTCCCACGAAATATCGGAAAGCTCTGTGAGAACGTAGCCAACTATCTCTGGATGTGTTCTCATGGATTCGATTTGATATTTTAACGTCCAGAATTCTTTCCATTGACTATCGACAGCCATTTCGGTAGGAGTTTTATAATACAGTTTTTCGAAATCCATGAAATCCTCAACACTTTTACCACCAAAGACAGGATACTCAAACCATTTTCCAGTGAAGAGCAAAGGATCGGGAAGTCCCCAGCATCCAAATTCTGAAACCACTTTGGGAAGTTCCAAAATCCTGAAAAGTTCCTTTTGTGAACGTTTTCTTCTTGTATAGAAGGTTTTGAAAGCACCATTAGCGAATCTTTCAATAGTTTCATCCCAAGCTTCTCTGTTATCAGGGTAGGAGAAATAGAAGTGATAATCGTTTATATCGCTCATGATGTGTTTGTTTCCACAGCAAGGAGAGTTGTCTACAATCAACCTGTCTGAGAACATTTTCTTCGCTTCTTTCCAAAAACTTTCCAGCCAGTTTCTATCGATACTCCAGTTCAGATTAAGTCCCCAACTTTCATTTATCAGGGTTAAAATGATGAAGGAAGGGTTGGCACTGTACCTTCCCTTAACATCTTTTACCAACTCCTCCAGATAATTTTTGGAATTTCTATTCAATCTGTTGGCGTAAGGAAGATCTAGCCAGACAAGAATGCCAACTTCATCAGCCGCTTCTATGTAAATCCTTGGTGGGATCTTGACATGATACCTAACAAGGTTGAATCCCATATGTTTTATTTTCTCAAGCTGAGACTTTATGTAATCTTTCGAAGGAGGTACGTATCCTGTTTCTGGGTAAAAATCCTGGTCAAGTAACCCTTTCAAATAGATGGGTTCTCCATTTAGAAAAATTTTTCCATTTTTGGCTTCTATTCTCCTGAAACCTATTCTTTTTTCAATCCTGTCAACGATTTTTCCGCTTTTCACCAGTTTTAGAATGAGAGTATAAAGCTTTGGATTTTCAGGAGACCATGTGTCAACATCAAGAGATGAGATTGAAAACTCTGACAGATGCTCTTTCCCTTCCTTTATCAGTTCTTCATCATCAAACAATTGATAATCTATCTCATCCCAATCGCCTTCGATTTCACAGGATACTTTAACTGTTTTATCTGATAGCTCGTAAGTAACATTTTTGAAATAGCTTTCACCTTTAAGAAGTATCAATTCCACATCCTGCCATATACCTGTACAATTACCGTACCAATGCTGTTTTCCAACGACTTCATGTCTGGAGTCTTTCAAAGGTTTATCCTCAACGTAGACTAAGATTTTGTTCTTTCCTGCTTTCAAGATATCACTCACATCGAAGTCAAACGAGTCGAATCCACCTCGATGTTCTCCCACTTTCTTTCCGTTCAAATAAACTCTACAAAAGTTATCAACACCGTAGAATTTTAAGATAGCTTTTTTAAACGATTTGTTCACATGAAAAACTCTTCGATACCAAACTTTTAAACTTTCTGGTTCTGGATAGGTTTCGCTCTTTATGGGCACCATACCGGGTACTCGCAATCTCAGATTGAAATTTTTTGAATCGTAGCTTGCTTCCCAGATTCCATTGAGGGATATCACCATTCTAGCACCTCCCAAGGTGGTGTTGATTAAAAGAAAGAATAATACCGCAAGAATGAAGACAGATACTGATTTATAAGACATAGTAGATCTCCTCCTATTTATCAACTTCGAGTACAAAAAAGTTTTTTTCACCCTTCTTTACGTGAATCTCGAATCTTCGCTCTTTATTGCCTCTTAGCTTTACCTTAATAGCATATTTTCCATGAAATCCTCGAAACGTTATTTTTCCTTCATCGTCGGTAATGCCTCTAATGTGGGTTTCCCATTCATTATGTATAAGATCATCGAGAGCATAAAAAACTGGCTTAGGAACGAGATCATTATTCCTTTTATCCAGAAGCCCTGCTCCTTTTTGCCATGCTTTATACAAATTCCAATATGTTATAGCTTCAACGGAAGGATTAGAGAAAAATACTGTATACATTATGATAGCGATATCTGCTTGGGTTTTCTCTGCCACTTCTTCAGGACATGAGTATGAAGATATGATAGGACGTATCGGTATTTGAAATTCTGTTATATGAATTGGTAGGCCTAGCTTTCCCATCTCATCCAAAGCGGCGTATATATCATTGATTCTGGAAATTACCTGTTTAACGTTAGAAGACCCCAGAAATAAATTTCCCTGTACTCCCATTATGTCTATGGGAACACTATTTTCCAAAAGAGCTTGAACTTTTTCCATATAAAGCTTCCTTTTCTCTTCGTTGAGCAAGACATCGTATTCATTTATTAGTAATAAAGCTCTTTTATTCACCATTCTGGCAAGATCATATATTTGGGAAATATAAGAGTGCCCTACGATCTTCTCGAACCAGGTATGAGTGATGGGTTCGTTAACAACATCCCACATATCAATCAAATTGGAGAAATCAAGTATCTCACGCTTCACCCTATTTTGAAGATACTTCCATGCATTTCCTTTAGCCTTGAATTCCTCTTTTAAAACCCAGAAAGGTATACCTCCTAACTCTGGATTCCCCCACACGAGAGTATGACCTTTAACGATTACATTGTTATTTTTAAGCCATTCTGCTACTTTAATAGCGGATTCCCGTAAAGGTAACTCCTCCTTTCGGGGTTCATATAGATTCCAATAGAAAGCTGGTAAAGTAGCAAAATTGAACAATCTCAGATAATAGGCTTTGTATTTTTCTAGTAAGTCTTGATTTAGTGGCTCTCCAAATCGACTCGCTGGATAACATTTTGGAGCATAATGGAAAAGGAGGTATTCAGGAGCGTTACCGAACAGGAAATCATGGGAGATTTGGTCTATCTTAACCAAAGCTCCTATGACAGGCTCATGGCCTTCTGCATATCTTATGATTACAACCACATCACTCATTCTACATTCTTTAATATTTTCCAAATATTTTGAAAGATCACACCCATACTTCACTCTCAAATAATTCCAGTTAACACCATACAAATACTGAAAAATCAAGATGAGTGCGATTAACAACACCTTCACCATCTGTATCCCTCTTCTCATCATTTAACTTCCATGATGAATCCTCTTGTTAAGTATCTCTGGAAGAAGACGTATACAATAATTATCGGTAGGGATGCGATAACGTTAGCAGCCATTATAGGGCCATATCTTATATTCACATCAGAACCAGCCAATGTGACCAAACCGACAGGTAATGTATACATATCATCACTTGTCATTATTATTAAGGGCCATAGGAAGTCGTTCCATATGGCTGTGAAGTGGAAAACCGTAACTGTGATAATAGCGGGTAAAGACATTGGGAGAATAACTTTAAAAAGTATTTGGAGTTCACTTGCTCCATCCATCCTTGCAGCTTCTTCGAACTCAATAGGTATCTCCCTCATGAATTGAGACAGTACAAAAACGGCCAGTGAAGATGGCCAAGCTGGGAGTATCAGCCCCAATAAATTATTAACTAATCCGAATCTTTTTAACATAAGGTATAAAGGAATCATAATACCCTGAATTGGAATCATGAATCCTGATAACGCGAAGAAGAATAAAATTCTACGACCGGGGTATCTCATTCTCCCTAGAGAATATCCAGCGAATATTCCAACTCCTAAAACCCCTAAAGTCCCTAAAGAGGCTGTTATTAAGCTGTTTGTGAACCATCGACTTATCTTTGCACGATGCAGAACAATTTTATAATTTTCCAAATGAACTCTGGAAGGAATCCATCTGGAAGCAAGGATATCTTTCTCATCCATGAAAGAGGACAACCCCATCCATATTACAGGCACTAAGTAGACAACAGCCAAACCAAGAGCAATGATAGTGATAATCAGTGTTTTGATCTTCACATATCTCTCCTCCCTATCGCTCTTTTCCCATCATCAAACGTATCTGAAGGTAAGCAAAGGCAATCATTGTGAGGAACAGGAAGAAGGCCATGGTTTGGGCATATCCCATCTTGAAGTACCTAAAACCTTTCTCGTATATGTAAAGGAGTAAAACCCTTGTTTTACCAGCTGGTCCGCCTGAAGTCATGATGAACACCTGACCGAATATTTGCAGAGATGCTAGAATTTGCAATACTGTGACAAGGGCGTGTACTCTTTTCAAAAGTGGGATCGTTATATAAAACATTTTCTGAAATCCTGTTGCTCCATCCAGTTCGGCAGCTTCGTAGTAGGATGGTGGTATCTGTTGAAGGCCGGCAAGATAAAGTACAATGTTAAAACCGATTGTCCACCATATGGTAGTGAGGGCTATCGCGGGCATAGCCCATCTCGAATCCCCCAGCCAATTTATTGGTTGAGCACCGAAAAATTTGAATATTTGAGCGAATATACCAAAATGAGGATTGTATATCATACCCCATGTGAGACATACAACTGAAATGGAAAGGGTGTAAGGTAGATAAAAAGCGGTTCTAAGGAAATCTTTGCCACGAACTCTTCTACTATTTATTAGAACACTTATCAAAAACGCCAAAATTACAAGTGGAGGAACCGTGAGTAAGGTGAAATAGAAAGTATGAGCCAATGAGCTCCAGAATGTTGGGTCTGAGAACATCTTCTTAAAATTCAGGAACTTCACAAATTTAGGAGTCCCTAGAATATCCCATTTATAAAAAACCATCCTCACGGATTCAAAAAAAGGAATTATTCTAAAAATGACGAAAAATATACCAAATGGAAGGAAAAAAAAGATAGCCTAGGAA
>Ga0190314_1000545_pt1 | contig 12576 bp, 21 predicted proteins | sample 4870071112_MG_FD_165055 | JGI IMG/M metagenome (GOLD analysis project Ga0190314, IMG submission 165055) | Hydrothermal vent sediment bacterial communities from Southern Trench, Guaymas Basin, Mexico - 4870-07-11-12_MG | ecosystem: Environmental > Aquatic > Marine > Hydrothermal vents > Sediment ...
GGCTGATTGTACAAATTCGATTTCGGAATATGTAACCAATACCTAATACCTATAATTCAGTACCTGCTAACAGCGAGCAATGACCATATACTATTTAGTTCAGAACATAGAAACTGTACCCTATAACCGAAATTCAGGATCTCAAAACTTAAATTTCAAAATGTAAATTCAGGACCCGTTAACGAGGAAATTAAAACCCCCTTAGGAGGTTATTAGTTAAAGTCTACTTGGGAGCACCAACCAGTTAGTTTGATTGGAAAAACATGACATGGGACTTTATAAGCATACCGGATTAACCGGTAATCAAGAACGACAATCTACGATCCATAAACACATAATTTTTAATTTCCTTTTTTATAATACTTTTCAGATGTCTAGGTTGCTAATGGTTATTCACAATGATATTACTCTTAGGGCAAAAAGTGTTATTTTTTAAGAACTGAATAACTTGCTGAATAGGTACTGAATTCCTACTGAATAGGTGCTGAATAAAAATCTCATTCAGTTTTAAATATTTCAAGATCGAATATTTACGAGATTGGGGATTTAAAAAAATAAACGATTCGAATAGTAATACTGGCATAACCCGTTTCTGTAGGGGGTACTATATTCAGTCATTCAGCAAACTATCTAACCAGTCATCATAATCGTTATCATTTTCAACCTTGTAGATATAGACATATTTATTGCCAGATTTCTTTCTAGATATCCTACCTTTGTCAACTAAGTATTTCAGCAATCTTCTTACTTTGTCGACTCTACTCTTTGTAATTTCCTCATTTAGTCTCTTAAACACAAGTTGAGCTACCTCGTTAGCATCTAACCACCTAGTTTTATCTTTTTGATATTGCTCTTTAAGAATTTCAAGAATTAACTCTGTTAGCGATGGTTTCGGTGCAAACTCTTTTTCAATGTCTTCAAGCAAGTCGTATCCAGCTTCAATGTCTTGTTTATCTACATAAAGTACATCGTTCTCCACCTTGCGTTGTGCAACATGTAAGCAAGCTGAAGCTACGATTCGTCTTATTATGTCTTCGAAACGTCTGTTTAGCCGTTCATCGCTATCCATCTGTTCAAGAATTGTGAGCATCTCTTCATACTTGATTTCACCTTTCATTATCTTTTCAACCAGTTCGTCTCTCGTAAGAAAGATTTCTCTTTCTCTTTCTTCACCAGTTTCTTCATCGTACTCTGTAATTTTCACGGTAAACTCTCCTTTTGGAACGAACAATGTACAAAGCCTCATAGCTATTTTCATCAAGTCTTCTTCGAATTCTCTTGGAATTGCTATAGCTTTCAGTTTCATAACCTTGTCGTAAATCGCATGGTATATTGCCTTAAGTTCGTCTGGGTGGTATTTACCGGGTTGCTCCTTCCATAACAAGCCGTCAATTACTCTTTTCATGACTTCGAGAGAAAGAGCGGCTGATTTCTCCATCCTGTAGATTTTAAATCTCGTCTTCAACTGTTCTTCCTCTGGCTCTGATGTCGAACCTATAAAAACAGTCGGATGTACTGGTATCATTTCTTCTACAGTGTAAAAGCCCTCTTCTCCCTTTTCAGTAGAGACAAGACAAAGCATGTTGTCTTCAATAACCATTCTAAGCTGGACAGTTATTACGTTTTCAGCAGGGATTATGATTTTCTTCGTAGTGTCATTTTCTTGTTGTTCAACTTTAGTAGTTCTGTAAATAATATCGCCCTCTGGAATAATAAGGACACCGTTATCGATTTTCTCAGCGAAACCCCTATCTAGTGCCGCTTCCGTGATCCTCGTAATCCAGTGTGCTTTTGGTGCTATTTCATATATTAATTTTAATAAGGTAGATTTACCCGATTCTGCTGGCCCTACTACCCAAACGGCTGAATGTGATCTAATCGATCTAACTGGCTTATCTGGATTCCCAAGCACGATTTTTGGTGCTCCGATTGCTGCAAGGTCATAAACTACGTTTTTGCGGACAGTAGGGTTTCCAACGATGATTTTGCCTAAGCTCTCGTAAATGTCTTGAAAAAGCGTTGGTGATTTGAGTGCTTCTTCGACATTGAAATCTTTTGGAGTTTCTTTTTCTTTCTTTTCTCTTTCCTCTTCAATGTCTGCAAGAAGCAAGATTTTTTTGTTGAATTGCATTTGAACAATACGGATTAGTCTTTCGATCTCATCATCTGATAAATTTAGTTTCTTTTTGATTTCACTAAAGACCTTGTTTCTTTCGCTTTTTATAACAAGCCAGTCTTTTTTAACTTTAATAGGGGCTACGAGTATTTTTGGTATCTTCTTATTTTCTTTATTTTCTTGATCTTCACCACTTGTTTCGCTTTCTTCTTTGCCAATTTCTTCTTCACTATCTACCTTGTAAGCGGAAACGAGTAAGTGTTTCTTATCTGCAATTTCAACCTTAATGTATCCGTAGATCTTATCATCGATCTTTAAAACGAGCTTGATGTGATCCAGTTTCTTTTCTTTTCTTTCCTTGGGGGGTTTTAATTCAATGCCATATTTCTCTTTTAAGATCTTAAACAATTGCTCTTTCTTTTCTTTCGGTAGATTTGCAAGCCAGTCTTCTTGAACATCTTCGCAATCGATTATACCTTCTAGCATTGCGATGAGGCTTATTGGGCCACCGCCTACATTGTGTCTGAAGCAATGCCAGACATTCTTTTTCGGATTTATCCAAAAGTTACGCATTGTCCTTTCTGAACCATGTACTGGATGACAACCGTAGAATTCATCTCCACTTTGCTTCAGATCGTATTTATCTGGAGGAACAATATCGACAACATTTATTGGAAAATCTCCGTACCCTTTCTCCTCTCTTGCAATGGATTCTGCTCTCTGTTTGATGCTTTTTTTCATAAATGCTCCTAAAGCCATTTGAATCTGAATCCAAGTAACTTGGCTGATGTCTGTATCATTTTCAACGACATACGGTTTTCCAGTGTCTGGATGTATAGATCCCGGTGCTACGACTTGTGTGTAAGTTCCTTTAGAACTAATAGCTCGAATATCGCCGATGTGTCTATCGCCACTTGAGAGAGCACATGCCCTCGCATCTGTACAAGTGTAATAGTAGTGAGCTTTGCCGCTCCCAGTTCTCACTTTAAAAGTCTCAGGAAGCTGACCAGAAGCAATAGCATTTTCCATAATTTCTTCAAGTTCCTCGGAGTCACAGTCTATCACAATAAGATGACCGGCCCCGCAACATATACCGTAGTTACCACCTTGCTTTAGCCATTCTTGTAGTGTTGGAGAATCATAGCTATAGTTCTTCGGAGTTTCTACGTATTCTGGTATTTTCTCGATTGGAATTTCTGGATGCTCCTGTTTAAAATGGTTTATTATCGTTTCTCTATCATTTTTAAGCAACGTGGTTGTGTTATTTTCATCACATACTAGGCAGCGGACTTTATCTTCTGGGATGTTCCACCCGTCTTCGAAAGGTTTTTTACCTTTGAGTTTCACGAATCTAAAATAAGGTTTCCTAAGCTGGGATGGGATTTCGATGTTCATTAAATCACCTTATCTTATTTTTAGCTATTCTATTTTAATAGGATCTAAAATTATTTTACCGTCTATTTCTTCGATCCAGAACTTACAACCCTTGTATTTTTCTCTGATTTCTTTTGGTATTACGATTCTTCCTTTAGAGTCCATTTCCAGTAGTACTCCAATCTTGCCCCTGTTATTCTCTACCTTAATACACTTAATTGTTTTCTTTCTCATAATAGAGTGTCACTTCGGATCATATATATAACTTTAGTGGGAAACACTTATATGTTACAACCGTTAGTGGGAATTATGGATATAAAGGATTTGTACCTAAAAATTAGAAGAAGATTCTTGGAGGAGAAAGTAGAGTTTAAAGATAGCAAAATCGTTTTTCCGTCAAACATTGCTGGTAGATCTAGAGAAATAGCAGAAACTCTAGTAAAAAAGTTATTAGGTATTAGACCTTCAAGCGTTGATACCGTGAAAAACATAGTAAGGCGAAGACTAAGTGAATTGCCCTTTGGTGTGAAAAGATACAATTGGTTAAAAAAGTGTAGAGTTGTCGAGATTTCTTTCGAGTCGGGGGTTCATGGATCTCATATCTTAAGCCCGTACCTGAAAAGAGCCAGTTATATCTATATAGCATCTCCTTTCATGGATAAAAAAAGACATAGATCATATATATTGGCTAGCAAGACCGGTAGAACCTATAATTAAAATCCTAACTAATAAAAAAATAGACCATGATAAAGCTGAAATTAGGTATTTACCAATTCATGCCAAATTTTTAGTAACAGACAAGATAGCTATGCTTGGATCTATGAATTTCAATATGCGAGGGCTAAGTAGTGCGATCTCACATGAGGTATTGTTTATAACAGAAGACGAAAAATTCGTAAAAGACTTGACAGACCGTTTTCTTTGGTGGTGGGATCTAGCTGGAGAGATTGAGGAAATCCGTGTGAGGAAGATAACATGAACCACAAGTCTTGGTGTCCTCTCCGCTTTGAAGATCGCAAGGAGCGAATAAAACCCTTCTTAGCTGTTTTCAAAACCTACAAATTCAATTATGAAACGAACGAGTTCGAACCAGTCGAGGCATTTGTGACATGCACCATTTGTGGAGCAATTTTAAAGCAAAAGAAAAAGCAAAGTTAATCAATAACGAAATGTTTATTAAGTAATAATGCTATTATTTTACTTGACCTCCTCCCCACCTTAAAAGGCGAGGTTTTCGCACGGAGGTGGTTTTATGAACGAGAAAAGAAAGAGGAAGGTGTATACAATAAGACTTCCACCCGGTCAAGACGATGCAATCGAGGAGTTAGCCAAAGAATTGGGCATAACGAAATCCGAAGTTATAAGGAATGCTCTAAAGACTTATGCTATTCTAAAAATGGCTGAGAATAAAGGTTGGGAAATTTTTCTTAAAGATGAGAACGGAGAAATTAAGCAATTGATTTTACCATGAGAAATAAGAGGAGGGATGAAAATGGGTGAGTTAAAGAAACACTGTATTGAGGCGTGGATAGACGAGGTCGAGAAAGACATAAAACAGGGCATTGTAACGGAGAATTTAGTTTTTTGCTTGAGAGAAATGCTCGATTACATCACCCAGCTCGAAGAAGCTTATTTCAAACTGAAAAAAGAAATTGAAGAACTGAAAATAGAGTTTGAGGAGGCTGATTCTGGTGAAGATAATAAAATGCAATGAAGAACGAATTTACTACAGAAAGAACGCTCAAATTCCTTTTAAAGCTAAAGTTCGGCTTATTGCGAAGATTTATTTCGAGAACGGTTATAAAATGGGGATTTTTGAGTATAATGGTAAAAGGTATAATTGCCCTTTGAGAATTCTTAGGAGGGCTGGAAATGCTTAGGCTAAGAAAGATTTACGCTGCGGTGGATTGCCCTCTTTATGGTGAAGGATACCCAATCAATGAATGCAAGCTTTGCGAGTATTTTAGCGGGATAGATAAAGCAACAAATTCTGTTATTTGTGCTTTTGATGAGGAGGGTGATAAAAATGAACGCATTTGAGGCATTGGAATGGATGCTTGAAAATAGAACTTGTATTTGCGGAGGAACTCTGGAAAAAATCTCTGAGAACGAGCTTAGATGCGATAGATGCGAGCTGACGATTAGAATCATGAAATCAGATTAATTTTTTCGCACAGGGTGGTATCATGAAAAATACAGAGTTTAGAAAGAAAATAAGACAGATGCTCGAAAATGATTTCGAAAATGAAGAGATCATAAGGTATGTGCTTAATTTTGCATGGGATTATTATCCAAGACCTCTCCTTGTTTGGCTACTTGTAAAAATAGGGCAACATGGTTATTTCCTTTGAGAGGGTTTGTAAAAAGTTTGATGGATTGAGGAGGTAGATTCTGGTGAAAGTTGTTAGCATTGAAGAGTTCTTAGAAATGTGGAATAGCACATCATCAATACTCTTATGCCCTAAACTGAAGGGACAATGGGGACAATGGTTGTATCCTATTCCAGAAGACCCTTGTTGGAGTGGCGATTGTGGTTGGATTCATTGTCATAACTACAAACGAGGTTTCAGTGAACATGATAAATTAATAGTTCCTGAAAAACCGTTACCTGATTTGCTAAAAGAACATTTAGAGCGGTGGAAAAAAGAATGTAAAAATGAATACAGATACATTAAGCGTATTGCTAAAGCTAGAGGGATTAAAACGATTTTTGATAAATTTAGACTTTAGGAGGTCAATTCTAATGGCTAAACGGGTTTTCTTATGCTTATGTGGTAATGAATTTGAAACAGACGGATATCCGATTGAATGCCCGAAATGCGGTCTAATCTTGTTTGAGGAGGTCAATTCTAATGAAAACAGAAAATGAAAAAATGAAAATTGATGGCGTAGAAACGATATGGGATTTTGAAGACTTTTTAGTAGAGCTAACGAACAAAAATCCAGCGATATTTGCACCGCTAAGTTTACAGTATCAGATTGTACTACAAAGGCACAAAACATTCATTAGGATTATGACTATATTCGCTTGGGTATCAGGTTTCTTGCTTGGATTTTGGATAAGAGGTGTATTCTAATGCTTGATCCAATTATACTTGAGAACTTGAGAAAAGCAAAGGAACTCCGCAAACATGAAAGAGAGCAAGAGAAGAAAAAGAGGGAGAAGACAGAAAGGGAAGAAAAGGAGAAAAGCGAGAGAAAAAAGAAAAGACAGAGAATCACGCAAGAAAAGATCGAGAAAATCATTGAAATGCTCGAAAACGGATACACATTTGACGAAATCTCAAAGCAACTTAATGTTAGCCATATTACAATTGTTAGAATCAAAAGGGCATACAATGTTCAAAAAGGCTACAGATTAAAGTTACAGAGCCGAAAACAAGGGCATATAGTGGTTACAATTCCGAAAGAATATTTGGAGAAATTCAACTTAAAGAAGGGAGATTATGTTTTTATGCGAATTGAGGAAATAAATGGCAAGCCTGCAATGGTTATAACTCCTTGGGAGGGGGGTTATCATGAGAATAGAAATACTGGATGAAATAGTTTTTGCTTGCCCGATATGTAACCGGGTATTTGAAACGTTTTATGGGCTGAGGAATCATTTTCAAAAAGCAGCTAAGAACTATTGTCCAATCTGTGGAAAAGTATACAAAAATGTCATAGGACATTACTACCATAAGAGTTTCGTAGATGAGGAACACGCTGTTCTATTTGGATTAGTTCCAACAAAACAAGGCAAGACAAACGCTAATAAAGAGAAATACAAGCAATACAAGGAGAAATGTAAGCAATTAGCTTACGAGAAATGTAAACGCAAAAAAGCCCAGCTTGTTCTGGACAATGGCAAGAGGTATGATATTCTTGAAGCTATAATCGTGAATGGAAATATAGTTCTTCATTGCTACAAGAGATACGCTTACGCTCATTTGAGCCACAGAATCTTTAAAATTAAATTTGACAATGGGACAATCGAGAAATTGAAGAAAGCTGGAGTGAAAATATACACAAATGGCGAAAAAGAATTAGTGTTTCTTTGACATCCTCTCCGCACTTTAGTGCGGAGAGGATGTCAAATGCCTACTATGACAACCTTCCAAAAGGTGATAATTAATGATAAAGGTAACGAGGAAACCTGTAAAGATACCAAATTTCAAATGTAAAAAAGTTAAGCCAAAGGTATTTCCAGTGGAGAGTGGAAACTATCTTGTAGGTAACGAGTACTCACCAGTAGCAGTTGTAATTCCTATGCCTGACAGGAATCTAGCAAAAGTTGCTATTGAAGCTGGGGCATGTATAGCTGGACATTTAGTTACAGCAAACATAGGTATTGAGAAGGTAATTACTAATGTAATCGCAAATCCAAATATACGTTATATCATCTTATATGGCAGAGAATCAATGGGTCATCTCTCAGCTCATTCACTTAAGATGCTTCACAAGAATGGTATAGATGAGAATGGAAGAATAATTGGTTCAAAAGGTCTAACACCGTATATTAGAAATTTACCAAGAAAAGCTGTAGAGAGATTTAGAGAGCAGATAATATACGTGATAGATTTAATCGGTAACGAAGATCCATCTCTGCTTAAAAATGTTATAAGAGCATGCATACAAGAGCCAGAGAACGCTAAGGAACTTGAGATAAACGGAGAAAAATTTTTGTTGTATGATCCAGGTGCTTTTGAAGGAGAACCAATGATTATTCAAATAACTTCTAAGCTCGAAAGTGCTGGAGTATATGAAACTCTATCACCGTATTCAACAGTTATACATGCAAGAACGATATCATCAGCATATCCTTTGCTAATCGAGGCTATAATGAGTGCTGGTAGAGAAGTTTTAGATGAAAGAGGCAGTTTAACTAAAGAACTTCTAAATGTCCAAGTCCATATAATCGAACCTTTAAAAGATCCTATTCCTGAAGGATATAGACCTGAGGGATGGATAAAAAGTGATAAAGAGTTAAGGGAATATATGGAAAAGTATGTAGCCACATATTTTACTAAAAAATCTGTCGTGGAGTATGAAGATGGTAAGATAATTCTAAAGGAAGCAGATGTTTCATACACATACGGCGATAGATTAACAAATTACTATGGTATAGATCAGCTTGAAATTGCCGTTAAAGCTATCAAAAAAGCTATACGTGAAAATAGACAAACTAGAAGACTTGTACTATCCCTAGTAGATCCAAAAGTGGACTTATCAGAAGACTCTGAGAAAATGGAGATACCTTGTTTTACTCAGTACTGGATATATAATAGGAGAGAAAACGGAAAATGGGTTTTACATGCAACGATGTTTTTAAGATCACACGATGCTCTTAGAGCTTTTCCGGCAAATTCTTATGCTGGTGCAAAGATTTTAGAATATTTAGCAAAACGAACTTCATGTGAAGTTGGAACTTTAACTATGTTCTTTGGCAGTTGCCACATCTATTTAGATTTTTAATTTAAATTTTAAAGATAATAAAAATTAAAAAAATTTATTCAACTTTAATCCTTCTACCAGATTTCTTTGGATACTTCTTTTTCATAAAATAATTGCGGTGCAAAAACCTCGCACTTTAGTGCGGAGAGGAGGCCAATGATCGAAAGATCGAAAAAATAAAGCAAAAAGAGGTTAAATAATCTTTTCTTTCCATAATATAAATTGATCTAAATCCATTTTCCATGCAAACTCGTAATCAAAAAACGTAGTTAACCTTGCATCTTTCCAGCCTACAAGTTCTACGAGTTTGTCATATACTTTAGGATATTTTATATTATTTGAGATTATGTATGCCCAAACATCCCTCCAGCTCCAGTCAAAAATAGGGCAACAGATTGTCATTTCTCCAGCAACAAAGAAATCGTACTTAACCTTACGGCGATGAGATTCTTCAGCTCTTATCCCTAAAAAGCACAGATCCCAGCCTCTTTCTTTTACCACTCTATATAACGTTCCGTAAAAAGCACGATACCAACGCTTGTAATCCCATCTAGCAGCTTCTTCTCCCAGTCGAGATGATGATTCCAGTACTACCTGTTTAGGACTGCACATGCTGAAAATCGTTTTCACGATCTCTTTCTCAATCTCCCGTGGCATTAGATATAGCCCATGATCCCAATGCCACACATCCACATCAGGTTTTACTTTCGACACTAAATGTAGTACAGTAAGCGAGTCTTTTCCACCAGACACGGCGACATATGGTTTTCTCGCAATTAAAATAGCTTTTCTGATAACACCAAGAGCATTCTGTACTTTCTGCCTGAATTCTTCTGTTTTTGCCCATTCTAAGAAATATTTTTTCTCAACCGACATAACGCAAATGGGGGAACACATAAACCTACATTCTCCTTTGCCCAATACGGTGCTCTCCATGCCATTGCTACTATCTCTGAATAAGTACTTACCGCTTCTATAGGTATAGACCGCATTGCAACGCTATCTTTGACAATACTCCAATCTTCATCGATTATTTCAACCTTGAATGATTTTATAGCTCCAAAACCGATAGATGTCTTTTTACCTAGTCCGGGCAATCCTTGTAACAGTTCTTCGATCATTTCTGGATTTCCATTCGCATAAAACACTACTCTTCTCGCCGGGATATATACTAATTTGACACTCCAATCCTTGAAATGGCCTCTCGTTCTGTCTATTTTCTTACGCTTTATCTTGTTTAGATTCAGATATCTCTCACAGAATTTCTTGTAAATAGTAGTAACATAAGCATCATTCGTGTCAAAAATGGAAACTGATGCGTGGTAGATATACTTGTTTTCCGCAAAATAGAATCGCTTTAGCGGTAATTTCAGCTCATTGACTTTTTTGACGACTCTTTTTGACGGTAGGCATCTATACCCTTCTGGTTCTCGATAACGCCAAAACAAGTGAGCAATCAAGCCATCAAAAAATATGAAGGGATAGCTCAAGCATATTGGCGATGCCATTCGAAACTCTATTTTCAGCGGGACAAATTGTCCAGTAATTTGCATATTTCATCTCTCCTCTCTTTCAAGAACTCTAAATATTGCTTTGGATTAAACCATTGCTCGTATTGTTTTGAATCTGGAGCAAAATCGTATCGGATTATTAATTCCCCGTGTCCAATTGCACTTTTACCACCTATGAATGGTTTCTGATTCCACAATTCAATGACCCTCGCTAGTGTTGCCACATCGAGTGGTGTCGGATCTTCTAATTTGATTTCATGCCAAAACATTGTCCCGGGAACAAATACCTCGTATTCTATTAGCATTTGGACTGCTTGCTCCTCATCGGTTCTTTCAGTTCTCAACTCATCTTTTCTCGTTTGGAATACGTGTCCAATGTAGTCGTAGAAACTGTTTTTTGGCTGGATACTGTCTGGCAGATAATCCTTCAACTCGGTACAGATCGGTAATAAGTGTCCAATTTTCAGTTTGCCTTCAACCATTTGATTTCCATAGCTGAAACCGAATAAACGGATTGGAGGTAGCAAATTCAGTATTTTTCTTTTTAACTCAATGTCTATTGCTCCTTGAGTTTCTTCGACTGTTTCAAGGATTCCACCACTGAACAATGCGTGATAAAGTTTTTGTCCCCCCTTCTTTGATACATCTATCTCGTAATCTAATTGTTCAAGCATGTCTGCCATTATGTACCTCCTCAAAACGCCTCTAACAGCGTTCCCACTTATGTAAGGTATATCTACTGGTTCTCCGTCAACTATGAATTTTAGACGGTTTAATAATACGACAGATCCCGTTTTTTCGTTTCCACCATGATGGATTGGTGATTTAGCTTTCAAACAACCTTGCAACCTCAACAACCCGAACAAATACACCACCTCCTTATAAATTTAACCTAGCTTGACCACTTTTTAGCTCTTTAGCTCTTTGAGCTGCATATAGTGTAAGTAGTTTTGGCATCCGTCTAAGCACTTTCATTGCTTCTTGTTCATGTTGCCTTAAGAAATCTACACAATCAAGCGGTAAGGATGGAGCTTGTAGACCTAAGCTGTTGCAGAGGCGTTGGATCACGGATGGAACATCTCTTTCGTATTTACTGAACTCCAAGCGGTGCTCAAAGACATCGTAAGCACTTCTATTCCTCGCAACCCTTTTCCAGTCCACTGCTTTATATATGTGTGCTAAAACCTCTACCCAAGCTTGCTCAATCTCATTTGACAGCATACACAACAACCTCCCAAACCGGGTTATTTCTAAACCTCAAAATCTTCTCACACAGATCTTGATATTTCCACAACTTAACCTTTGGATCATATAAATCCGATTTGGCAAAACCTAGCTTACGGGCTTGTTCTGCAACCTTAACCATTTCTTCCAGCGTTTTTCGGTAGACATGGATCAATTCATTGTCAAAAGCAATGAAATAACGGTCTTTCGAGTAGTTTACTCTATTAATCAAGTGGAGAAAACCTTGTTTTTTCCCTGTTTTAGTGATATATATTGCAAACGGGATAGGTGGATCGAGGAGCTTAGGCAATATTTCATGTCGCTTTAAGAATTCTACGCCATTTAGCGTTGCAATCCAGTTTCGCCGTCTGTAATCTTGATTTTTTAACAATGTGTAACAATATTCGCAAATACAGTTTCCTTCTTGGAGAAGACTCCATGCTGTAAAATTATCTGATAGCTCGATCTTATGTCCTTTTTTCGTGTCAAATCCGCAAATAATGCATTTACCAGATAGGTATCCTATTGTCGGTTCAAAAAATTCAGAGAGGCGAGCTATGTATTTTATGTTTTTCATTATATCACCTTTTCTATCTTTTCTATCGCTTTTTTCATTGCTTCCATTGCTTGATATAAATTATTTCTTGCGGTAGCTGGAATGTCTTCGCTCAATAGCGTTACGAGAATCTCTATTTCTTCTGCTCTTTGTTTTATGATCTCGCTAAGTTTAATAACACTCACTGAGCGTTGCATTTTCTCGCTATCCATGATAACTCAACCTCGCAAAAAATAAAAATAAAAAATTAGAATTCGAAATCTGGCTTTTCTACTGGTTCTCTCTTCTGCACAATTATTTTTCTTTTGCCATTTACGATGTCGAGCTTTACAATGACATCAATATATCTCAACAGAGCTTGA
>Ga0190314_1000546_pt1 | contig 12560 bp, 2 predicted proteins | sample 4870071112_MG_FD_165055 | JGI IMG/M metagenome (GOLD analysis project Ga0190314, IMG submission 165055) | Hydrothermal vent sediment bacterial communities from Southern Trench, Guaymas Basin, Mexico - 4870-07-11-12_MG | ecosystem: Environmental > Aquatic > Marine > Hydrothermal vents > Sediment ...
ATTTATATTATTTTAATTTCCCTAGGTTCCATGGGGTGTGCGTGGCATATGATGAAAGAAGGTTCTAATATTCTTAGTTACGCAAAAAGTTATGCCTCGAACATCCTTCAACTTGAAGAGGGAAAGGAGATACTTGTTTTTTATACAGAAGATTTAGAGGATGTGGCAAGTTACTTTAAGATTACTCCAAACACCCTCACTTTGAAAGTTAGGAGGAAACATGGGAAGCCACTAACTCCAGATCATGAATCTATATCCGAGCTTGAACGCTTATTAGAAACAGGTAAACCTGGAGCAGCAGTTACTTTAATTGGGACCTTGCCAAATGATGTTGAAGTTGATTACAGGATAGCAGTTCTTAATATGATTACGTCAACCGGCATTCACGATGGTCATGGTCCAGGATTGGATTACAATGTTCTTGCAGGCCCATTCAAGCAGGACTTTGCTGAGATGAAAAGAATAACAAAGAGTTTTGTGAGTAAGGTAGGTCAGGAAGGAGTTATTGGCTATGAGATAAAATCGAATTCTGGTACAAATATATTTGTACCAAGAGAGGGTGGTTGGTGTAATGAATACGAATTGAAGAAAAGAGATGGTAAGGGCGAGATAGCAAACATCCCACCAGGGGAAGTTTATATGGAGAAGGGGGAAGGTGGGAGAATGCAGAGAATAAATGCAGAAGGCAAGATAGTCATGGACTTAACAGCGTCTAACACTTATGAGTACTTCCCAGACAAGGTGGCAAAGATAGAGCTTGAGCTAGAGAAAGGCTTTGTAACTTCAGCTGAAGCTTATAGAGGGAACAGACCTGCACCAGATATAATAAAGAAAGTTGAGTCCATGATTAAAGGAGAGTTTGATAGTGGAAGTGTATTCTTACAAGAGTTAGGTGTTGGGCTTTTGAACTACAGGAACTTAGATAGGGAATTCTATGAGAAAGGAAAGGTTTTGGTCCTGGAAAAGCTTGGTATACACTTTGGTCTAGGCCTGGAGAATACACATTGGGATGGAGTTTTAATACCAGAGAGAACGCAGATGTACATTGTCTATGAAGATGGGAAGAAAGAATTAGTTTATGATAAAGGAAAGTTACTTCTCGGTCAAAGCTGATGGTGTTTCTCCACCATGCCATGTCATTCTTGGTTTTATTTGTATAGGGTAAATTCTTTCTTGGTTATCGTCTAAGACTATAGCAGAACCTGGCATCCTTGGTAGCATGTCCAAATACTTCTGTATTGTGAAGGTAAGGTAAGTTTGCATTATAGAGTTAAGAGCATCTATGTCAAGCTTTGCTGTAACTCTGTGTGAAATGATCAAGTCGGATTGTGTTAATACATCTGTATGAAGTTTTCCAGGCTGTTGTGTTGCAAGCACCAAAGATATTCCAGGCTGTCTACCTTCCCTTATTATTTGTATAAGTGGACCTGTGGCAGGTGTAACATCATCCTTTGGTAAGAATTCGTGAGCTTCGTCTATGAATATCCACACTAAAGGAATCTTCTTCTTCCCAAGACCTGTCCAAGTACCTTGTATCTCTGCCATCTCCTCGATCTTTCTGGCAGTCATTCTCTGTTCAAGTATCATCTTCCCAACTAAGCCTATGACCAATGCTCTTAAAGAGAATGCTCCAACCAAATGCAAGTAAACAGAGATGTCAATAACTGCTACTTTACCAGGTTGCATGATCTCAAGAAGGTCCGTACCTTCTTTATCAAATAATCCCCAGTTCTTCACAGCTTCAAACCTGTTCTCTAAACCATACCTCACAATCTTTTCAACCTTCTCATCTTTTGATATGGAATTTATTATGTCATCTATGTCATACTTCTTTCCACTTTCTTTTAGTTTGGCTATAGTTCTTTCTAGAGCAATGGCCATAGCATCTGTTTGCTTGAACCCAAAAAGCATATTCCACTCATAAGCGGAAACACTTGACACAGGTATAGAGAAAGGTTTATCTGCAGGAATCCCACTGCTCTTATACTCCTCAAACTTCCCCTTTGGCACAAACACAACAACGTTGTCAAAACCCTTAGGTTTCATCCCCCACTTCTCAAGCAAAGCTCTGTCTCTGTAGTTTGCATTTTTCATAGTCCAATATATTCCCATTGTATCGAGTATAACAACCGTTAAGTTCTCTTTGACTTCTTTTGGCATGGTGGATATACCCTCTGCTATAACACCCATAGTATAACTCTTACCAGATCCTCTTTTACCAGATATCATTATAAGGTGAGGTTTAGCCACGTCTAAGAAGATCTCATTTGATAGGGAAACAACTTTCCCCATTTGAATGTATTGCTTCCCTATAGAAACAGCACCTTTATCTCCAAATCTTTGGCGGTCCTTTTCAGACCTCCCTATTATAATTTTATGAACCATAGAATAATTTATAACTTCTACATTATTAAACTTTTATATGCGGGGTTGGCGGAGTGGTTAACGCGGCTGGCTCGAGACCAGCTGTGCTTTATGCACGCGCAGGTTCGAATCCTGCACCCCGCGTTCTATGGACACGATAAGACTAAGTACGAGTAAGAAGGAAGAAATAATAGACATAACAGAGGAAGTTAGGTCTAGAGTAAAGGGAATTAAAGAAGGAATATGCTTAGTATACACTCCGCATGCCACAGCTGCTATCATAGTCAATGAGAACTATGACCCAAATGTTGGAAAAGATCTCCTTAATTTGTTGGATAAGCTCATCCCACAAGGGAAATGGTTACATGATAGGATAGATAACAATGGTGCAGCCCACCTCAAGTCAAGTATTCTTGGACCATCTGTTGCGATCCCTATCAAAAATGGGGATCTTGCCTTAGGAACGTGGCAGTCAATTATGTTTTGTGAGTTTGATGGTCCAAGAAAGGACAGAAAAATACATATATTGACCATAGAATAAGGTTTATATTTGTTGACTCTTTATTTTAATTTAACTTGATAGGGTTGAAATTAAGGAAGGAGATGGTCTTACTCTTATTAGTCTTGCTAATCTCAATTAGCTTTGCTGCTGAGATTATAGAGTTTGGAACGCCAAAAGTGTATTCTATTCACATAATGGATGCTAAAGGCCAGGCCCTCCAAGCAGATGTGGAGTTGAGGTCGGTAGCAGGAAGTTTAGTTACGCAATCAAGACTAAGACAAGGTACATATGACCTCTATGTTAAGCCAAAAGACATTCCTGTTAAGGAGATTGTCTTTAAGAAGGTTAACATTAATGGGGACTTAAGTCTTAAGCTCGACACTTTTGACAGTAAGAGATTTGTCCAAACGTATGCTATAGATCCTTCTCTTATTAACTTTGAGACAGCTGAAGTAAAAGTAACAGCAAAAGGAAAGGCATTGTACAAGTGTAAGGATTGGGATTTTGATGCAAAGGAGTGTAGAGGGATATGGGTTAAAATTAAAGACCTCACTCCTGGAGAGGAATATACCTTAACCCTCACGAAAGACGATCCTGGATTTGGGGAGGGAGATGCTAAATCCTTGCCATCGTCTGCTTTGTACAATGGAGCGAACGTAACTACAAATGTTACAACCTCCGACAATGTATACGTTGATGTGAATGGAACACTTTACATAAATTGGACAAATGATCTGCCGCCAACAAACATCCTCTCTTCAAATGTAACTTTTGAGATGTATAACAATCAGTCAGTGGATGTTTATTTGTTCAACAGGAGCACATCATCTTGGGATCTCTTATCCACAATTCAAAGCAACATCACAGAAAGATATGTTAAAGTCTCACTTCCTCTTAAAACAAGCGATGATGCAAATTTAATACAGATAGCTGTCAACTCAACAAATGCTACAATTGACTATACCTTCCTAGAGATGGAGTATGAAAACATAGCACCGGAAGCAAAAGGTGCTATATTCGTTGTTGACTCCTTACCAAGCGATCCAGATTCATGGACGGAATCAAATATAGATTCCTCAGATGATTCTATCTCTTGGAGTACAAAAGATAAGTCCCAAGACGCAATAATTGGTTTTTATTCAGCCCATGCTTCCTCTACTACTAAGGAGTTTTATTATCCAAAGTCCTTTGCAGCAAGTTGGAATCTTACTGACTATGAGCAAGGTACAATAAACTTTTATGCTAAGGCATCCTCAAGCAAGACCTTGGATTTGGACTTGTTCGATTCTGATGGTGACGCTTTGGTGGCAACTTTAAATTTGACACAAGACTGGAAGTTTTTCTCAATAGAATTAGATAAGATGAGATATGACTGTACTATAGGGAATGGGAACTGTGATGGATTTAACTACGGTGATGTCTCAGGAGTATACATTTGGGATGGATCATCTGGATCTACTTTTGATGTTGATGTCTACATAGATGGGCTTCATTTTGATAAGGCTTTATTGTATGGAAGGACTGTAACAGCCAAAACATATTACTACGATTATGATGGAGATCCAGAATCTGGTTCCCAATTAAATTGGTATAATAATTCTAACTACGTATCGAGTGATGAGACATATACGGTAACCTCCATAAAAGGTAACAACCTAACCCTAGAATACATTCCTAGTGATGGTACAGACTATGGACAAGGTTTTAACTACACTAAAACGATAGATAACACACCTCCAATGGCATATGCACCAACAATCTCTCCTTCAGAAGTATACACAGACACAGACATTGCCTGTCAACCGGAAGGTGCAACCGATGTAGATGGAGATGAGGTTTTAACGGCTATAAAATGGTACATAAACAACAGCGAAGTACTTCCAGCTGTTTTGGAGAGTTACGATAGCTTTGGAGATCACTATGGTGTTTGTGCGAAGAATGCAACGGACTTTTATTTAACTTACTGGGTTGTTAAGACAGAAATTATCTTCGACCCACGTACTGGAAAGTCGTCGACGAAGACAACATATAACTCAAAGATTAGAGAATTTTCAAGCGTATCTGGTTCTAAGGATGTTGCTACAATAACTTCTTATGATTACTATCCTAAAGCAATAGCATATGATGGCCATAATATTTGGTTTTATGGATCACAGAATGGCAAGATTTATAGGTTTAATATAACTTCAGGTTCTGTTGATGCTAACTTCTCTGTTGGATTCGGACCCGTGGACATGGCGTGGAATGGAACCTATCTTTATGTGTCAGATAGCTTGAATGTATATAGAGTTAATACAACTAAAGCAATACAATACGGCAATCTTGAAAGTGGAGTAGATGCAGCAGTAGTTCTCCCTGTTAAACACAGCAGTCTGGCGATAAACTCATCTAAGTACATAGTAACAGACAGCGATCTAATCTATGTAATTGATGAGAATTTAAGTGTTAAAGAAGTGTATCCATTTACTGATGTGAAAGAGTCGGGAGGAAATTCATTTGCAGCAAGAGGAATAACATTTAACGAAGGTTTGTGGGCATTGTACTCAAGTAGTTCTGGTGGTTATCTAGACAAGATAAACTTAACACAACTTTATATACTCAATTCAACCTTCACAAAACACTTTGATGTTGTAGCATGTGGTGTGCTTCCCTTCGACGGGGAAGATAAAGGTGAAGTTAATGCTTCTTCAATTAATGTGTTAAACACCCCTCCAAGCATAGATAACTGTTCCATAAATCCTTCACAAGCATACACAGATTCTAACTTAACAGCATCATCCATTGGTTATTACGATAAAGATGGGGATGTAGAATCCAATTCCTTCTGTTCATGGTATGTGAATGACAATTTTATTGAGAACTCAACGCAGTTGAGTTACACAAACTTCAACAAACATGATGTTGTGAAGTGTATATACTATCCAAGCGATGGTTACGATTATGGTTCTCCTAAAGAATGTACTACAACAATCTTAAACTCGGAGCCCACCATTACCTCAACAAGCCCGGCTAACGAGTCCATAGTTAACTCATTAGACTTTAGTATCACAGCTACTGACAAAGACTCAGACTCTTTGACATACTTCTTTTATGTAGATCAAACAGATGGAACAACACTTGTGGGAACGAGTAGCGATGGTACATTCACATACACTGCTTCAGATGGAACATACTTCTGGAGAGTTAACGTCTCGGACGGAGAGGTTAACACCACCTCTCAATTGTACAAAGTAACACTTGACACAGTTAAACCAAGCTCATCCCATATCTCTGTTAATGATACGCATGTAGGATCGTATGCAAAGTTCAGTGCATTATGGAATGAGAATGTAGACCTTGATTATTTTATATTCTCTACAAATAACACAGGAGTGTGGGTTAATGATACAGCCGTAAGCATAAGCGGGACATCAAACTACACAAATGTAACAAAGACCCTTAATTCAACAAGAGGTTTGGAGGTTGATTGGATAATATATGTTTGGGATAAAGCTGGGAACATGAACTCCACAGGCATACAGAAGTTGATAACAACCAATAATCCACCAGAAGCAAGGAATGTTGTGATTAAGCCAACTGACGATGTATACCCTTACACAAACCTTACTGGGGAATATATGTACTATGATCAAGAAGGAGATCCAGAATCTGGATCTTTGTACAGATGGTACAAGAATGGAAAGCTTCTTTCAGGCGAGACGTCAACAACTCTTGAGGCTAACTTCACAGTTGGTGACAATATAACTTTTGAAGTCACACCTTACGATGGATTTGACTATGGGCAACCTGTCAATTACACGGTTACAGTAAAGTCAACATGTGAAGCCCCATCAGAAGGACAGTGGAGGATATACAATGAGTCTTGTTCCCTTACGAATGTTGATGTGGTTGTTGACGGATTGAAAGTGGATAAGGACTCCTCGCTGGAGATTAGAGACTCAAAATATACTTTGATAATCAATGGAAACTTAACTGTGGATGGAAACTTAACGATTAGTAACTCAACGGTTAAGTTTAACTGTACCTCGAGTGGTGCTTGTGGTGTGCTTGTCGAGTCCACAGGAAATCTTATCGTTGATAACGATTCTTACATTACATCTCTGAATAGCAACACTTTCTTCTTCAAGGTTTATGGAAAGCTTCATGCGAACAACTCCACATTCGAGAAGCTTTACCTTGATGCTACCACAATACATGGAGGTATACAACTTTATTCCAATTCAAATGTAGTAAAGAATTCTTTATTCAAGCAAAGTGATGGAGCAATGTATGCTTCTTGGGCAAATAGTACAATCTTTGAAGGGAATACTATACTACAAAGTTATAATGCAACGAAGGGATACAACTTTGAAGCCGTTGGAATCTATGTAGAGAACTCAAAGAATTTGAGCATTAAGGGCAATGCTCTTAGCGGAACTCCTTGGGGAATAGCTTTATACAAAGTACAATCCTCGTACGTTGAAGACAATGTCATCGAAAACACAACCGGAGGAATCTACATTATAGAAACAAAGGATTTAACGGTGAAAAACAATACAATCTCAAAGATACAAGACGCAGCAGTCCAAACAGGGGATACAGACTCTAATGAGCTTTATGGTAATGCATTTACAATGGAGAGCTCCGAGAACATTTCTCTAAGTGGGAATAATGTGAGTGATGGTGATAGAGATTCGGTTAGTGTTTATTCACTTAGAAATAGTGGGTCGGACATAAGCATATCTGAAGATAGGGCAGATGGTGTACGTTCTATTTTAGTTTTTGGTTATAGCCCTACAATTAGTAATCTCTCAATTAAGAGATGTACATTCACGAATGTTGGTGGGATAGATACAGGCACAGATTCTGTGCTATTAAATTACCTACTTGACTCAAACACTATATCCTTTAGCTCTGGTGGGATAGAAATACTTCATGCAAACTCGTATGGTGTGATAAATAACAATACCTTGTCCACACCTTCTGACTTGGATTATTTAGTTTACATAAGAAAGGGAAACGTGACAAACAATGATCTTCTGGCCAAGAAAGCTGTTCTTATTACAGAAAATATTACTTTAACAAATAATGTTATCCACTCCCAAGCAAGTGGAAGTAGAGGTATAGATTGTTCAAGTGGAGTTGGCACCATTGAAAACAATACAATCTACAATTACCAATATGGTGTGTATTATAGAGGTTGTTCATACAACCTAACTAATAATGAGATCTACAACAATACTTATGGAGTATATCAGCCACCACAGAGTGTGAGATTAAAGGACAACCACATCTATGAGAACACATATGGAATATACACCTCCCAAGGCTTAGATTCTGTAAACAACACATTCTGTAACAATACTATCACAGACTTGTACTCAAATTACAACAATAGTCTAGCAGCGTTCAACACATCAAATTATTTCTGCACAGGAAGCAAATCGGGTTATAGAGCGTACAATATCTTTAACAATTATAGGGTGTATGTTGTAGACCAAAACAATGAACCAGTTGGAGACGCTGTGGTTAGAATTGAGAACTCAACTTCAGATCTTGTATCACAACTAACCACTTATTCATCCGGTTACACACCTTACACCAACATAAAGACGGATATACTCTACAACAAGGGACTACTTGTTGCAAGCAATCCACATACTCTTAAAGTAAGTAAGCCATATTACTACTCCAACACAACATCAACTAATATAACCTCAAACTCACAGACAGACACAGTCTCAATAACTTATGCTCCGTGTACCTACTTCGGTGGAGATTGGATTTTAATAGAGTCTTGTACTTTAAACAACGAAGACCTCACAATAAATGGCAACATAGAAGTCCCCGAGAACATAACACTCACTCTTAACAGTACAACTTTGAGAATGAACTCTTCTTACGACGGAGAGCATAACATTACTGTATATGGTAAGCTGATAACTCTTAACAATTCGCACATAACAAATGTAACGAGCAGGTATGATCTCTTTGTTTATGGAAATACAAGCATAGACAATACGACCCTAGATAATTACAGGGTCTTTGAGATATGGTCTATGAATAGCAACGTCACTAATTCCATACTGAAAGGTGGGGACGATGGTTTAAGGACGTACTCTTCGGATCTAAACCTTGAAAACGTAACAGTTACAAGCATAGGAACATCCATTTACGCTCACAACTCACAATTAAACTTAAACAGTCTAACTTTAACCAACAGTAGTGAAGGAATATTCTCATTCAATTCAGCCATTAATGCCACTGACTTGAAGGTTGACAACAACACCAAAGCTATAACCTTATCAAAATCAGACCTTGTGTTCACAGGTGGGAATGTCTCTTACAATGGTAGAGGAATTTATGCTGTAGATTCAAATGTATCTGTGCAATCCACAGCATTCTGTAACAACTCCCAGCAACATGTTTACGCTTTGAACACGACATTTAATACTAGCGCGTTTGGGACGTCAAACAGTTTCTGTTCAGGCGATGCAACAAAAGAGAGAGCGAGGAAAGAGTGGTACTATAGCGTTAAGGTTGTGGATTCCATAGGACAACCTATAGAAGGAGCAAAGGTGGAGTTATACAACTCAACTTCAGATTTGATTTTCACCAAGTATACAAACTCTCAGGGAACCTTTGATAAAGTTAATATAACTCAAGATTATATAAGCAGGGACGGGACTTATTATTCTTCTACACCACACACAGTAACTGCTTCTAAAGAGGCATTCCAAACTAATACTTCAACGACTGACATAAATACCTCAAAGGTGGACACATTAACATTACAAGACACATGTTCTTATCCATCAGATGGAGATTGGATTATAGATACGAACACATCCTGTGTTGGTAGAAACATAGTCATAAATGGAAACGTTACTGTTAACAATGGTGTGAAATTAATCTTGCGTAATTCCACATTATCTATTAATGCTTCTGAGTACATCCCTGCAGTAACAGAGATTAAGATAGATGTTCCAGACTCTTTTACTGTAAGGGACGAAACAAGTAAGGTCAACTTAACATGCGAGAGACCTGTTGATATATGGTGGGAGATTGTTGCCCCAGATGGAACTACTAAGAGATTCTCTGGTGGCGAAGGTATAGCTTACTCTTGGGGTGCTATAGATCTTCTTACATCTCAGAACTTATACTATAACTTAACAAATAAAGTTGTGCAACAAGCAGTGTATTATGATAATACTTTTGGTGGATTGGGTATACTGTCTAACGGAACTTGGACATTAAGATTAACTAATTATAACACACCAAACAACTGTGTTATACATAGTTGGAACATAACTTTAAAAGACGAGAATGGAGTAGATCATGTCTATAACAACACAACAGAAATAAAAGTCAAGCAGCCAAAACTCACTAATGTAATGAGTTATGGAGATTTGGAGCTTGTAGGTTCGAACATAAAGTCAAGTAATGACCATTATTTCATGTTTAAAGTGTATGGGCATATATACTCGGACAATACAAAGTTTGAAGACCTAGCAACTGTGAAGTATGGTGTTAAATACATAGGTGGAGCAGCGTGGCCACTAGTGAACGGTGGAAATCTTGGTTCGTTAGGACCTGGTGGTCTTCAGATATACTCTGACAATAACACAATTAGAAATTCTAACATCTCAAATACGCAAGAAAGAACTTTATGGTTAGAAGGGTCAAGCTTCAACTTGATAGAGAACAATTACTTCTACTCAAGAGGTTATGGTATAGTCTTAGCATCGGCCTACAATGATAACCCTACAGCTAATAATACATTTAGAAACAATGTTATCATTGGAGGAAAGGGGAACGGTGGAAAGGATGCTTTAGACGAAAAGGTTTATGCTTACAACAACACATTCTATAATAACACATTTATTGGGTATTTGAACGATAGGGCAGTCCAGTCTTCTAATAACGCTTTCCTCAGACCTTACCCTAACTACTTCATGAGTAATATATTTAAAAATGGAGTGTACGACCAAATGGGTAAAGCAAGGTTCATAAACAACACATTCTATGGTGTAGGATTTAAGATCCCGCCACTCGGTTACTCTTACACTTCTGAGTGTTACATAATTAATAACACATTTAACAACTCAAGGTTAGACATTGATCCATATAGAGGAGGATCATGGATAAAGATTGTTAATAATACATTTATTAGTCCTTCTACACTTCAAGTTGGGGGAGGCTACAGCTACTTGTCCAACATATTGTTTGCTAATAACACAATTAACAACACCGAGAAAGTCTATTTCTTCAGAACAAGCTCGCTTAATGTGACTAACAATAAAGTAACTAACGCAAGAATGGTGATGACACTTATACGCAATGGACTTATAAGTGAAAATAAAATAATAAACGCCACAAAGCAAGATGGAGCACTAGAGGTTCTTAACTCCCATGCGAACATAACAAATAATACAATACTTAATAGTCCAGCTAATGGGATATATGGCGCGTTGACTTCTTTCTCCTACACATCACACTTAAACATAACAGGAAATAGAATATGTAATAGTAGCGGTTATGGTATCTATCTTAAAGATGTAACATACGACCCAGCCGACTTATCTGCCAGTAATGACTTTGCATGTGAGTACAATCATAAAGGAAGGGTTTCTGTTGCATGGAGCATTAAAGCCCATACAATGGATCAAAATGGAAACGATCTTCCTGGAGCAGAGGTTACAGCAGTAAACAACACAAACGATAAGGTGTTCTCATCGTATACAGAATACCTTGTAGATAACTGTAAAGACCAGTCTGAGTGGACGACTGTCAACATGACAATGGTGAAAGGAACGTCCTATGGTGGTTACTGGATGATGAATGCTACGGGAGATAATGCTTTAGCACACAGATCACTTGATGGAGCGAGCGGTTATGATTACATAATGTATAGTTCTCACTGGCCAGGTTATGGTATTCCTTACTATGTAAACATCACTTACATGACAGGACCAATGGATGTGTACCTCATCAACGACACAAAAGGAACACGTTACCTTAAGATAGATAGGTATAGGACTCTTGATAGGATATACTTCTACCAACCACAAGCGGGAAAGATAATGTATATAGGTTATATATACTTAGTAGGGAATACAACTGGCCAAGGAACTTCTGATTGGAAAGAAGTTGTTGAATACACGGTCAATAACTCTGGTTATAAGGTGGATACAACACCTATAGTCTTTACCGCTCATAGAAAGGGTTACAATGGAAACGTCGTGAGCTTATCTTCCTTCTCAGGACCAACCACAGTGAATATCACACTTTCTGAAAATCCTTGTGCTTACAATGGAGATGGTGACTGGAACATCAATACGACATGTGACATCCATGACATCGACGAGAATATATTTGGTAACTTAAACATTCAAACGGCAGGTAATGCTACATTCTCTAGATCCAAGTTGAGTATTTACTCAGGAAGTGACGGGGTAAATGGCGTAAGTAATGTTGGAATACTACGTATGATAGACTCATGGGTAAAAAACATGGTAAGAGGTTATAGGATAAAGTTTGAGTCGTCTGGAGAGCTTTTGGAGTTGAACAACACAAACATAACACACTCGGCTGGTGTGAAACTCTTAGAGAATGGAAAGGCAATAATTCATGGAGGCAATATAACTGATAGTTCTTCACATGGATTGATGCTCTACAACTCAACAGATAACCTCGTCCAAGGAACATTATTCTC
>Ga0190314_1000548_pt1 | contig 12533 bp, 15 predicted proteins | sample 4870071112_MG_FD_165055 | JGI IMG/M metagenome (GOLD analysis project Ga0190314, IMG submission 165055) | Hydrothermal vent sediment bacterial communities from Southern Trench, Guaymas Basin, Mexico - 4870-07-11-12_MG | ecosystem: Environmental > Aquatic > Marine > Hydrothermal vents > Sediment ...
CCTCCCCGGGGCTTATCGCAGCTTGCCACGCCCTTCTTCGGCTCCCCAGCCGAGCCATCCACCACCCGCCTTCCGTGCCCTCGGTGCTTTTGCTTTGGGTGTGTGCCTGCCTCCTTTCCGTATATATATATGTACCCCCTGGTGGGGGTGCTAACTATATTGTGTGTGTTGGGTTGTATTTATTGTTTCGTATATAATTGTTTTATTTTTTGTTTATGTTTGGTTTTTTGTGGCTTGTTTTCTTTGTTTTTGGTGTTTTCATTGGGTATATGTAGTTTTATTTGCGTTGGGGACCAGATTTTTGAGCTGCGTGTAGAATTGGAGGAGTATTTGTGTTAGTTTGTTTTGGTTTAGCTGGTATAGTTTTAGTCTGTTTACTTCTATTGTTCTTACTATGCCTAGTTGGACTAGCCTTTTGAGTCTTGGTATTATTGATGAGGGGGACGAGGAGATTTTTCTAGCAAGCGTTCTTGTTGAGAATAGCTGGTTTGGGTTTTCTAGAAATATTTTTATTAGTCGCACCTGCAGGTTTGTTTCAAATATTTCTTCTAGTTCCATTGCTGTTCCCTTATGTATATGTGAATATAACTGTTAATTCGTTTTAAGGTTAGTACTGAGGGTCTTTGGGGGTTTATCCTTGGTTGCCGTTAAGGTACATGATTTTAAGTTCAGTCTTGATGGGATAGTTATTCGGCGGTGTGGTATAGAAGATATAGGGGGAGTGATCAGTGTTAATCGTAGAACTCTTCCTGAGAATTATAGTACGTCGCTTTTCCTTGCGATGCTTCGGAGGTTTGGGGATATCTTCTTCGTTGCCGTCGACGTATCCACTGATAGTATAGTTGGCTACTGTATGAACAAAATGGAGTACAATGCTCCATCCTTTTTCAACTCAAAGAGGAAAGTCACCAAGGGGCATGTTTTCAGTATTGGGGTTCTCCACGCATATAGAAGGAGGGGAATAGCCTCGGCACTTATGGTGGTCTCTCTCAAACGTATGTTCCTGCTTGGTGCATCAGAAGTTTTTCTTGAGGTCCGCGTCTCCAACATCCCAGCCCAGAAACTATACTATAAGCTCGGCTTCGAAGTAGTGATGAGAGTACCCCGTTACTACGCCGATGGGGAAGACGCGTATGTCATGGCTGTCCCTAGGACAAGAGTAGATGCGTTGATCGACGAGCTCTACTCAAAGCTTTGTATGATGGGAGTAGTTGAGGAATTTGCAGATAATAAACCTAGATAAGAAAAAAGGCCTCATAGAAGTGCAGATCGAAGATATAAATGATCTTTTTGTTCTCTGGAACTTCCTCAGACCCGGGGATCTGCTAGAGGCTATGACAACCCGTAAAATAAAATTTGAGAGCGGAGAAAGTGAAAGAAAGAAAATTAGAATAACCATTGAGGTCGAAAAACTCGCCTTCCATGATATGCTCGAAACACTACGCGTAGGAGGAAAAATCGTTTCCGGTCCAGACAAATTTATTTCCCTAGGCTCATACCACACCATACAGCTTAAGAGATGCATGAAGATAAAGATCATACGACCAGGTGGGTTAAACGATGCAGACTTAGAGATACTTAAAGAAGCCGACTTACTTCGACGCCTAAACCCAATAATCATAGTTGCTATTGAGAGAGATGAGGCCACTCTAGGCGTCCTCACGGGCAGAAACCTCAATATATTGGGATCTGTATACCAGCCAATATCCTACAAGGGCTCACCCAACGAGAAATCACTAAAGTACGCATTCTTTAAGAATGTTTTATCTCGAATCAGCAATATTCTGGAGAGCCAAGGGCAGATCTCTGGAATAATAATCGCAGGCCCAGGAATGATAAAAGACGAATTCGCCAATTACCTGAGAGAAAAACTAAAAATCAAAGCACCGATCATAGTCGACCAAGCTAGCTCTGGGACTGCCGCAGGAATACATGAAATACTACGAAGAGGAACTGCTCTTAGGATTACACAGGAATTCCGTATAGCCCAAGATCTCAAAGACTACGAGGAGTTCCTAGCACACCTAGGGAGGCGAGATGGCCTTGTCTGCTATGGGCTTGACGCTGTGGAAAAAGCTGTCAAATGGGGGGCCGCAAAGAAAATCTTCGTCGTTGTGGATCTAATAAAAAACCCTAATCCAGCCACAAGAGCTAGACTTCTGGAGATTGTTAGACAAGCCAAGGCACTTAAGACGGAAATAAGGATAATTTCTCGAATTCACCCCCTATACGAACAACTTACAAATTTTGGGGGTATAATAGCGTTTCTAAGATATAGGATACGTGAGGAAGATCTCTATGGATGATTGGCTTTTAATCTCAAAGGGTGCTGAAGCAGAGATTTACAAAGGAATTTTCTATGGATATCCTGCCATCAAAAAAGTCCGTTTCCCCAAAAAGTATCGCCACCCAGTACTCGATATAAAGATTCGGCGAACTCGCACCCGCCGTGAGGCAAGACTTTTAAATCTCGCAAAAAAAGCGAATGTCCCAGCACCCTACGTGTTTTATGTCAACGAGCTAGAATGCATACTAATAATGGAGTTCATAGAAGGCGACCTACTCAGAAGAACCATTCGAAACCTAGAGATTATAGGTGATATAGATAGAGCACTGGAATACATTCATATGTCTGGTAAGCTTCTAGCAAGGCTCCACGAGGCGGGCATAATACATGGGGACTACACAACATCTAATATAATAGTGACACCAAAAGGCAAATTATTTGTCATAGATTTTGGTCTAGGATACTTCACAGGTAGTAGTGACCCAGAGGACTACGCTGTTGAGCTAAGAGTGTTTAGCAGGGGGCTTGAGATATACCATTACGGGATGTACAATGAATATTGGTCAGCATTTTTAGAGGGATACAGAGAAGAAAATGCCAGAGCTGAAACAATAATTCAGAGAACAAAAGAAATTTTCATGCGCGGAAGATATGTTGTAGAGAGACGGAAAAAAAGACTGTTTATTCCGCGGTAGTCTGTGCCGACAATCCGCTAACTGCTCGTTCTATCTCCTCAACAAGAAAATCTAGCTTCTTATCAAATATTGCCTCTATCTGATCAAGTAGTTCTTCTATTGTGAGCTGACCAACGAGTTTGATGCGAAAGATGAAGTCTTTATTATTCGGCTCTATTTCTAATGCTTTAGCAGGACAATGACGCACACAGATTCGGCAAATATCACAGTCATACAGACCTAAACCCCTTAGAACCGGCTTACCTAGCTCCATTGTTAAACATTTATGAGGGCAAGCATCAACACATTCACCACATGATGTGCAATTATCTTTGACACGTATCTTGGGCATTATCTTGTAGGCAACCATAGATACTGGAGAAAATTTAGCATGATCTTTTCCACGTCCTACCTTCGCCACACACTCAATATCTATTTCTTGGTTTGCACCCAATTTCACTATCGGTATATTGTCATAGACAGGCCTCAGCGTTTTTTTGTCAACAGGCTCTAGATCACCAGAGTACACCGTTATTATATCAGCCGAGTCCGGATCCCTACTTGGATTGGCCTTCTTTAGTCTCAGCCTTGCTGTTAAACTAAAAAGTCTTTTCAAATCAGGTTCTACAGCTTGAGCTTCCTCGAGAAGATTAAGCTCTGACGGCTCTATTCTCAATGGTATGAGCCCCAATCTCTGGGCAAGAACTTCATCGGGCATGACAGAAGTATTTTGATTTATATACACATCATGAATCGCTAGGGTCACAGTCTCGCTTATCATCGCGCGCCGGATAGAGTTCATTATGTGTACCTCGGAATCCTCCACGAAGAACTCATAATATAGGTTATCTTTGGACTTGTAGATAAGGGCGATCTTAACCATGGTAATTCCCCACATCAAATGACGATATCAACACATTTTCACTCCATTTAACTTGAAATTATGAGCGTTTATATTTTAGTAGTAACCAGAGTTTTCGCCAGTCTGCGGATACGCTCTTCAAAACCAAGCTGCTTGAGCATTCTGGCAACAATTTTAGGCACGTATTGTTCCCACGGCTCTCCTCTTAGTATTTTTCTCCTAATCATAGTCCCTTGGTATTCCTCACGGTTCTTCTCCAATATCCTATGAACCGATACGCCAGCAGATTCGAACAACATTAACACCAACTCATTACCAGAATACACAATATCGAATTTAGGTACAAGCGACATCACATGTCTAGGCCAAACGAAGTTATTGTTTATGTCTGGGACAGAACATATGATGACGCGATTAGTGAGATTTCTGCTTCTTAGATACTCCCAGATAATCTCTATACGCTCACCAGTCGTTAACGGGTTATTCAAAGTGAAATTGTCTTGGGTAGAACCCACAGCTACTATTACTTCATCCTCTCTCTCTAGGATGTAATTTAGGGCATATTCATGGCCTTTATGCAGGGGCTGAAAACGCCCTATGAATAGTGCTCTTGACAATTTGACCCCCTAACAGAATTCATCCACACAATAAATATCACTAATACACAGTGTTTAATTGAAGCATATAGAGACTGCTAAGTGGTGTTAAGAGCTGAGCAACGAAAGCGATACAGATAACTATGCGATTATAGATTACATGGGCTCTTGGAACATAGGTGCGTACATAGTTCTAACGAATGCATTTTGTTTAATCGGAGAAGGATTCAGACCGCAGATTGTAGAAAAAATAAAAAGTGTCACGAAAGTCCCTCTGCTAACACAGAGGATCTATGAGGAAGATCTTGTCGGTTGCTTTGTAGCTGCGAATTCTCACGGCATAATACTACCTTCTCAAGCACTAGACGAAGAGCTGACCAACATTAAAGAATTCGTCGGAGATGCTGTGATTGTTGAGAAACTTGAACTCAAGGGGACTCACAACAATGCTTTTGGAAACATATTGCTCCTCAATGATAAAATAGCGGTGATGAACGCGACCCTGTATGGAAGAAACAAAAGAATCATAAAACGCATTGAAGACATTTTGGATGTGGAGGTTGTGCCATTCGAAACAAACTTAACCGAGGCATTAGGCAGTTATGCATTGGTAAACACACATGGCTTTGTGGCATCCCCGCTTTTTAGTGAGGAGGAAATAGAGGAGCTAAGGAGAATTTTTGGGATCCCCCGTGCCCAAACAATCATTAGTACTGTAAATATGGGGAACCCAATAGTACGGAGCGGTGCTGTGGCTAATGACTACTCATTGCTTGTGGGCAACAGGTCATCGGGCATCGAAATTGCTCGGATATATAACGCGCTGGTTAGAAAAAAGTGAGGGATTTTTCTCTATCTATTTATTAATGCTAAAATTTTAACGATTTTATCCATCAAACTGAGAATTGCAATAGGGGGAGATTACCTGGGAAAAATGGTGAGCACCATGGGAAAGCGAACAAGAGCTCAGAGATATGGAAGAGGTACAGGTCCTTATAGAGCACCTCCAAATATCCACATTGCCGAGGCAAAAATACCTGATTGGCCAGAGACTATGAGTGAGGGACAGAAGATAGTTGGTGTTGTGGAAGACATTGTACATGATCCTGGAAGATCAGCTCCCCTCGCAGTAATACGGGTCTGGAGAGAGGGGCGAATTGAGCGAATACACTTGCCGAGTGTTGAGGGGCTATATGTAGGGAAGGAGATTCAGATAGGTATGGATGCTGAAATCGACATAGGAAATGTTGTACCAATAGGACGCGTACCCGAAGGCTTCTACGTTTCAAATGTTGAAAAAATATTCGGGGATGGCGGAAGATATGCGCGTTCTGGTGGTTCGTATGCAATAGTCAGGGCACACGACCCAAAGCGAGGCGTAACTGAAGTTATACTACCTTCAAAACGGACCATAAGCATAGATTCCAGAAGTAGATGCCAAATAGGAATAGTCGCTGGTGGAGGCCGCGATGAGCTCCCCTTAGTAAAAGCTGGAAATGCGTACTACAAATGGAAGAATAAACCGAAGAAATGGCCACGAACCCGGGGCACAGCCATGAACCCTGTGGATCATCGACATGGAGGAGGAAGACGCCGGAGACCAGTAAAACGCACAGCACCTCCCGGTCAGAAGGTTGGTATCATCGCTCCCAAGCGTACTGGTAAACGAGATTAGAACTCTCCATATAATCCATTTCTCGTCTTTATTTAACTAATCAACACAATTAAATTGTGCGATTCTCTTAATTTTGATCAAGCATTTTCGATAATTGGGTGTTATACTTGTCCTCAGAGAGAGAAGAGATCCCCATCCATGAGTTTGTAAAGATGCTTTTTGGCCGCGATGCTCCTAGACCTGGTGAGCTTGTTATTGGCATCATAACCGATATCCAAGATCATGGTCTATATTTACGTCTACTTGAGTATGATAAAACGGCATATGTGCCATTAAGAGAACTTGAACGTGGCGTTGTTCGCTCACCTCGGCAACACTATAGAATAAACCAAACGGTAGTCGCCAAGGTTTTTAGAACAAGAAAGAGAATATATATCGATGCATCGCTTCGACGCGTAGCTCCGAAGGAGGTTCAAGCTAAGCTTTCTTATTGGCGTAAGCTAAATAGGTCCGCGCACCTTGCTAGGCTTATTGCAGAGAAACTAGGAACCGACTGGAAGTTCGTTGTCGAGAATATATACGCACCAATAGTTGAGTACTATGAGACTCCCTTCGATGGTTTGGAGGATGCGTTAATCAGGGGCAAACATGTTCTGGAGGAATGCGGCGTTCCCAAGGAATATGTGGATGTCGTATATGAAGTAGCAAGAGAAAATATATTGATAAGAAAACAGCGAATGCGATTCACACTCGAAATCACAACATTAGCACCAGATGGCATCATCAGAATAAAAAGAGCATTACTGGAGGCACTAAAGGATTTTCAAGATATTACAGTGAAATACGAAAGCGGCCCGAGATATACAGTTTGGGTTGAAGGTTTTGAGAAGTCAACCATAAGAAACCGTATGAACGAGTTCACCAAGAAAGTCGAAACTTTACTCATGTCCATGCCCGATGCTAAGAAGTATAAAACAACAATACGTTTAGCTCAGTAATTAAGTGGAAAAATTCTAGAGCACCGTTGCATCAAAGAGCTATTTTTTCTGCCCACGTAGATAGTTCTGAAGGCTTACTATTTCCCTCTCCAACTCCACAGCGACTCTAACCAGATCCTCTATCGTTCTGGCTATTTTCTCTAGGGAATCCCTAAGGCCTTTTTCTCGCTCCTTAAGTTCTGAGATCGCATCATCGATGGACATGTATACGCCTATGTTGGCGCCCACATTAACAAGTATTTTTTCTCCCACTTTCCCCTTCACAAATATGAATACTCCGGGACCAAGAGCTATGAATCCTTCTATCTCCTTAATCATCCTACCCTTTATTTTTTCTAATGCATCTATTGTCACTATCAATTCCTCTAGCCTTCTCCTATTCGTTTCATGCAACAGTCGGTAAGCTTGTATAGTCTGCTGGACATTTAGATATCGTGCATATTTTTCCCGTAGAACCTGCTCTATCTGCTCCGTGCTCATCATTCCTCAACATAAAGAACAGGTTCTTTGCTCAGAGCGATTCTCTGAAGTCTTCTGTTCTTAAATTCTATGGGCTCTATCTCCTCGATTTTTACTATGCGTATGGCAGTTCTCTTAATATTCTGTGACCCTAAGATGCTATAGAATTTCTCCAAGGCCTTCTCTACGTCCAGAGCACGAATCTCTTTACGAAAAACAAATTCTCTTCGCTGGATTTTATATTTTGCGGTGATTCTAAAATTCTTTATGCTCATCGCCCTACACCCCTATGCGTCTAGGAACTGAGAATATAAATAAGCATTAATAAAGCCAACACGGGCACTATAGACGCTAGAACGTAAAGCTCCACGACTCCTATTGTATCTGGAACCAGATTAGCTAAATTAGATATTAATGCATAAGCGGTGAGTAGATATATCGGTACAACTATTATTTGCGCTATCAACAATGGTTCGAATCGATACTTAGCTATAATACGCTTAGATAGATATTCCCCAAACACAACCGCCGTAAAAGCGAATCCCAATGCCGATAGCATTGCAGTAATTACTACTATTGCCACGCCCCACAAAGTATCTAGCACCATCCAAGAGGCTAGAGCATATATAATCATCGAGTTGTTTATAAGCCCAATACCATAGGAAAATAACCAATAATCCCTACTCATTTTGATACAACCACACCAACTAATCCTTCTCATCTGCCAATTCTAAATAGATTACTTCGTCCGCAGCATTCTTAAGTGCTGTTGAAAAACCTTGCTCATAGCCAGCAACAATAGCCTTTATCCCTTTCTCCTTTATTTTGTGTACAATAGGAAGACATCGGCTATCCCTACTCACAATAACAAAAATATCTGGTGAAAACTCATAAATCATGCGTATTGCCTCAACAGCTAATGTTGTATAAACAACATTTTCTTGCGCTAAAACAACCTCGAAGCCACTTGTCTGCAATGCTTTAATAAGCGCAGGGGGAGCATCAGATGTCACTACAGCCTTCGCCATTCGTACCCTTCCGTAGCTCTTTCCTTTCTTTAAAACGTCCTTAAGCGAAAGTCTCTTACCATTGATCTTCCGAAGCATATTGGGCCCATCTATAAGTATCACCACTTCCCTGTCGGTGCTCTTGAACAATTTATCGAAGAACCGCTTTATTTTGTCAAAGATCCTAAATCTCTCAACAATTTCTGGAATTTCAACATCCTTCTCCAACACATGTCCCCACCTTCAATATCACAGGCATCCCCATAATTCCAGCAAATTTCAAGATAAAAGAACGATAAGCCAATATAAGTTCCAAATCAGCAAAAGAAAAGGAATAACATACTGGAATATAAAAATGTTGTTGCATAGCTAAGGTGCTTTGGAAATATAGAAATCACGAATAGTGTTTAGAATCCGCTCACGATTATTAAGATCATCTTTGAGATCGAGAAGAAGAGCCTCCATCCTAGTCTCAAAGATCTCATCTGAAACCTCACCACGTACATATTGACTGGCAACTTCTATTATTCTTTGTTTGAAAATTCGTATTCGCTCCTCGACCTTCCCTAGTTCCACTAAGTAGTCGAATATCTCGACGATTTCTCTGAGACCTCTTATCGCTGCCATGACAACATTTATTTTCTCATTCAACCTCGAATATCTCTTCGATAGTTCATCGATAAATGCCGCCGTAGGCCTCCTAAGCATCAGATTACGATACGCTTCCGCCCACAATTCTTTGTCGCTTGCTATAATAGTTTCGTAATTCATAATGAACCTCTCAAGCTTCCTAAGACGTTTGACCTCTTTTGGCGTGACATATCTCGTCATAGCCCACTTAGCAGCAAGCAGAGCCTCAGCAAGAAGAATCGTTACTATCATTATATAAGCTAGGAGAACATAATATGAACTTAGAAGTGAGGTTAAATCATATTCGAATAGTAGAACCATAGCTCCATTGTCTCCTGGACTTATGGACTTAAATGCCAGTACTACTTGACTGAATTGAACTACAAAGAACTTTTCTGCACCCGTTTCAAAGAATTCTGCTTCGCAATTAATGGGCATAATTATTTTAGTGGGTACATACGCCTTTACACAGAGTCTAGCTGTGTGTACCGTGGTATTAACAAGTGGTAATAACGGCACACTCACATTAAACTTGCCATTATCAACAAATCCTTCTCCCAGTTTAATCGTATATTTGACATAAACATTGCGCAGTTCTCCAGCAATTATGGGGGATTTAAAGTCTATCCTAATAGTATATACATCCTCTGGGATATCTTCATCCGAAGTTTTGCTGTATGTAAGTTTGCCGATATCATCCCTAACCTCAAGAACCTCCGATACATTTTTGGCTAAGCCTATTCTTATACTTGAAAGTTTCCATTTAGACTCCTCAGGGTTCTCTGCTGGTTCTCCGAATGAATATAAAGACACAACGAAATGATCTTCAACAATGATTAAGTACGATCTCGTTATTGTTACGGATCGTTCTGCATGTCGAATTATAGGCAAGCCACTGTCTGTGGACCAGACCGCTTTTATTTCGCTTTCGAACCCATATCTCTTTAGCTGGTCAGTAAGGCCTAAAGATAGATCCATAGGTGGTATATCCTCCTTCGAATATTGCAGATCCTTACCATTAACAAGGGTTTTACCAGACACGGGTTTAACTTCGTCGAACTCTAGGTTAGTGCCCTCTGGCGAAATGAACTTAACCGTTAAGCTTTTGATGGAATATGGGAGAAATGGGCACGGAGTCAAATTCAGAAAGAGCCCCATTTTATTGTTAAACGGCTTTATTTCAAAGAGCCCCTCCCTCAACTGAAATATTAGTCTTAACTTAAATGTATTCCTAAGAACCGACACATATTTATCCAGCAATGTATAGAACTTCACAACCAAACCGACGTAGTCGACTGATTTATAGTTTATTGTGAAATCCAAAGATCTGAAACTATCGTTTCTGTACGAACCTAGTACTTTAAGGGTCATCACTTTCCTCCAGAATTTTAGTGGGTAGTATATCTGCATCGCGCTGAATAGTTCTCCTTTTGTGTTAGTGATATTAATTTCGTCAACCACTTTGACAAAGAGAAATTCCGATATCCAAACAGTTCTGTTTACCCATATCTCCGTTTGATTCCGTGGCAGTATTACTGTTGGTGCATAATTTGGAAATTCCTGCGGCTCTCTAAGTTCTACGGAGATTGCAGGTGAACTTATTGTTATTAGCATTCCCATTATTGGGACGATGAGAAATATTATGATAAGTGCTCCGGTGGCTCCAAGTTTAATGAATCTGCGCATGATCTTTCACCGAGACATCTCAGTGAATTTTTATTCCGAGTTTACATTTAATGAAAAGCACTTTTAATTTGGTCTTGTTATGTAAGATTTAAGATTATAGTGTTTGAAAGTAGCATTCTATAAACTCAGACAATTTAGGTAGATTCTTTTTCAGTGAGGCGCATGGTTACTAATGTTCCGCCTAGATGTGCACCTTACTGGGAGAAATATGAAGAAGCAAAGACAACAAAGGAAAAGATAGTAGCTCTCGAGGAGCTCATTGCTTGTATACCTAAGCATAAAGGAACAGAAAAGTTGCTAAAAGACCTAAAGGTGAAACTAGCCAAGTTACGAGCCCAACTTGCACGGGAAGCCGAAGCTAAGAAAAGCAAGGTATCAACCCTTTTTTCGATCCCCAAAAAAGGAGATGGACAGATCGTTTTGCTTGGGACCACTCAAGTTGGGAAAACAAGCATAACCAACAAGCTTACGGGTTCAAAGTATATTACGGGTAGGCCGACACAGTATCCCCAAGATGGCATCTTCAAATGGGAGGGATGTGAATTTCAGATTGTTGATACACCCCCAATTCTGAGCGGGGATATTGACAGAACACCAAATGGAAGGGCAATAATGGGTATCGCATATAATGCCGACCTGATCGGGCTAGTGATCGATGCAACACAGGACTTAGATTGGCAGATCTCAATTTTGGTTTCAGCAATGCAAGACGCTAACATAACTCTGAGGCCTAAGCCTCCAATTAGAATGAAGAAACTTTCAAGAGGAGGAATTACAGTTATGGGTCTAGAGTATTCACCTTTCACTATCGATGAGCTAAAGGAGATTCTCGCTAGTTACCGCATAACAAATTGCGTGATTGAGTTCATGGATTACGTATCGGAATTCGATGTTTATCTAGCCCTCAACCCTCGATTAACTTTCAAAAAGGGGGTGGTGATAGTTAATAAACTTGATCTCGTTGACGATAAAATTGCAGTAATAGAAACTATTAGAAACAAAATGACAGAGATTAACATTTCAACTCTAGTAGTTCCGTTCAGTATTAATTGCAACAAATGCATACATTTTCTAGGAAAAACAATATTTCATCAGCTGAATCTTCTCAGGGTATGGACAAAAAAAGGAGGGAAAGTTAATTGGGACCGCGCCTTAGTACTCAGACGCCCAGCCACAGTGAAAGATGCATGTGAGAAAATTCATAGCGGCTTCATAAAGAGATTCAAATATGCAGTTATAGAGAGAAAAGGTTCGGATATAAAACGCAAAATAGTTGGACTGGACTATGAGCTTCAGGATGGGGACATATTAACTATATATACAAGGGATTGAAGATATGTTACTCGATATAGTTGAACCAAAAAGCCTAGATGATCTCAGAAACATTGCTACATTGGCCGAACATATGGGTATAAAATATCTTCTCGTGGAGACATCAAAATTTGAGCACGAAGAACAAATCTTAAGACACCTACAGAATGAATTCACACGCCTCAAGATGATACCAATTATAACAGTTGATCCAAGCCAACATATGAAAAAGGCATTTCTCCAAGATATGTTGGGCAGGAAGATAATTTTTATGAAAACCGAAAGCCGCGAAGAGTTTATCCGCGGGATACGAATTCCCAACATCTCGGTCATGAGCATAAGTCTCGAAGCTTTCTTACGTTTCTTTGATATAAAAATTATACACTTACTCCGCCAGTATCACAAATT
>Ga0190314_1000552_pt1 | contig 12498 bp, 14 predicted proteins | sample 4870071112_MG_FD_165055 | JGI IMG/M metagenome (GOLD analysis project Ga0190314, IMG submission 165055) | Hydrothermal vent sediment bacterial communities from Southern Trench, Guaymas Basin, Mexico - 4870-07-11-12_MG | ecosystem: Environmental > Aquatic > Marine > Hydrothermal vents > Sediment ...
ATATAGTGCTTTTCGCTTCGGATGCTGCCCTAAGTGAGGGTATTCTTAGCGTTAAGGTGTTCTCTATGTTGTGGATGCTTATGTGCTCGCTGTAAACCACCCTTCCTCCGAATAATACCTCTACTACGTATTCTCCTACCTTAGGCAATGTGACCTCTACTCTCTCTCTGTCTTGAATCCTATCCTTTAACACTATCCTACCATCACTTTTCAGTTGAATTTCTCCTTCTCTTAATATTTCACGAGGTGCTTGAATATTTAATATTAGCTTTACCCTCTGTGCCTTAAGAGTTACCTTAGTATTTTCTTTGAGAATTAATGTTTGTATAGCTAGCGTTTCCCCTATTGTTGAGTCTACTAGTATTATAATATATCTTCCAGGGTATAGGGTGAGTTCTCCTTTTGTACCTTCAATTTCATATGCTTCTTTCGATAATTTGTCTAGAACCTTTATTATACATGGTCCTCTATGTAGTGCTGTAATGTCGAGAGTGTATTTGGGGCATTTTATCATGATTTCATTTGTTTCTGCACCTATCTCTATCGACTCATGGTAGAATGTTACATTTGCTCTTTTAGCTATTATTTCACATGCTCCTATAGGCACATATTTCAACTTGAGTATTCCCTTTGATGCTAATCCTTGAAGTGTCGTATTATACTTTAGATTGTGTAGCTTAACTGCTATACTCCCTACAGGTGTTTCATCATGAACAACCTTTATGGTTAATGGTATTACTTCGGCTTTTAACTCTATTGAGGATGTTTTCCTGAAGGTTTCGCCTGGGATACTAGTTTTGTATATTATTTGACTTTGATACATCAGTTTTAGTTCGTATTCTGCGGGTAGTATTATTACCTTAACGTCTATGACCCCATCTCTAACAAGACCTCTAATGACATGTTTTCCTTCCTTGCCTATGGTATGTAGGACATATGATACATTATTTAGCAGGTCTCCTTTCAGGTCTCGTAATACCATCCTTATATTAGTTCTAGCCTGACATACTATATCTATCTTCTCTAGCTCTTTTGTTACATTAACTATCTTTGATGCTATTGTGAAACCATAAAGTGATAATTTTATGTTTATTCTTCCAAGTGGGCATGTGTCCACTGGTATGATTCCTGTATTAGTTAACCCCTTAGCCAGAGTTTGGTTTCTTACCTTAATTGTGTAATTTACGGTTTCTAGTGGCTTTCTAGTTATGTCGAAACATTTTATCACGATTTTTGTTACATTAACCTTTAACCTTACTACCTTAGATTCTGTAACCTTAATTTTCTTTTCTCCTAAGAGTAATTTGTCTAGGAAAACCTTAATTGTATATTCTCCTTTGGGTAGTGTAAAGTTAAACCAGCCTTTGTAGGCTTTTGGTAAACTCCTTACAATCTTGCCTTCCTTAAATATTTTAATTCCAACTTTGCTTGTAATGTCTCGATTATGTATATCATAAACTTTTATGGAGATAACATATGTCTTTTGACACTCTGTAAATGATAGTAGGAGTATTGTTAGCGTAATTAATATGCTTAGGGATATTTTCGCTACCCTACCTTTAGACTTCATGGTATCAGCTATCTCAAAGTATAGTATTTAAACTTTTAAATAAGTTAGTTTTCACTTCCCTAGAGAGGTGGTATTTTGGGGAAATATGAGAAGATTATTGAACTAGCTAGGAGGAGAGGATTCTTTTGGCCCTCTGCTGAAATTTATGGTGGTGTTAGGGGCTTCATAGATTTTGGACCCTTAGGCTGTCTTCTTAAGAGAAATATCATAGAGAAGTGGAGGAAATTCTTTGTTTATCCACATCAAGACTTTATAGTTGAGATTGAAACGCCAATCATTATGCCTGCAAAGGTGTTTGAGGCTTCAGGCCATGTGGAGCATTTTACAGACTACATTGTAGAATGTTTAAAGTGTGGTAGGAAGTTTAGGGCAGACCATTTAATTGAGGAGCAGACAGGTTTAAGTGGCTTAGAGAAGTATAGTGAAAGAGAGCTTACGGAAATTATAAGGAAGTATGGTGTTAAATGTCCTGAGTGTGGGGGAGAGCTTAGTAAGGTAAGGAAGTTTAATCTTCTCTTTAAGACTGTAATAGGCCCTTATGGCGGTAACATAGGTTATGCCAGACCTGAAACAGCTCAGGGAATGTTTATCTCATTTAAGCGTGTGTATGAGGTAGTTAGACGAAAGCTTCCACTAGGTATTGCACAGGTTGGAAAGGTTTTACGGAATGAGATTTCACCAAGGCAGGGACCTATTAGATTGAGGGAATTCACCATAATGGAGATAGAGTTATTCTTTGATCCTACAAACCCAAAATGTAGTCTAATAGAGGAGGTTAAAGAAGACGTGCTTAGAATACTACCCGCAGAGAGAATAGTTAAGGGGTTAAAGGAGCCAATGGAGTTAACCGTAGAAGAATATCTTGAGAGGAAAATCATAAGTAACGAGTGGCTTGCATACTTCATGACCGTAGGACAAAGATTTATAGAAAGCTTAGGTATACCTCGAGAAAAACAGCTTTTCATAGAAAAACTCCCAGAGGAAAGAGCTCACTATGCAGCTCAAACATTCGACCAAACAGTACATGTTGATAGGTGGGGGTGGATAGAAGTTGCAGGACATGCTTATAGAACAGACTACGACCTTAAACGACATATGAAGTTTAGTGGTGAAGACTTAAGAGCATTTGAACCTTATCCTAAACCTAAAGTCTACAGGAGGAAGACTATACGATTAAACTATAGGAGGATAGGCCCAAAGTTTAGGGGGAGAATTAAGGAGTTAGAGGAATTAATTAAAAACTTAAGTGGGGAGGAAATAGAATCATTAATCGAAAAGGTTGAGAAAGAGGGGAAGGTAAAGGTAGGAGAATTTATATTAACGAAGGAGGACTTTACCATAATCGTAGAGGAACATGTAGAGTCAGGTAGAAGGTTTATACCCCACGTTTCAGAACCATCATACGGTGTTGAGAGAGTTCTTTACGTAACCTTGGAGTATGCATATACGGAGAAGGAGGGTAGGATAGTTTTAAAGCTACCACCAGATATAGCACCAATTAAAGTTGCAGTATTCCCACTATTAAGTAGGGAACCTTACGTAAGTAAGGCTAAGGAAATATATAGGATGATTGTAAGCGAAAACATTCTATGCTTATATGATGATGCAGGTAGTATAGGTAAGAGATATGCTAGAGCAGATGAAATAGGTATTCCACTAGCAATAACTATAGATGCTGAAACATTTGAAGATAACACTGTAACCTTAAGGGATAGAGACACTTGGCATCAGGTTAGAGTCCCAATAACTCAGCTTACTAATATAATTAAGGATTATATATCTCTGAAGATTACATTCAAGGACTTAGAGAAAAAATATTTGAGGGTGAAGTAAATGTCTAAGCCACCTAAAGAGAAGAGATTAAGACTTCGAGCAAGAAATGACGTTGACGAAGGTCTTGCGAAAATGAATCCTCAAGCCATGAAGTATCTAGAGATAACGGATAAAGTTGAAATAGTTGTAGCCGGTAAGAAAAGGTTCGTCTTTAGGGTGCTAGCATGGGAAAAAGTTCCATTGAACGAGGTCTGGCTAAATGCTCAGGAAATGAGAAGATATGGTCTTGCTGATAGGACAATAGCAACTGTAAGAAAACCTATTAGGAGAAAGTTGGTGATGTAATAATGATTCCCAGAGGTATAAGTCAGAAAGACATAGAACAGCTGGTAAGTCTGGCAGGCGAACAACTAGGTTACGTTATGGATGAATTGTATATTCTCAGAGAAATACTTAAGGAATCGATAAATAAGGGCAAATTGAATATAGAAAGCATAAAGCAAGCTTATGATAAAATAATTAGACTTAGAGATAAAGCCGTTGGTGTGAAGCGTGCTATATACGAGTTTCTTGCTAGAACACCAATTGATGTAAGGTTTAAAGAGGATTGGATTAGAATAACTTCCCGTATAATTCAAATAGCAGACTACATAGAAGGCATAAGCTACAGGCTTCAGCAAATAGCCTGCAAAGGGTGGAGCATTGACAGAGAAATATTAGACTATTTACTAAAAATAGTTAATAAAGTAGATGATGCCTGTATAGCACTTAAGGATGCTATACGTCTATTAACGAGAGATGTAAGGGAGTCTCTTAGAAAGCTTGATGTAGTTAGAGAGAGGGAGAAGGAAGTTGACATTCTATATAGGAACGTGGATATGAAAGTTTTAGAGTCTAGTGGAACAGCATTAATATTCATGCTAACAACCATTACAGGTATGCTTGAAAATACAGCTGACACTTTAGAAGACCTAAGCGATGATTTATTAATGCTTATAACTTCATACATATAGCATCATGAATAATATTTTGACATCTTTATATCATAGTATAGGGCTGGTATACCTAAAATAAGGAGCATGGTACCAGTAATAACTATTCTAATAAGCAATGCAGCTGCTCCAGCTACAGCCTTACTTATGCCAAGGAATATCATTGTTAACGTTAATGTTGACTCTAGAGCCCCTATCATAGCTGGTATAAAGGTTGGTGTAAACATTACCATATTGTATATCACGAATAGTATCAGGCATTTCCAAAGCGAAACTATCACACCTAACTCCTTCAAAACTATGTAGAATATTAAAGCTCCAATATACCATCTTATGGTGGACAATGTGAATATGAGGATTATGAAAAGAGGGTTTTCTCCTTTAATCTGTAATCCTGCTTTAGTGAAATTATCTATAAAATTCTTTAACCTGCTACTTTCAGCTACCCTCCTACTGTGCTTTTTCAAGCCCTCATAAATTTTTACAATGTACTTTGGTTTTAATGTCATAAATAATGCAAATAAGGCCATGACTAAAATTATTGTTGAAGATAGGAGGTATCCTTTTAACTTCAGCTTCCGCCATTGTAAATAGCCTACAAGAACACTTATAATTAGTGATATTGAAAGAGAAATACAGTTGATAAGTCTATGTACAGCTACACATGCGACAACAGAGCCATAGTCTAATCCATTGACTTTATGAAGGTATTCCACCCGTTTATATTCGCTGTAAATGGAGGCTGAAGGTATTATTAGATCATAAAAGAGGCTTAGGAAGGAGCTAACCAGTGCATCCTTAAATCTAATATTATCACTAGTCCTCTTTAAGATTAGAAACCAACTAAGCGTGAAAAATAATATAACCATCAAGCTAAGAAATGAGCATAAGAATATCATTGCCATAGGAAAGTTATGTAATATGAAAATGGCTTCATGTATGTTTATGGTCTTTATGAAAAGAACTAGTAAGATGATACCAATACATGAGGAAAATAACACTATCAGCCGTCTAAGTCTCATCACTAGGGAATATATATTTGAGATAAATAAAAGTTGACCATTGAAGTAAAACTCTTAAAAGCTACTCTCTTAAAATGCTGTAACAATTATCTAAATAATATAGGAGAGTAGAGGTGTAAACCTATGCCCGAGAAGAAGATAAGGGCATATATCGTTTCAGGGCGAATTATAGTTTATGATATAAATTCTGCAATGGAACTTTACAAGAATGGTTTCTATGGAAAGTATGTTGGTGTAAATAAGCCAAAGACCCCTGAAGTTGAAAGACCATTAGAACTTTCATTTCTTGAAGCAGTATACTTAGCCGAGAAAGGTTTATTAGAAGTATATAGGAGTGAAGGCGAAAAGTGCAGTCTTGAGGAATTAAAGGAGTATGCTAGGAAAAACTATGAACTATTCGATGACGTATACGAGGTATATAAGGATTTAAGGGATAAGGGGTATATTGTAAGGCCGGGACTAAAGTATGGTTCAACATTTAGCGTGTATAGGTATGGTCCTGGAATAGATCATGCACCATTTCTGGTACATGTAATGTCCTATAAAGACAAGCTTGACCCATTAGAGATTATAAGGGCTGGTAGACTTTCCCATAGTGTTAGGAAGAAGTTTATTCTTGCCACAGTTCATCCAGAGACTAGGACTGTAAAATATTATGTTTTTACATGGTTTAGAGCTTAAGCTACTCCTTCTTAACCTTATAAACTACCACTTCGTCTATGCTGTGTATTGAACAATTATATTTGTCGAGTACTTCCTTAAGTTGTTTAAAGTCTAAATTCTTACCTTCAACTATAAGAGAGACTGTCTCAGTTGTTGTATTTATTTCCACAGTTGTTATTCTAACTACATTTACTGATGGTATTGACTTAGCTAGTATTGAGGCAAGCTCAAGTATGTTTGGCTGATGATACTTGAGGACGTCTAGCTTGACGCGTACTATGTGTTCTCCCATAAACCTTCCATGATAGAGAATAGATGCAGAAATTTAAGTTTTAGCATTAATGCTAATAATATTTTAACATCTATGTTGAATTTTAGAACTTGGTGTATTTAATGCCGATTTATGAGGTAAAGAAAATCGAAGGTAGAGACCTATATCTAATCGGTGGACTACCTGATGTCGGCCTTGTTGGAACCTTAGCCACAATCCACCTCATAAAGCAATTTAAGATGGAGGAAGTAGGCTACTATGATAGTAATAAGCTACCACCAATTCTAGTTTTAGACTCAGGCTTACCGAAGTCACCTGTTAGAATATTCTCTCATAGGAATATTATGGTTTTAACATCAGAGGTAGCTTTACCTCTAAACGTATTTGATGACCTTGCTAATAGTATTATTGAGTTTGCTGTTGAGAAGAAGTTTAGAGCTGTAATAATGATTACAGGCTTAATTACGAGGGATAGGATAGATGTTGAAGTACCAAGAGTTTTTGGTGCTGCTTCAAGTGAGGAGGGACTAAAACTATTAAAGAATGCAGGAATAGAACTCATGAATGAGGGATATTTAGCGGGTATAAATGCCCTCATACTTAAGAAGGCTGCTTCAAAAGGTGTTACAAGCATTGTTCTAATGGCTCAATCATTTGAAGCCTACCCCGACCCTGGTGCAGCAGCATCAGCATTAGAATCCCTAGCAAAAATTATAGGCATCACAATAGATGTTGAAAAACTTAGGAAGGAAGAAGAAATTTTAAGGATAAAGCTTAGAGAGTTAATGAAGAGAACAAGAGAGGTTATGGATAGAATAACAAAAATTTACGAGTTACAAAAACCTGCCCTAATGTACGTCTAAGCGAGGGGAGAAATCATGAGTGGAGATATAGACGAGATCTTTAGAGAATATTTTAGGAGGATACAGAGAGCTATTAGAAGGATAGAGGAGGAAATTGAAAAAGAATTATCCACCCTAAAACCTATGTGGGATCATGAGAGAGAATGCCTAGAACCATTATATGACATCATAGATGAAGGTGATGAAATAAAAGTAACCTTCGACCTGCCATACATCAAAAGGGATACTTTATCCGTTAACATAGGTGAGCATGAAATAGTAGTGGAGGCTGAATTAAAGGAGGAAATGAGGTATACATCATATAATGTTGGGAAGAGAAGGGAAATTTGCTTTAGGAGATTTTATAAGAGGCTAATTCTCCCAGAAGACGTAGAGCCTAAGGGAGCAAAGGTAACATACAAGAGAGGATTTCTAATAATCACCGTGCCTAAGAAGAGGAAGGGTTATAGAATCGAGGTGGAATAGAGAGAAAGGTTAAAATGAGTAAGGTAAGTTTAAGATATGTCCTAGATAAGATAGCAAATACCCGAAAAAGTCTTGCAAGTAAAGTCAACCTAGGTAAATGTTTAAGTGACCCGCACTCTAAGAGGAAGCCTAGACCTTGTGGAATTACAGTTCATGTAGCCCAGGGATGTTCCAACTCATGTTTATACTGCTATATTCAAGATATGGGGTTTAGTTTTAGGAGGGTAAATGAGTACCCTTTAAACGGCTTAGAGATAAGTACAGCCTTAATTTACAACGACTTCTTTGTGCCTACAATTCATGGCACATATATCGCAATAGGCAGTGTATGTGAACCATTTCTCACTAGGAGAATTAGTAGTAAGACAGTAGATTACATAAGTAATTTTGCAAAATACCTTGGAAATCCAATTCAATTCTCTACCAAGATGCATATCAGTGAGGATATCATATCTAAGATGAAGGAGTATAGGAAGATATTGAGCCCCCTCATTACAATAGTTACCTTTAAATGGAGTAGTATATTGGAGCCAAGAGCTAGCCCACCTGAAACCCGCCTAGAAACCATAAAGAATCTATCAAAAAATGGTTTCAAAGTATTCCTCTTTCTTAGACCGCTAATTCCAGGAGTAACAGATGTTGAAGCTGAGGACATAATGAAGGAGGTTAAGAGAAATGGTTGTGTAGGCGTCGTTATTGGAGGTTTTAGGGTTACCACTTCAATATTGGAGAGATTGAAACATGCAGGTATCAACATTAAACCTATAGTAAAGAGGCTTAAGGGTAAGCCCTCAAAAGCTCAGAAAAGCATTTACCTAGCTGATGTGAAAAGGGAACTTCTAGAGATAGCCAGGGAGAAAGGGCTTATCGCAGTTAAATCTGCATGTTGCGCTCTAACAAGCGTACTTAATCTTAATGGATTTAAGATACCATGCTACTCACAGTGTTTTAGAGGTACCATGTGTGTTGGTGAAAGATATTGTCCAAGCCGTTGCTATAGTAAGATTCCACAGTTAGATGTAGATGAGATGGAAGGAGCCATATATGAACACTTCAACATAAAAGTTAAAGTGGAATTTAATGATAGAGATGTGATAAAAATCAAACTGGAGAATTCGTGCAGTGAACATATTGTAAGAAGACTTAGTACTCTATTAACCACCCTCTACAGAAGACATGTGGTAGTCAAAAGGTAGTAGAGGGGTTACTATGAGGAGGATAAAAATTGAAGTTGTAGGATTAAAAGATGATTATGCATGCTACACAGCCTACCTATGGATACTAGAGATAAAAAATCTCTTAGAAGAGGAATATAATGCCATAGTAGAGGTTGAATTCCGCAATGCAGGAGATAAGGAGCTTAGAGAGGGTATACCTCAAATTAGAGTTTTTGGTAAAACGGTCTTCATCGGGCTACCTTCAGAAGCAGGATACTATTTAGAGGTGCTTAAATCCTACCTAGATAAAATTTATGGAAGATAATATACTATGAATGTCAAAGTCATGGAAAATTTAAAAATAACATTAATAACCTAGCTTTATGCGGAGGTGGTAATGTGAGTAAGGTACCAGACTTACTTGAAATTATAAAACCTCAAACCCCCGGACAAAAAGAGTTCTTAGAGGCTCTAAAGAGTGATAAATATGAGATTGTAGGCGTATTTGGCCCTACTGGAACAGGAAAATCACTATTAAGTTGTGCTTACGGTATCTCTGCTGTCCTTAGGGGGAAATATAAGAGGTTCATTCTCTCAAGGCCTGTGATAGATGTTGTAACTGGTAGGGAGATTACGGCTCTGGAGCTAGGAGAATTATACTATGACACCGTCATAAGCTATCTAAGAGATATACTAGGTACATACATAAGCTTTAGTCAAATAAGGAAGCTAATAGATGAGGGGAAAATAGTGATAGCAGACTCCCACTTCCTAAGAGGAAGAACCTTTGATGACGCAATAATATTCCTAGATGACGCACAAAACCTACCTCCAGAAAGCGCAGCAGAAATACTCATGCGAATAGGGAGAAACTCTAAGTTCATAGTTGCAGGCGACCCGGTATTCCAAAAGGATATACCATTAGAGAAAGATGGCGCAACGTTACTTAGAGAGATTTTAATCAATGAGGAAAAAGCCAGGGTAGTGGATCTAGGATTAAAGGATGTAGTTAGACCTGGAGCATTAAGGGGAATAAGACTATTACTTGAAATTAGAATGAAGAAGAGGAAGCTAAATGAGAAAGAAGAAAAGATATTAAACTCACTAAGGGAGCATGCGCCAGATGCAGATGTCCTAACAATAATTGAATTTAGTGAGGAGAAGCAGAAATTTGAGATAAAAAGTGAGCATACACCAGATGCACTTATAATAGCTAAGAAGGGATATCTAGGTAGGGTTATTGGTAGAGGTGGTGAAAGAATACAGGCAGTAGAGAAAGATACTCAGATGAGAATTAGAGCTGTTGAAATGAGCCTTGAACAACGATTTAAGGATTTAATGCAGGCAATACACCCTGTACCATGGTGTATTAGGTATATTGAAGATATAGATTTAGCAGGTCCACAACTAGAGGTTGTCTTACGAAGGAGAGGTTTAGGACCATTTATAGGGCAGAAGGCTGCTCACGTTAGATTCATCGACTCAGTCTTTAGGAGACTTATGGGTATTGGTGTAAGGGCAAGAAGTGTTGAAGAGTAAGCATCATTCTTCCAGCCTTCTCTGATACATGTTTTTACGAGCATTGTAGGTATTCGAAGATATTTACCCTTCTAGCCCAAACATCTAATACTACTTGTTTACGTCTAGGCCCCACACTTCTTACAACTCTACCATTCAAGATTCTATACTTAACTGGTAATTGAGTTAATGCCATCTGGACATAATGTTTTGCTTTAACTACCGCTTTTTCACCCTTATCTACGTAGACATCCAGGTACATGTGAATATAGCCTCCCTCTTCCTTAAGGGCTAGTATAGCGTAGGGGAGGTATTTTAGAGCTAGCATTGGGAGTGGCATTAATACTCTATCTACTTTGAATAGAATGTTTCTTAATATAACATTGGCTGCGTCCCCTTTAAAGATGACTATCTTATCCTCTACTCGGTTAAGTTTAGTATTTTCCCTCATTAATTCTATAGCTTTGGGATTTATGTCGATGGAGTATACTACTTTGGGATTAGCATATTTAGCTATGAGGATAGAGAAGCATCCTATTCCTGCAAACATATTTAAGACTTCTTCGCCATCCTTAACCATTTTGACAATTCTCATATGCTCATATGCTAGTCTTGGTGTGTAAAATACTTTAGCGATATCAACCTTGAATGTACAACCATGTTCCTTAACTAAGGTCCATGTTCTCTTCTCTCCAGCTAACCACTCATACTTCTTAATCCTATATGCTGTTTCTGTGGGACTTATCTGTCTGAGAACTACCTTAACATAGGGTATCTCCTTTAACACTTCATTAGCTATTTTATGTCTATACTCTTCTAGTTTAGGATGAACCTTTATTACTGCTATGTCACCGATTATGTCTATCCTCTTATATTTGAAGCCTACCTGCGCTAGTATGTTCTTTGGTATTGTTCTTTCAAGAATTTTAACCATTAATGGTTTATGTTTCATTCTCATCTTTATTATGATGAAAAATGGGAGAAAGGTCTTTTGATTTTAGCCTCCTACATCTCCTATTTAGACAAAGTATGGAATGCCTTCTCTCCTCCTACCTTTCTCTAACCTTTGTAGAAGAATGAGAGGCATCTTCCTTTCCTCATATACCTTCTTTAGATAGTCATGATATTCGCTTGTATGCTTTATGTCGTATTCCATTAGCTCATACATTATTTTCCATAATTTCTCTCTCATTTCTCTAACCATTTCTTCTGGCATTAAACCTATGACTAATGGGTCTTGCAGCCAGCTTTCAAATCCTTTGATAGTTCTCATAATATATGTACAAGCAACTCTTGCAGCTAGTATTTGCATTAGTCTGTCTGCCTTCTCTATGTCTTTTTCGCTTTTTCTTAGAGTATCTATAGCCTTCTTCTGTTCAAGAACCCATAACATTAAATTCTTTAGGAAGCTTGGTTCTTGCCTTTCCTCAACCATATTAACTTGCCTCTTTAACTAAACCTACTACAAGCATATAAAGTTTTTGAGGACCTTTTACACATGTAAATATCTCGTTTATAAAGCATGTAATAATATGTGTTGAAGCTATACACATTTAAAGTATGTAAAGCCTACCTCTAAAACCCTCTTATGTCATGCCGTATAGAAAAGGTTTTAAGCAAAAGTGAATATTATGAGAAGGATTTTCATGAGCTGTGTAGTGCCCTATGTTCCCTCACCAATCAAGGTTGTTAGGTACATGCTTAAACTCGCAAAAGTGAGGGCTGGTGAAATAGTATATGACTTAGGCTGTGGCGATGGTAGAATACTCATAATTGCTGCTAAAGAATTTAATGCATATGGTGTTGGAATAGAGAAGAGACGAGATCTTGTTGAAGAAGCAATACGTAACGTTAAGAAAGCAGGCGTAGAAGATAGAGTTGTCATTATTGAAGGTGACTTCTTTGAGATAGATGTTAGTGAAGCAGATGTTGTTACACTCTACTTGCTCACAAGCGTCAATGAAAAATTAAGACCAAAGCTTGAAAGAGAACTGAAACCTACTGCACGTGTTGTATCACATGACTTTGAAGTTCCAGGCTGGACACCGGTTAAAGTAGCAGAGATAAGTGAGGGTTGGAGAACACATAAAATATACCTGTATCATATGAGTTTCATTAAAAATAATAGGCTTAATGCCAGGAGGAGCATTGATAAATATTGGTTAACGGATCACTACATTTAGCAGGCTCTAATGAGTAATGTT
>Ga0190314_1000553_pt1 | contig 12494 bp, 12 predicted proteins | sample 4870071112_MG_FD_165055 | JGI IMG/M metagenome (GOLD analysis project Ga0190314, IMG submission 165055) | Hydrothermal vent sediment bacterial communities from Southern Trench, Guaymas Basin, Mexico - 4870-07-11-12_MG | ecosystem: Environmental > Aquatic > Marine > Hydrothermal vents > Sediment ...
AATGTATATTGAACAAATAAACGAGGATTGCTCCGATGGTTAATGTTAATGTAATTAATATTGCAAATATATAGTCAATTTCGCACATTTTACTTTTCATACACTATCTCCCCTTGTATAAAAGTTGCAATAATGTTGCTTGATTCGCCCCTTAATACTATCGCCTTTATTATATCTTCGACATGAGTAACGTTAGGTTTTGACAAATCAAATAAGAAAAAGTCTGCAGGAAAGCCAATGTCAATGATGCCGCCGACCAAGTTTAGTGTTTCAAAGCCTTTCCATGTAGCAAGTGCTAGCAATTCCCTTGGATCAATTACAGTATTTTGTATTCTTGCTAATCTTACAATGAAATCAAATTCCTTAAATAGGGAAGGAGAATTAGCAAAAACATTATCAGTTCCAATTCCCCCGATTATGTTGTACTTCATCATTAATGAAATATTCGGGACACCAACACCGAAGTACGCGTTTGCTCGCGGACATATGATTACTTTTATCTTTCTCTTATTGAGTTCAATTATTTCGTTCTCACTAATATGCGTTGCATGGACAATGAATGAAACGTAAGGTAATTCTAAGGCGCGCATTATATCTGATTTTGAATAAAGATTAAAGCTTTTTTCTCTCTGACGTATTGTCTCTGATCCATGGAAAGCAAATATTTTCTTATTTTGCATACATATCTTGCTTATTTCAATTAGCTCTTCTGTTGAGTATTTATTCAAGGAACTAAGCCCGATACCATTTGCGTATTTCAATATTTTCTCAGGTGGATCACTATTTGGTCTTCCTAATATCACTGCGCGAATTTTTACATGTGCTAGCGCATCTTTAATAATCTTTATTCCCTCTAAGCCGCCCTCTCTAAAATCACAGAAACAAACAATTCCGTTAGCGAGCATTTCCTTGCATGCACTTATCATTCCCGATATAATCTTATCACGAGGTGTAGAACGAAGAAGTCTATGTTTTAATCCATTAGGGGGAGCTACAGCTTTTTCTAATGGCAAACCATACGCTTTTTCTTTAGCGAATGCATCACCAATATGAGTGTGGCAATTAACAAAACCAGGTACAAGAACACAATCTTGAAATGTGAGAATTTGCCCCGATTTAGGGGGTTCATCTGTTATTTTCTTTATTATTCCTTTCTCCACCACAATGTATGGCCGCCTAAGGATTCTGAAATTTTTTCCAATTAGTGCATAATCAGGATGAATTGCAATCATAATCCTCAATTATTGTTATTGATAGCAATATTTATCTTTTCTTGATTTTTTCTCGAATTTCCTTAAGATACCAACATCCTTCTGCAACTATATCAAATGGATGAATTGATTCTTGACTCGTATGACGAACTTGAATTATTGTATCATCTGGTAAGGGTAACTTAGCAATTTCATATGCAACTTTTCGAATTATATCCTCGGAGAAAGCAGGGGATTCACATACTGCTTTAACCAATTTTTTCTCATGTGATATTTTCAAAAGAGGATGTGTGGGAAAAACAATGCTAAGACATTTCTTAATAAGTTTTTCAAAGTTTATCGGTTGCTTAGTTTCAACAATAATGTTAGTTAATCCCCTTTGAGTATGTGTTAGTTTTCCATTAAGCGCAATCATATTTGGACAAGCAGTCATAGTGGATAACGTAAACTCATAATGATATTTTTGAATGTTTTCTTTTTTCTCCATTGAGAAAACGACATTAATTGGAAGTTCCTCGAGAGAATCTGTGATTGCTGAGTGGTACGCAATAGTTGTTGTAAACTCTATTCTGACACATATATATTTTGAAACGGGATGATTATTTTCCAAATAATTGATAATTTTCTTTCCTATATTTTCTAAAGTATCCTCCGACGAAGCAGAACGAAGTGCTTCAACCAAACGAGAAATGTGTGCTCCTCGTATACCATTAATGCTAACAGTAATTGTTACATTCGCAGTAACTTGCTTTTTTTCTCCTGCAAAAAGTATTGAAAATGTTTTTTTAACATTTCTTATACTGACGTTTACAGGTAAGGACGGTTCAATGCGTTCTTCTTGTAATCCCATGATACTTCCCTAAATGATTAAGTAAATACAATACATTATTGTATATACTAAGTAGTCCATATTTTAATCTATTTTTCAGATAGGGCAAGGTTCATCATTATTCAGACCAGCTCCACATCATCATTTTCAATTAGGAGTAATATGAATGTCTTTTAAAATTGTTTTAAGTGAGAAGTAGATGAAAGTTATTTTATTTTTTTCTCAAAATTCTTTTTCTTGGATGATGAGCGGAGCTGGTTCTGTATGAATGATGATGCCCTCACAGTCTGAACCCCCAAACTACGATCTTTCCAAATTTCTAAGCGTGGAATTAATTATTGTTTTGTAATCATTATATGCTTAATGTACCATGGTACTTTTTCGAACCCTTTGAAACCATATTACCATTTTTATTAGAAGAAGACTAAATGGGAATTGTATTTTAGAATTGCTCGTAGTGACGTTTAGATATTTTAAGGTTTGAGAATTATAATTTTTTAGTGATGAACGACCCGTTTGCTGAAATAATGATGACTAGCCCATTAGCTGAAAAATTCTTCATAATATGGTTTTCTTATGATGAATGGGGCTGTTACTGACATGTGATGAGCGAGTACCCGCTGATTATTTCTTAAGTTTCATGATTGTAGATACTATATCATCTATGCTTACCCCAATTATTTCGGCGTTTTTCAACACTGATGAAACGGTTTTCCTTATGGATTTCTCTTCTAATTTGGTTCCAATAAGTGCATGTTCAAGCTGTGTTATGATTTCTGGCGGTATTGCGAAGAAGTCACCGCTAATGATTATGTCTGCAATTTTGTTTCCATGGATTTCAGCTATTACCTCAATTAGTTTCTCTGCTTTAGTTCTTGCCTCAGCAACATAAATTTCATGTGCAACTTTTACTCTTGTGCTAGCTAGCTTTTTGTATTTCTTACTTTTTCTGAAAATCCATTCTTCTGATTTATGGACTGGTAGAATTTCTTTCTCCCAAATTTTCATTTCCTCTTTTGATGGTGTATCATCTTCTAATTTTATGTTTAGCAATTTCTCATATCCCTCCTTTAATAAGGCTTTTATTTTATCAATATTTTCCTTGTATCCTAATTCGTTCTTTATTGAGGACACATACGCTTTTAGTGTTTTAATCAGTTTATCTCTGAACTTTTCACTGGGAACTTTTAGAATTCTTGCCATCATTTCATGGTTAAAATCATTAACTATGTTTCCAACAAGAATTACTGCATTTCCAACACTGCCAGCGCCATTACCGCTAATTTTTCTCCCATCAACAACAACATCATTTATTGGCTTGTACTTTGCGGGAATTCCAAGGGAATTGTAAACGTACACAGTAACCTGCAAGAACTTTTTAAATAATTCGGGGATCGTTGCAGGGATTATTTTGCTCTGCTTGTCTGCAATAATTTGGTAAAAGATTTGATCAGAATCTAAGTATACTGCACCACCACCAACGAACATTCTTCGAATAATTGGTAAATTCATTTTTTTGCAAAAGTCTACGTCAACGCAGGCTTCGAGTATCTGATGATAACCAATACATACGTAAGGTTTATCTGGTATAGCGAAGATAATAGTATTTCGTGACAAACCACGTGAAATTGCTAATGCTACTGCTTCATAAAATGTTTGGGCCATATAAGAATCGCAGACGCCTAGATCTATGAAACGCCATCTTTCCATGTTCACCACCTAAACGCAGAAGATGTTTCTTAATAGCTAGCATGATGCTTGGAAAGCTCGATGGTTACTTAATAAAAATATTTTTCTTTTGATTTAGTCTCATACGATTATTTCTACGGTGATGTTTCATGTCAATCAAGGTAAACGAATATGAATTTCCAAAGGATTTGTATTATTCTGAAGATCATCTATGGGTAAGAGTTCTCCCAGATGGAATTGCTGTTATTGGTATTGATGACTTTGGTGCAAAGAAAGCAGGTGAAATAGAATTTGTTGAAGTATCATCAGAAGTAGGTTCACATGTAAAAAAAGGTGAATTACTCATTATTCTAGAAAGCGGAAAGTGGGTAGGTAGACTTAAATCACCAGTATCAGGCGAAATTATTGAAATTAATTCAAAAGTTATTGAAGAAGATCCAACATTAATCAATAAGGACCCCTATGGCGAGGGATGGCTAGTGAAAATCAAACTAGAGAATCTTGATGAAATTAAGAATCTTATTCATGGAGAAGATGCGATAAAACAATGGATTAAAAAAGAAATTGAGAAGTACGGCTAAAATTACATTTTCAGTTTAACAATATTTAAATCAGACTGCTCCGCTGTCATCATTATGTCAGGGGCGGTGGATGTCATCACTAATATTAAAAGTATCGAAATTCTTTTATATTCTTCGTCTTCAAAGACATTAAGTAGAGTTTCATATTTTCTAAATTCTTTGCTTGTGAGTTATCAATAATACTGGCATTTTTTGTAATTTATTTCGAGGGAGTCATTCTCTTTTTGGAATACGTGGTGATGTTTTGGTTAAATTGATTCCAAATTATCCGCGTTTTGTAACCAGGAATTGGAAACCATTTGATGCAGTGAAGCTTGCAAGATGGACTGAGAGAATTGTATTTAGAAAAGAAGACAATGCAAGGAAATATACTGCATTCTATGCAACGGGCGTATATGGTGGTATGGCAACGGGTTATGGCGTTGGGTGTTGTTTTAGATGTGTTTTTTGTTGGGTGGAATTTTCACGTGACTTTCCCGAAATTTATGGTGATTTTTACTCCCCAGAAGAAGCTTATGAAAAAATAGTAGAGGCAGCAAAGAAATATAACGTACATAAAGCACGTATATCCGGATGTGAGCCCACACTATGTCAAAAACATTTAATTGGCGTTCTTGAGCATATTGAGGATGATCCATGGATAAAAATATTTATACTTGAGACAAATGGAATTCTCTTTGGTATTGATAAAGATTATGTTCGACAGATATTTGATAGATTTGATAAAGTTTATGTTAGAATATCACTCAAAGCAGGTATGCCAGAGGCATTTGAAAAGAAGACGGGAGCTAAAAGAGAAAACTTTGAAATACCATTTCAAGCGATTAAAAACATAATTGAAACCGCTGGGATCGAAACGATCGGCAAACGATGGCATGTTGCAGCAATGTCACTTGATCCAAGAATTATGACGTGGGAAGAGCGATTATCTCTTTTAAAGAAACTTATGGAAATAGATCCTCTCGTGGTTTTATTGCTCGAGGAAGAGGTGGTAGATCCTTACGACACAACACTACTTAGACTTAAAGCAGCTGGATGGGAATTAGAATGGCCGCTCAAGAAAATATATAAACCTGCAAGGGAACTTCTTTACGAGCTCTTAAAGAAACAAAGTTGACCTAGACTCAGTGAAAGAATTTATTTTCAATAAACTTTCTCAGCTCGCTAACATTTTTGAATACTCCATACTCGGTTATGTAACCAGTAATTAATTTTGAAGGAGTAATATCAAAAACTGGATTGACGGCAGTGCATTCTTCATAAGTAATGTAAATATGTTTTGTCTTTTTAGAATCTCTATCCCAACCTCGAACCATGACTACTTCAAGAGCGCTTCTCTCCTCGATTACAATGTTCTTACCACACTTTATCGAGAAATCAAATGTAGAAATGGGTGCTGCAACATAGAAGGGGATTCCATTCTCCTTTGCTGCGAGTGCTAATGAATAAGTTCCAATTTTATTTGCTACATCTCCATTCGAAGCAATACGATCTGCACCGACGATAACCATATCAATTTCACCTTTCCACATAAGGTATGCGGCAGCACTATCTGCAATTAATGCGTGAGGTATTCCCTCCATTTTTAATTCCCATGCTGTTAATCTTGCTCCCTGCAACCATGGACGTGTTTCAGTACAGTAAACAAAGATCTTTTTTCCTCGTTGATGTGCTAATCTTATTGGTGCAAGTGCAGTACCTAAATCTACAGCTGCTAATGCTCCTGCATTGCAATGGGTGAGAATCTTCATTCCGTCTCGTATAAGTTTCTCACCATTTTGACCGATTCTCTTATTGATCTCAACATACTCATTTGCGATTCTCTCCGCTTCCTTTATGGCTTCATTTACTACATCCTTTGTTGAGCTTAAAGAAGAAACGTGATTTATCACTTGATGAACTCTGTGTGCTAAATCATGAGCAGTAGGTCTAGCGTTTTTAATTTCTTCAGCAGCTTTCCTAATTTTTTTCAGATCTCCATCATATTCGATGGCTGCCTGGGCAACAGCATATGCTCCTGCGGCACCTATAGAAGGGGCACCCCTTATAATCATTTCCTTTATTGCTACGACAGTATCTCGCCAACTTCTGCTTCTAAATATCTCAAATTTCCATGGGAGTAACCTTTGATCAATCATAGAAACAATACCTTTTTTCTTATCTTCAAACCATATAGCTCTGAGTTCAAGCGTTTTTCCCTCTAAAATAATTCGCATAAAATCACCGGTAAGCTAATATGATTATGTTTAAATGAAGTTTTTCAGAGATAATAGTGAAAATATTTCATCTACTAGATTTTAGGGTGACGAAAATGTCAACAATTCTTCATCAACTATTAGATTACATTTACAAAGAATCAATAAAACGTAGAAAAGAACAGAAAGAGAACGAATTTTGGGTCACAGATATCATTGGATGTAGAATAAAAGCGATTTTAAGTAGGAAATATCCCGAAGTTTCCGCTTTGATAGGAGTAAGTTCAAGACCAATGCTAGGTATTCTCGCTCACAAAGCAATTGAATATTTAGTTAATGTTGAAAAAGTAATTAATGCAGAAAGTGAAAAGGAAGCGAAACTTGAAGTAGAGGTAAATGGGAAAAAATATTACATAGTTGCTAGGCCAGATATTCTATGTAATGATGCTGATTTGGTATTAGATCTCAAGACGGCTCTAGATATCAAAGGTCCTGTATACTCTCACTATTTGCAGTTATGGTTGTACTCTCTCATTTTTTCTAAGAGAAAAGCGTCCATCTTCTATGTGACCTCATTGGGTGGGAAATGGGAAGAGCCCGTTACTTGGCAAAAAGTAATTACTGCATTAATTGAAACAAAATTAGTGAGTAATGAAGAAATCGCTACAGTATTTGGAATAAAAGATCCAAATAAATTAGAGGAAGAACTTTCAAAACAAATTCCTTCGGATAAAATTTGGGAAACAGAAGAACAGCGTGAAATTTGGCTTTCTATTTTGAAACTATACTTCTCTAAGTGGCTTCAAACAGAGGGTCCAATATGGGAGTGGGAATGTAATTACTGCCCATACGTAAATTCGTTCTGCCTTTCACCTTATAAAAGGGTTTCCCAAAAATGACTGATGTTGTCATTGTCGGAGGGGGATTCGCAGGACTTTATACCGGATTTTGGCTCGCTAAGAAGGGATTTGATGTAGTTATTTTTGAAGAACATAAGGAAATAGGAATACCGCACCATTGTGCAGGTCTGATAAGTATTAGTGGCTTAGATAGGATAGGATTACTTAAAGATGTAATAAACAAGCGAATATTTTTTACGAAAATTAGAAGAGCGAAACTCTTTTTCCATAATTGCATAAGAAAACTAGATGCACATGAGTATATTTCTCTTGAAGTAGATAGAGAAAAACTTGACAAACTTTTGGCAGAGAAGGCGATTAATAATGGAGCAGAAATAATTTTAGGTGAGAGAATAAAACGAATAACTAGAGATGGTAGGGTCAAAGCGAGTAACCGTGAGATTAACGCTAAGGTTGTAGTGAATGCGGAAGGAGCCGCAGGATATTTGCTAAAGTCACTCACTGGGAGAAAATATACAAGTCCGATTTTGGCATTTCAGTTTGATGCAAAAATTAGGAAAGAAATCCCAACCGACTGTGTAGAAGTATACTTTAATACTCCAGATTTTTTCTCATGGATAATACCATTATCCGAAAAAGAAGTTCGCGTGGGAGTGGTAAGTAACTACATAAGGCCTCTTAGTGAATTTGCGCATAAATTTGCAAGAAAACGATTTGGAGAAATAAAAGTTTTAAGGAAGTATGGTGGATTAGTAATCACGGATGGGCCTATTCCTCGGTTTGTTTATGGTAAAATTGTGTGTATAGGAGACACAGCTGGGCAGACAAAACCAACGACGGGAGGGGGTGTTGTGTTTTCAGGAATAAGTGGAATGATCCTAGTAAAAGTCATAGAGAAGCATTTAGAACTTGGAATTCCCCTTTTGTGGTATGAGAAAATATGGAAACGAATTCTTGGTAAACATATAAGCTTTATGAGGAAGTTTAGAAGTCTTTTTTACTTTACTGATGCGAGAGCAACGACTAGCATAGCAAAATTTATTCCTCAATTTATCTTTGATAGAATAAAAGGTGATTTTGATTTCCAAATTGACGCATTTTTAAAATTGATCCCTCTTATTCGCGGAAAAACTCGGGGAAAACAATTGGGTACAACTTCACATCATGTTCTTGAGTAATCTTTAGTAACGTTAAAACATCATTGATTATTTGTTTCCAATTCTTTAAGTCTCTCTTTATTTCCAATTGAATCATAAGCTCATTACAGTCATTGATAACATTCATTATCTGGTCTGCATTCATATTACGATTAAATAATGTTTCCACGAAATTTTCAGCGCCATATGCGACAAAATCTAAATCCATTGTCAGAAGTTTTTCAATAAATTCTTTGGTTATTGACTTTTTATCAAGTAACATTACAGCAAATACTCCATTTAATTCAACACCTATCTTTATCTTGTTTGCATATAAAAAGAAAACTGGTAATGGATATTCTGCTTTATAGTATAATCCTCTAATCGTGATCCAAAGTCCTCTCTCTGGTACGATCTCTGATACGGGCATTCGCTTAAGAAATTCGTTTCTAATGAGCTCGGCTAGTTTCCAAATCATGTTGAATATTGTGTGAGCTAATGCGATTTTCTCATCATCAAGTACAATCTTATGCATTTTTCTCACTTTACGCTGAAAACATGAAGAAGAAAATTAAGATAAAAAAGGTCTCGCATTAATTTATTCATAGTGCATCCAGTATCCATGGCATGTGGAATTTGTGTAACGTACTTAAGAATGGTCATTGTATTCTCGGTTATCTGCATTAGAGCCTTCTCTTCATTGATTTTACCTTTGCTTAAAACGAAGTTCTTAATATCATTTACATCTAGAGGAATTCTTTTTCCCAAAAAATCCTTGCATGCGAAAGTGAGTGTCTCTATAATACTGCATGTAATTGAGAGAAGTCCGTGAAATATCTTGTTAACTATCTGGCTCATAAAATTCATCGAAATATCTTTAACGAATTTATACGGTATTTCGCCATTAAAACGGACAATACCTATTCTTAAGCCTCGTAAACCAAAAGTTTCATATACTTTAAGATCGGAGATAATGCTTGAATCTACAATAGCCAAACATAACTTCTTTTTTTCCCTTGCTGTTATTAGAAAGTAATCTGCATCAACATTTATTACTGGTGATTTAACTCCAATAATCTTATATTTATCTCCTAGATTTTCTGCAGTTGTATTAACATCATCTATGGTTCTCGAAGTTGGTTCAAATATAGCAATAGTAAGTTCTAATTCTGCTAAATTACGATATTCTGAATAATTCTTGATTACATCAAGCGAGACATTGTGAAAAAGCAGCATCAGCGAAATTGCAGGGCATGCTTTTGAGATTTCATACAATACTTTTAATAAGGTCTCAAAATCATTTTTCTCAATAACTTCATAGAAACCATGTATTCTCAATTTTCTTTTGAGAAATTTGGGAATATTCCCTTTTATATCGATTATGCCCGAAAATTGTTCAATTAATTCTAATGTAAATTCTCTAGCTAAGGAAACAATATCACTCATTTCGAAATTCCCCCAGATATATTCTTAAACTATTTCTTTTCATAATTCATATAATGGTGACAAGTCATGTCTGAGGATTTAAAGAGCAAGATTCTTGAGTTGTTGAAAGACAAAGAGTTTGTTAAAGCATTAGCAGATGCTTTATCAGAGTATTTTTGCAAAAAAGATGAACTTTTAAGTCTTCGCGATGACATTGATGATGCTCTTTATGAAATAAGAGAAGAAATAGAAAAATTAAAATCCAGTAAACGTGAATAATTTACTTGAATTTTATTTTTTCTTCTTCAAGCAGTCTAAATAATTCATCTTTTACAACGGGTTTTGTGAATTTCTCTATACTACCATCTTTCCTAATAATCTCCACTCCGTAACCTTTTTCAACAGTCCCAATTATTTTTGCTGTTATACCTATTTCCTGCAATTTATTGATAGCTTTCTCTGCAAGATTTCTCCGTACGGTGGCTAGGAGTGTACCAGAGCTTATCAATTTAAGCGGATCCACTTGAAGCGCTGAACAGATGATTTCAGTCTCTCTTCGAATAAGCACATCTTCTTCTTTGATTCTTATCAAAACATTTGATGCACAAGCTAATTCCGTAAGTGCACCAATTAATCCCCCCTCTGTTGGATCATGCATTGCAGTTGCATAATCTCTAATTGCTAGTGCATCTTTGACAACACTTATCTCTTTAATGAATTCTCGTGCATTCATAATTATTTCATCTGGAACACCTCTTTTGCGGAGTTCATGTGCAAAATCAGTAGCCAAGATGGAAGTTCCCTCTAATCCAATGCCCTTCGTTACTAATACTACATCACCAGGTTTTGCGCCACTTATTGGAACAATTTTTTCTTTTGGAGCAAGTCCAATAGCAGTCATTGTAATTATTGGTCTTTCTAGGCCAACAGTTGTTTCAGTATGACCTGCAATAACCATTACACCTAAAGTCTTAGCCGCTTTATCTATTTGAAGGGTTATTTTATCTAATAACTCAATAGAATTTTGTTCTGGTAGGAGAATACATGGAAGAATCCATCTAGGTTCACCTCCTCTGACAGCAACATCATTACACGCAATATGCACTGCAAGCCAACCAATGTTTTCCACAGCGCCCGTTATTGGATCAACATGACAGAGTAATGCTATATTTCCCAAATCAACAACGGCGGCATCTTCTCCTATGCTTGGTCCAAAAAGAACGCTTGGATCGATCTTTCCTAATCTAGAGAAGACAAATTTGTGCAAAATATCGTAGGGAAATTTTCCCATTGTAAAATCACCGTGATTTAAGATGCGAAACAATTTTTCTATCTTCAACAAGTATTTTTCCATTAACTATTACATGGGTTACCAAGTTTCCACCAAAGAGATATCCCAAGAAACTAATTCGTGGAATGTCTAATATTATAATATCCGCTCGTTTACCCTTTTCTAACGAACCTCGATCGCGAAGACCAATTGCATAAGCCGCGTTTAATGTTGCAGCAGTTAATGCTTCTTCTGGAAGTATTTTCATAAAATGTATCGCCAATGTAATTACCATTTGCATGCTTTCGCATAAGCATGCGGGACTTAAATCTGTTCCCAAAGCAATTGGTATACCCAAATTTATCATTTTCCTAGCGTTAGCAAATTTTGAGCCAACGCTCATAGATGTTGCTGGTAAAAGGACTCCACAAACTTTCTTAGAAGCAAGCATCCTTAAGCCCTCTTCAGACGAGTTAACTAGATGGTCAGCAGATATGGCATTTGTTTCTGCAGCAAGTTTTGCACCATTCACATCCCTAAATTCATCCGCATGAACTTTGGGTATAAGACCATGTTCTTTTCCAGCAAGCAATATACTCCTACATTGATCGTAAGTAAAACCACCTTCTATGAACACATCATTAAACACCGCTAGTTTTTCCTTAGCAACTTTTGGAATCATTTCTTCGATTATAATTTTCACATACTCCTTAGCAGACATGTTTTCAGGAATAGCGTGAGCTCCGAGGAATGTGGGAATAACGTCTACGGGAAGAAATTCTTTTATCTTTTTAATCGCACGAAGCATTTTCAATTCATTTTCCGTATCCAAACCATACCCGCTTTTTATTTCAAACGTAGTAGTTCCATTGAGTATCATTCTAGTTATTCGCTTTATTGTTTCATTCACTAATTTTGTTTCAGAAGCTTCTCTCACCATTCTTACTGTTCTTAAAATACCTCCACCGCGCTTATGTATTTCCATGTATGATACTCCTTTTAATCGTAATACAAATTCATCATCACGATATCCTGCAAAAAGCAAATGTGTATGAGGATCAACAAATCCTGGTATAACTAGTTTGTTTTCAGCGTTAATTACAGCATCCGCAGAATATTTCTTCATAAGAACATTAGTTCGCCCTACATCCAAAATCTTTCCATTATGAATTGCAATAGCACCATTCTCTATAATTAAGATGTCAGACAATTCATTCTTCACACAAGGTCTTCCCTTATCAATGGGAGTTGCGATTTGAGATGCGTTTATAATTAGCAAGTCTACATGCATTTTAGAC
>Ga0190314_1000554_pt1 | contig 12472 bp, 5 predicted proteins | sample 4870071112_MG_FD_165055 | JGI IMG/M metagenome (GOLD analysis project Ga0190314, IMG submission 165055) | Hydrothermal vent sediment bacterial communities from Southern Trench, Guaymas Basin, Mexico - 4870-07-11-12_MG | ecosystem: Environmental > Aquatic > Marine > Hydrothermal vents > Sediment ...
CCTATACAATGGACGCGTGGCCTAGTCAATCGGCGCACCTGACCAGTAAAATGTTGCGCCTGAGCCTAGCCCACCTATACAATGGACGCGTGGCCTAGTCAGGATATGGCAATAGCCTCCTAAGCTATCGGTCGGGGGTTCGAATCCCTCCGCGTCCGCTCAAATAACATAAAGGGTGATACGATGACAAAGAGAAAAGTGATAATAATGGGAGCAGCCGGAAGAGATTTTCATAATTTCAACACATTCTTCCGCGACAACGAGAAGTACGAAGTGGTCGCCTTCACGGCCACACAGATACCGGACATTGACGGCAGAAAGTACCCCGCCGTACTGGCCGGAAAACTTTATCCGGACGGAATACCGATTCTCAAGGAAGAGGACCTGCCGGAACTGATAAAGAAGTACGATGTTGACGATGTGGTCTTCGCATACAGCGATGTTGCCCACCTCGATGTCATGCACAAGGCCTCCATTGCTCTGGCCAACGGGGCCGATTTCGTCCTGATGGGGAACAAAGAAACAATGCTAAAATCGAGCAAGCCGGTAATAGCCGTCTGCGCGGTCAGAACAGGCTGCGGAAAGAGCCAGACCACAAGAGCGGTCATAAACATTCTGAAGAACAAGGGGAAGAAGGTCGTGGCCATAAGGCACCCCATGCCCTACGGCGACCTTGCGAAGCAGGCGGTTCAGAGATTCGCCGATTATTCGGACCTCGACAAGCACGAATGCACCATCGAAGAGAGGGAGGAGTACGAGCCTCATATCGATAAGGGCATAGTGGTTTATGCAGGCGTGGACTACGAGGCCATTCTGAGGCAGGCCGAACAGGAAGCGGACATCATCCTCTGGGACGGGGGGAACAACGACACATCCTTCTACAAGCCCGACCTTTACATAGTGGTGGTGGACCCGCTGAGGGCAGGGCACGAAATGCTCTACCATCCGGGCGAGGTGAACTTCAGGATGGCGGATGTCATAGTCATAAACAAGATGGACAGCGCAACCGAGGAAGAACTGAAGGTTATCAGGGATAACATCGCAAAGGTGAACCCCAACGCAAAGATAATCGAGGCCAATTCTCCGCCTGTGGTTGAGAACCCAGATGCGATAAAGGGGAAGAGGGTGCTCGTTATCGAGGACGGCCCCACTGTCACCCACGGAGGCATGAAGTACGGAGCAGGCTATGTTGCGGCCAAGGCGGCAGGTGCCGGAGAAATCATTGACCCGAGGCCCTTCGCCGTTGGCAGTATCGTGGATACTTTCAATAAGTACGGCCATCTGGAAGAGGTCCTTCCGGCCATGGGATACGGAGAGCATCAGGTGAAGGAACTGGAAGAAACAATCAACAACAGCGACTGCGACATAGTGGTCTCCGGTACGCCGATAGACATAACCAGAGTGGTGAATGTGAACAAGCCGATTGTCAGGGTCAGATACGACCTTCAGGTGATCGGAGAGACCACGCTGGAGGATGTCCTGAAGGACTTCTGAACGCATAAACCCATTTCTCTTTCCTTTCTTTTCCCGAGACCAAAAGGCTGATAAAAACCGCCTGCATAACGCCATCGTGCAGAAGCAGAGGCTAGCTTACATCTACGCCGCCGTGTCGGTACTTCTCTGGTCCAGCGTGGCCACCGCCTTCAAGCTGGCCCTGAACGGCCTATCGGTGACGGTGGTGCTCTTCTACTCCTCGGTTGTTTCCACTGCGGTTCTTCTCATAGTCCTGATACTGCAGGGAAAAACCGGCCAGCTGCTAAAACAGGGACGAAAGGAGATCATCTACTCCGCAGGTGTCGGCCTCCTCAACCCCTTCATATACTACCTCGTCCTCTTTCAGGCATACAGCCTCCTTCTGGCGCAGGTCGCCCAGCCGCTGAACTACACATGGGCCATTGTGCTCTCCATCATGTCGGCCATCGTTTTCAGACAGGGTATAAGGGCCAGAGACCTGACCGCACTAGTTCTCGGTCTGGTTGGTGTCCTCATAATATCGACGGGAGGCAATCTCAGCGGGTTCGGAGGGAGCGATCCTCTCGGTGTGGCGCTTGCGCTGTCCAGCTCTCTGATATGGGCCGCAATGTGGATTCTGAACATGCGGGACAAAAGGGATGCGGTGCTCAAGCTCTTCATGGGATTCCTCTTCGGCAGCATATACATAGCGATACTTCTGGCAATAACCACGCCTGTCTCTTCTCTGCTCATCACCCCGCTCCAGCTCTTCTATGTGGCATACATCGGCCTCTTCGAGATGGGGCTGACATTCGTTCTCTGGCTTATGGCTCTAGAACTGTCGGGAAAAAGCTCGTCCGTGGCCATGCTGATATACTTCAGCCCGTTCCTCTCCCTTATATTCATACACTTCATTCTCGGGGAAAACATCATGCTCTCATCGGTGGCCGGCCTCGTTCTGATAGTCACTGGGGTTCTGCTGGAGAAGTGGAGCAAACGGAGGGGCGGAGATGGGTCAGACGAAGCGGTCGATCAGTTCCTCGACGGATAATGTCTCCTGTTCGCCGGTAGCCATATCCCTCAGGGTTATCTTGCCGCCCTCCCACTCCTCCTCCCCCATTATGGCCACATAGGGGTATTTCAGCGATGAGGCGTACTTCATCCCTTTGCTCAGGCTCCTGTCGGACAGCGGGAAATCCACCGGAATACCGGAAAGCCGGAGTCTGGCAGCAAGCCCCACCATGTCTTCATAAGGAACGCTTCCCGCTCGCAGGATATAGAGCCCTTTCCTCCCAATGCCCGGGCGCTTCCCCTCTTTTTCAAGGGCAAGAAGAACCCGGTCGAACCCGATGGCGAATCCGGTCGACGGAATGTCACCGCCACCGAGGAGCTTTATCAATGAGTAGGCGCCACCGCCGCATATCTGCTTCTCCGCGCCAAGGGCGGGAGCCTCTATCTCAAAGACCATGCCAGTGTAGTAATCCAGCCCTCTGACCACGCTCATGTCTATGGTGCAGTACTGCTCAAAGCCGTAATGGGAGAGGTGTTTCAAAACCTCTTTTAGATGGTCTGCAGTCGTGGCATCCTGTTTCTCAAGTTCATCTATGTCTGTGATGGAGATTACATGCTCAAGTACCTTTACCTTTACACTAGCATCGTTCTCGCCACAATATTTCACCAAAATTTCCTCTACCTCTTCATATCGCTCTTTGTCTAAAGCCTGCAGAATCTCGGTGTGTTTTTCTTTTGGCAGTTCTTCAATAACATTCAGAGCGCCCCTAATCGCTCCAATATGGCCGACCTTCACCCTGAAATCCTCGAGCCCGAGGTCCTTTATGTTCTTTATGGCCAGCGCTATTATCTCCGCATCGGCCGCAGGCGTATCCGCCCCCACGACCTCCACGCCGAACTGGAAGAATTCCCTGTATCTGCCGCTCTGCGGCCTGTCGTACCTGAAGCAGTTGCCGAGATAGAAGAGCTTTATCGGTTTTGGGGCACTGCGCATGCTGTTCACCACCATCCTCATGACCGGTGCGGTGAGTTCCGGCCGCAATGCAAGGTCCCTTCCGCCCTTGTCTTTAAAAGCGTATATCTCGTCTATGATGCCCGGGCCGGACTTGAGTGTGAAGAGTTCGAGGCTCTCGAATGTCGGGGTCGAAACCTCTCCGTAGCCGAAGAGCTCTGCGTTCCGTCTCATAATCCCCTCGGCCCATCGCCTGTAGGCCATCTCGTCGGGAGGAAAGTCGCGGGTGCCGCGTGGTGCCTGAATCATGTATGGAGGATTGTGGGGGAGTATAAATCATTTTTCGATGCCGGGACCAAAAGAGGACTTGAACGATAGGCACGCTAAACCACCATCCGAAAGGTTTATGTTGTATAGACACATGTAACTGATGAGTCCCTATGAAATGCGTATCCAGTAATACCATCAAGACACCACACATAGCAGGGAAAAAGAAGAGATTGGCAAAGATAATCGGCATTGCAATGGTAGTATTGTTCATGGCCAGCAACATATACATATCTCTGCCACCGACAGAGGCAATGGATCGCAGCAGTTCCTCGAACAATCCCGGATTCCAAGATGTAGTACTCGGAAAAACAGGAGAACTGGGCGACTCGCTGGCAAACAGCTCATGGCCCATTTTTCATGGAAACGCAAAACACACGGGACTCAGCCCATACAATACCAGCCGTAATTCTGGAATTATGAAGTGGAAATTCAGGACAGGGGAGAACATATGGAGCTCTCCGGTAATTGACGAAAAACAGAACATATACATCCACTCACAGGATGGTTATCTCTACTCTGTGTCCTATAACGGGACCATGAACTGGAAGTTCGAAACATATGACCGTTACATATCTTCACCGGTAATTTCTGAGGATGGAACCATATATGTCGGCTCCTCCAACAGCTACCTTTACGCAATAAACAGCAACGGAACAATGGAATGGAGGTTTAAGACCGAGAATGAGATAAGGGGCACCCCTGCAATCGCAGAAGACGGAACGATATACATAGGCTCATACGACGACTATATGTATGCCCTTCATCCAAACGGGACCGTTAAATGGAGGTTCCGGGCAGAGGACATACTTTTTTCAGCTCCGGCCATAGGCTCAGACAGGATGATATACTTCGGCTCCAGGGACCATCACCTCTATGCCCTTTACCCGAACGGAACGATGAAGTGGAGATTCGAAGCCGATGATTATGTCTGCTCATCGCCGGCCATAGGAGAGGACGGGGTAATATATGTCGGCTCGGATGACGGAAACCTATATGCCATAGGGCTCTCGGAAACATTCGACATACCGGTGCACACCGGCTGGAATCTCATCTCATACCCCCTTCTTACCAGAAATGACAACATAGAAGATGTTCTGAAAGATGATGTGGTCTGGGACTATGCACAGTATTACAATACCACATCGAAGCAGGATCACTGGAAGACCTCAGTAGTTGGAAGAAGCGTGAACGACATGACGAGCATAGATAACACAAAAGGGATATGGCTCCATGTGGTCGATGCTGGAGATGGCTACCTGAGAATCCACGGAACTGCACCCCCTAGAACCAGCATAATCCTGCACTCAGGCTGGAACCTTGTGAGTTATCCTTCTTCCAGAGAATGTGCGATGAACAGAGCAGGCCTGCCGTCCGATGTGATAAAGATAGCAAGCTACGACCCGGACACAACGTACCTCATTTCAGAGGTTCCCGACAGAACAGAGAGCAGCTTTGTTCCGGGAAACGCCTACTGGCTCTACAGTACTGCGGGGACGGTTTGGACAGTTGACTACTGACCAAAACCCTCTCATTTCTACTTCTTTATCACAATGGTCAAGATATCCCCGTCCTGCATGACATGGTCAAGGCCGACCGTCTGGCCGGGAAATTTAGCGCGTTGAGCGCGAAAAGTCGCTTTTAAAAAGGCTGTGCTTTGCAATCAAGTATGAATAGTAAGTTATATATAGCAGATATTCATATGTGCCCGCAGGAGATGGAAGAATGTATGCCAGAAAGGGAGTTGCATGCTTACTGATAGTTATGGTAGTAATGAGCAGTGTACCTTTAGTAAAATTGGGAGTTTTTTCTCCAGCTGCAGATTTGTCAGAAAGGACAAGAAGCCAACCTTTGACGAAAAATCTAGGGCTTGATACCGCGGATTTAACAAAAAACAAACATGACAGGGAGGCTACGACATACAAAGCGGCCATGGGAGCTGAAAAAGAACCGGAGAAAAACATCTGGATGAATAAGATTGATCCTTCGCTGAGAGACGGCGTAAATGCCGGCAGCAAGAGTATGGTCAAGGTTACGATTCTTACCAGGAATGTGGGAGCTGTGAACCCCATCCTCAGTAAGTATCTTACCACTGAACTGGAGGGAAGGCGTGTTTCTCCCTCTCTCAGGACGGATACCCGCTCTGGAGTGCCGGTTACCAAGACGGTGACTCTCCCATACTCGGCACTGAAAGAGATCGCATCCGTTCCTGATGTGATAGGGCTCTACAAATACACACAGCCGGTCCCTGCGGACATAGATAATCCGGACATCTCCATGGCCCAGCAGAACCTGAACGAAATGAAGGTGGCCGGCACCCTTCCGCCTCAGCCGATGGATTACACCACCCCTGTGGAGCACCATGCGGATGAGGCCTGGTCCATGGGTTATGAGGGGGATGGCGTGAATGTGGCCGTGGTCGATACCGGTGTCGATTTTGCCAACCCGGATCTCGTCGGCCAGTGGGCTGTGGATAACAACCCCAACTCATCTTATTACGGCTGGCCCATCATGTGGGATCCGGTCTCCATGGATCTCCTTGAAAGATACTTTACAGCAGACAACGACTGGTGGAGGTTTCCGTATCCGATATTTGCTTCTTATGGTGAATCTTCATGGTATTCAGACACCACATATACTGCTCAGAAGAACTCAACAAACTATGTAAATTACAGTTATGGAAACAATGGTTATTGGACCAAGAGATATGATCCGAACGGCTACGGCAATGGTGATTTCAATATGATTTCCAGAAATTACTATGTCGGCAACATAACCAGCGCCAGCGGCAATTTCCATCTTGGCATAGCCAAAGATGACCACCTCACACAGTACGTTGGTGAAAGAGTCGGTATGCTCGTGGTGGATTCCAAAACTCCGGGCTTTTACGATACCGTTTATGTGGACCTGAATAACAACCTTGATTTTACCGACGAGAAGCCTGTGACCAAGGATAGTCCCCTCTGTTATGAAGACCTCAACGGTGACGGAAACCCAGACATCTCGGGGGGGCTCCTCTATTTCATATCAAACACTCTCGGGAACGAGACCGATGAATTAATAATGGCGGAAACGGATAGCATAAGAAGCCAAGCACACCTCAGCCACGGAGGCATAGTAACAGATGTGTCTGGGGGGATGCTCCTCCAACCTTCAGATGACATATATTTCAATGATAACGGAACTATCTACTACGTTCCATCAAACACTGAGGAACTCTATCAGAGCCTTGTTTCTGACGGAACAGGAGTTTCTGCTGGTTCCACATTCTACCTTGATGGCACGAGTCGAAGCATGGTGGGCAATAAACCGGTTAACTTCACATATCTCAACTCAGCGGGTTTCGGTACCAGCAGCAATAGATTAGATCTCAAGTATACCAATTCATCCGGTTATGTTTTGGATATGGTGCAATCTGACACACCCGGCATGCTTAACTACAGATTCAATGAAACAACAGGCGCCATAACTATTCTGTTCGATATGGAAAACGGTTCCTCAATTGATGCCTATTACTGGCTGAATTCCTATAAACCCGACTACAGTAACGGTCTCATCTCCTTCATGAACGATGTCCCTGCCGGAATAGAAGTCACAGCAGACTACACATATGGCCTTCCTCTGCCATATTCCGAAACATATACAGAGAGAATGGGATATGACAATTTTGTCCCCGCCTCCGGAGATCTGGTGGCTTTCTTCGGGGATTTCGACTATGGTGACAACCACGGAACTTTGTGTGCTTCAGCTGTTGTGGGAACATGGACTTCCATGACATCTGGAACGGCCCCTGCCGCAAAAATCATCGGGATAGGTAATTTCTACACTACGGCAAGCTATGATACATGGTACTTTGCAGTGGAAGGATACGATGGCATACCAAATACCGGAGATGAGGCACAGGTGGTGAGCAACAGCTTTGCCTTACCCGATGAGAACGCAGACGGATGGGATTATGCCTCGCGTCTGGCATATAACATCACGGCCTACTATGCCCCAAATTCGACCTTTACGGTAGCGGCGGGGAATGATGGCTGGGGATATGGAACAGTGACATCGCCCGGCTCCGCTCCCGGTGTGATAACTGCCGGTGCCGGTGTCAACATGGCATACCGCTGGCTCTTCGGATATGATGGCGGCGAAACAGGAGATTGGATGAATTACTATTACCCAGATACATCATGGTACGGTGATATTGCTGACTTCTCCGGCAGAGGACCTAGCGCTCTCGGCACTCCAGACCCCGATGTCCTTGCCGTGGGCGAATTTGCAATTGGCTCGCTTCCACTCAATGACTGGGCGGTCAGAGCAGGAGATTACGGCCTGCCCGTGAACGGTCTAGATGCGTGGGATCTATGGGCAGGAACGAGCCTTGCCACACCTGTAACCGCAGGGGTGCTGGCTCTGGTCTACCAGTCCTACTATGTCAACCACAACAATACCTGGCCGTCTGCCGAGGTGGTGAAGAAGCTTCTCACCTCTTCCTGCGACGACCACGGTTATGACCCGTTACAGCAGGGTGCTGGCTGGGTGAACGCATCTCTCGCTGTCCAGATGGCCGCCGAGGCGGATGGTGTTTCCTCAGATACCATGTACTGGACACCTGGCGATTACCACGGCCAGAAGCTTGACGCTTCGATGCATCTTCTTGATGCTGGTGCCAGCGATTCCACCGAGATAACCTTTACGAACCACGATCAGAGCAACCCTGCGACCGTTGACATATCCGATGCCTTCTACAACAGGACGGGCGAGTACACTTTCAACATAACAACTAACACATCTGATGTCAGGATAATCAAACCGGATGGTGTTTATCTAGCGAATGGAACACAGGACTTTTCTGCACCGATGACTGCGGAATGGAATAATGCTGACTTCATGAAGGTGACTGCCTACACAACTCAAAGCGATATCGCATATCCGTACATGGAGCTCTATGATTGGATGGATCGGGAGCATTACGGAGGGAACGAAACCGCTTTCGAATCAACCATAACTCCCGTGAACAATGAGACCGTCATAACGGGTCAATACGGAGAAACATACGCCTATATCCACAACCTTCCTGTGGTCCCGGGCGTTGAAGTCATGTTCTTCTCCAACGGTACAAAAATGACGAATAACACGGACTATACATTTGATGCCAGCACGGGCAAAATAACATTCATTGACTCATCAACGGGAGGCATCCGCCCTCTCCGAGAAGGGGAGGTCATAACTGCAACCTACAGCTACTATACCGTTGTGTCGGCCGGTGACAACTATACACTTTCAAACTATCCTGTTACGAGTTACACTGTCTGGTTCACCAACGAAACTGGGGCTATTGTTCAATGGCCTACGGGCGACCCAAACTATACCATGGATACGACCAGCGGTGTCATAACACTGAATACAAACCTGAAACCAGGAGAAATTGTAAAGATAGATTACAACTGGGAACACGTTGGAGTTTATGACGGGAAGACCGAAAGGATACGGATGAACACGAACATGAGGCAGGCTAATATTGTTACTGCCGGCATCTATAGCCCTGCTTCACGGATAGATGACGGACTCATATGGTCCATGAAGGATGTCAATGTTCTGTATCTTGGCGCCGCACCGGTCAACATCTCGTTTAAGGTGACTGTCGAGTTCTACCAGAAGACGGACTGGTCTTGGCTTACGACCAATGTGAGCAACCTTAACATTCCGGCAGGTGGCACGGCGAATATAACGGCCAGCATATCAGTCCCCGTTAACGCCTCGATAGGCGCTTACGAGGGGTCGATTGTCTATGTGGTAAACGGCCATACCAGCATAATTCCTGTGCTGGTGAATGTCCCGGCCACGACCTTCCCCGTGTACTTCGGTGGAAATGTGCCGACCACGAGCCTTTATGAGAACGGTGCTGGAATGGGTGGATACGACGGCAGTGCTTCAGGTGACTGGCGCTTCTACTTCGTCGATGTGGACAATTTCACGGCTGACGACGGACGGAAGGCATTTATGATGGACTACTGGAATGGAATCTACGATGACATGGAGATGTATCTCTTCAGTGCGGAAACTGATCCTTACGGCTTCACGGGCGGGCAGTATGGTGACTTCCGGATGGCTCAGATTGCGGGTACTGCTGATGCCGTGGGCATCACTGACGCGGTTGTGCCTTTTACAGAGATTCTCCCAATAGATACGATGACTCAAGGACCATTCGAGATAGCCGTCAGAGGGATGCTGATAACTGGAACAAACATAACAAACAACTTCCACGGAGAACTGGGGTACATGGACACATCCCCCGTGAATGTCAGTATTTACACAAACGAACTGCTTGCTAACGAAACGGAAGGGCATCCCTACCCAGTAACTGTGAATTCAAACATAGATTTGGCTGATGGACTCAGGTTAGAGACTCTCCGCTCAGTGACACGGGAGTGGAATGGTCAGCCAGTTGACCCGTACCCGTATTCTGGGGGTTCATTTGAGGAGTATCTCGCCAATGCCCCAAACGAGGTAGTCGTGGATATCGCCAAACACACACTCAGTGCAACCTTCAGCATGTATTTCTATAACGGGGCGAATGATGTGGATATGGGCATATTCTACGATGCAAATGGAGATGGCGTAGCGACAGCTAGCGAACTAGTCGTCAGTCCTTCTATAACTGCCACATTAGCCAATCCGGAGGTCGGGACTATTGAGAACCCGGCTGCAGGAGCATATATAATAAAGGCAGCGGGTTATGATGTTTCAGCAGGGAGCCTATTTGACCTTACGGTAAAAACCAAAGAAATTGCCAAAACAAACTTTTTTGCCGTGAATCTACCTAATAGCACAATTCCTGCCTACACAACAACTCACTTCGGTATTGGGTGGGACTTCAGGGACGCACCCCCTACTTCAGAAGTCAATACTCTATCTTACCTCTCTCCCAGATGTGCACCGTATGCCTTGCTTCAGCCTATAAACATCACCTTTGTTTATGATGATACCCCTCCGAGAGTGCTCACAACAACCCCGGAAAACAACTCATATGATGTATCATTCGACCAGAATATCGTGATAGAGTTCTCCGAGCCAATTAACACCTCCACTCTGGAGTATTCGTGCAGCCCAGATCCGGGAGGATGGAGCGAGACATGGTCTGACAACAATAGAACTGTTTCCCTATCGCATGCAGATTTTGGAGAAGGCACATACACACTGCTCATCAACAGAGCCGAAGACAGAGCCACCAATAACCTTGAAAAGATATACTACCTTACATTCTGCACGAATGACACCATAGCTCCCGCCCATTCCAACGAATATCCCCCGGCCGGTGGCTCAACAGCCGACACAACACCGATGATTTCGGTTGTGGTCACCGACAACTGCGGAGTGAATGAGAGCAGTATCCGTCTATATGTTCAGGGTTATTCCGTACTCTACACACTTTCTAATATCCCCAACGGATATAATGTTTCATACACACAGGAAACGGCTTTTAGTGTCGGTGATGTAGTAGCGTGCAGAATCGTAGCCAGAGATTTCTCTGGGAACCTCCTTGATTATAACTGGAGCTTCAGCATAGTTTCGACTAACACCAGTCATTTTGAGATTCCGGTCCATCTTGGCTGGAACCTAATCTCCTTCCCTCTTACGGCCAGTGGAGATATAGAAACAGTGCTGGATGACAACGATGTTGTGTGGGATTACGCTCAGTGGTACAACCCTACGGACACCGGCGACCACTGGAAGACCCATGTGGTCGGTAGGACCCTGAATGATCTGAACAATATCGACAATACTATGGCAATCTGGTTACATGTGACGGCTGCCGGAGACGGCAACCTGATAGTGAGCGGAAACACCCCCTCCAGCACAGTGATAACTCTGTACGCTGGCTGGAACCTTGTGAGTTATCCCTCCTCTGCGTCTTCCGCCATGAGTGCGGCGGGGCTGCCTCCACAGGTAATAAAAATCGCAGAGTACGATAGCGGAGCAGCTTATCTCGTTTCGGAGGTTCCAGACTGGAGCGCAAATAGTTTTGTACCTGGCAACGGATACTGGCTATACAGCACAGCAGACACAACATGGACAGTTGACTACTGACCAAAACCCTCTCATTTCTACTTCTTTATCACAATGGTCAGTATGTCCCCATCCTCCATCACATGGTCGAGGCCGACCGTCTGGCCAGGAAATTTAGCGCTCTTGCCCCATACCTGCGCATACCGAAACTTCCTTCTGAAATCCCTGTGAAGGGTGTCGCATACCGTCCCCACCGTGGAACCCCCTTTGATAACCATCGGTTCGTCCATGTCCGCCTCTCTCCCCTGCGGCTTGAGGTATATGCGTATGAAATTCAGCTCGTCGAATATGGCCTCCCGCAGGTCATCCAGACCGATCTCGGCCTCGGCGGATATGGGCACGATTCTCCAGCCCTCCAGCCGTCTGGTCATCTCGTTCAGATACCGCTCGTTCACGAGGTCTATCTTGTTGAGGACCGCGATGGCCGGAATATAGATCCTGTTCCCAGCCAGATAATCGATGAACTGGTCCTGGTCTATATCCTCCCTTATGACGACATTCGCGTTCACTATGCCGTACTCCTGAAGCATCGCCTTAATCATATCGTCGTCAATCTTCGTAAGCTCCACAGTCTTATTCACCGTTATGCCGCCCTTGCTCGTCTTGGTGAGGACAATGTCCGGAGGGCGCTGGTTCAGCCGTATGGCAGCCTCTGCGAGCTCGCTGACA
>Ga0190314_1000557_pt1 | contig 12398 bp, 9 predicted proteins | sample 4870071112_MG_FD_165055 | JGI IMG/M metagenome (GOLD analysis project Ga0190314, IMG submission 165055) | Hydrothermal vent sediment bacterial communities from Southern Trench, Guaymas Basin, Mexico - 4870-07-11-12_MG | ecosystem: Environmental > Aquatic > Marine > Hydrothermal vents > Sediment ...
ACCTATTCGTGGATATAGGTGTGGATAGCGAAGATGAGGCAAGAAAAATGGGAATAATACCTATTCTTCCAGCGAGGTTAAAGAAGGATTTCGTAGTCATCAACGACTCTTATGTTATAACTAGGGCATTAGACGATAGAGTTGGATGCGCCCTCAATATCCTTCTTTTAAAACATTTTCTTGAAAATCCTCCGCCGAATAAGATTACTGTTGTATGGACAGTTCAGGAGGAAACTGGGCTAAGGGGTGCGAAGGCCTTCGCCTCCAGACACAGTTTTGATGAAGTTTATGTGATAGATACGGTATCCGCTGGAAATCTTCCCTGGGGCGGTTTTCACCAGAGTCCGGTTAGAACGGGCGGCGGTCCAGTCATAAGGCTTGTGGACAGGAGAGGAGTTTCTTCCCTAAAACTCAGAAAATTCGTTAAAAAGTTAGCGGAGAAGAATGGCATATCTGTGCAAGAAGTCGCCACTGGTGGCTCTACGGATGCTGCCGCCACATACGAGTTCGGATTAAACTCCCTACCTATATGCATACCCGTGAAGTACACTCATAGTCCTGTTGAGATGATGAGCATAGCCGATTACCGCAGAACATATGAACTCCTCGTTAAAATAGGCGAGAAGGAGAGGTGATGGAATGCATCTTGTAGATGTTGAGTTTGAAAAAAATGTTCTGGAGGTAAACAAAAAACTGGCGGAGGAGAACGCAAAAATTCTGAAAGAATACGGTATAAAAAGTTACGATTTTATGGGGGCAATAGGAAGCGGGAAAACCGCGTTGATTTATCAGATTTCAAAAAAAATACTGGACAATGGATTAAGAGTTGCCGCCATAACTGGAGATGTGGCCGGCGATGAAGACGCTGTTCGGCTGAGAGAGTTGAGCATACCTGTTGTTAATATCACCACGGGGAAAGATTGTCATCTGGATGCACATCGCGTTATGCACGCTCTTGAAAAACTACCGCTGGATGAAATAGATGTTCTTTTCGTAGAAAATGTAGGAAATCTTGTGTGTCCCGCCGATTTTCCCTTAGGTACGGATAAAAGGGTGGTTGTGATCAGCGTAACGGAAGGAGATGATATGGTCGTGAAGCATCCTTACATATTCATGGTGGCTGATGTAGCGGTACTTAACAAAATTGACCTGGCAGAGTATCTAAATGTCTCGTTGCAAAGAATAAAAGAGGATTATAGAAAAGTTAAACCGAATAGCGATATTATATTCACCTCCGCCAGGACAGGCGAGGGAATAGAGGAACTTATGAAAGCATTGGGATTATGATATGCCTTACAAAATAGAAATACGGGGAATTGTTCAGGGTGTAGGTTTTAGGCCTACGGTGTACAGGGCAGCGAAATCTCTGGGGTTAAGAGGATATGTCAGAAACTGCGGCTCGTATGTGGAAGTGGTCGTGGATTCAAGGCCAGAAGAATTAATAGAAAAACTTATAAAAAATCTTCCTCCGGTAGCCAAGATTGAGGATTATTTTATATCTGAAATAGATGAAGATTTACCGGAAGATTTTATCATAATGGAAAGCAAGGATGCTGAGAGATTTTCGCTTATACCACCAGATACAGCGATATGTGAAGACTGTCTAAGAGAACTTTTTGATGAGAAAAACAGGAGGTACATGTATCCTTTTATAAACTGCACTAATTGTGGAGCAAGATTTTCGGTGATTTTTGCCCTTCCTTATGATAGGAAGTATACGACCATGAACGATTTTGAAATGTGTGACGATTGCCTGAAGGAATACTCCAACCCGCTGGATAGAAGGTTTCACGCCCAAACAATATCTTGCAAGAAATGCGGTCCCGAGTTGAAGCTTTACGATTCTTCGGGAAATGTTATAGATAAAGATAATCCAATAAAAAAATTTGCAGAGTTGATAGACGATGGTAACATAGGACTTATGAAATCGTGGGGCGGAATGCATGTGGTTGGTATTTTAGAAGTCACGGATGAAATAAGAAAGAGGTTTAGAAGACCGCAGAAACCTTTCGCTGTTATGGTCAGAGATTTAAAGACTGCAAGAAAATATGCGTACATAAACAATTACGAGGAAAAGGTTCTTTTATCTCCTCAGAGACCTATTGTTTTGCTTCGCAAGAGAATTGATTATTGGAACATAGCTCCCTCTCTACCAACAATAGGAATATACCTTCCATATTCCGCAATTCACCACATATTTTTTAAATATTTAAAACACGATGCTGTGATAATGACTTCAGCCAATATGCCAGGTATGCCGATGGTCGTGGAAAATGAAAAAGCATTCAAACTTCCCGTGGACTATCTTCTTCTGCACAACAGAAAAATAGCCAACAGGGTGGACGATTCCGTGATTAAAATTTGGAGAGGGAAAACTCTATTTATAAGAAAATCAAGGGGCTTCGCTCCATATCAGATAAAAGTTCCATTTAAAGAAAGTATCGTGGCGCTTGGGGCAGAGGAGAATTCCTCTGTTGCTATAACCTACAGAGGCAAGATGTACCTTTCGCAGTTAATAAGCGATATATCAACTCTGGAAGGACTAAACTCGCTGAAAGAGGTTGTAGATAATTTTCTGAAAATGCTGAAAGTTTATCGTATAGATGCCATATCCATAGATAGAAATCCAGCATACACTTATAGAAAATACTCGCATGAACTCGCAGAACAAATGGGATGTGATGTTTTAGAGGTTCAGCATCATCATGCCCATGCGCTATCACTAATGTTTGAGAAAAATATGGATGAGATATACGCTCTAACATTTGACGGAACGGGGTATGGAGGAATATACGATGGAATAGTGGAAAGTTGGGGAGGAGAATTTCTTTATTCAACAGAAAGTAGTTTTGAGAGAATAGCCTCTCTGGAGCCCGTGCCCCTTATAGGCGGAGATCTAGCCGTCATAGAGCCTTCAAGAATATTATTTGCTATAAAAGAAATTGCAGGAAGTGATTTGAAAATTTACGATGAAAAAAAGGAAGATTTGCTTAGAAAAGCGATGAAAAATACTAGAGTTTATACAACTAGTTTCGGAAGGTTTTTGGATGTTCTTGCCGTATATTTCAATATAGGGAATAGAAGAACATACGAAGGCGAACTCGCGATGAAGCTGGAATCCCTGCTTTTAAAAGGCAAAAGAAAGTACGATTTTGAATTGGATGTATATAATCTTCGTGAAAGAAAGGTTGTTTCAATCAAAAGCCTCTTTGAAGATATTTTTGATTTGAATGGAAAAAATGAAGATATCGCATATTCTGCGGTTTATTCCGTTCTGAAAAAATTCGTAGAAATAGCCATGGATGTAGGATGCGATAAACTGGGATTCACTGGAGGCGTAGCCTACAACTGGGTAATAAACGACATGCTGAAAGAGATTACGGAAAGAGAAGGAATTGAATTTTTAGTTCACGAGGAATTTGCCCCGGGCGATAACGGCATAGCTGTGGGTCAGATAATATCAGCGCATACTAATATTCAGAAATCGTCGTAATAATCATCATCGCTTCCCACTACCTCAACGAACCTGTCTATGATGGATGAATCCTCCGACAGTATATTTTCCGTGGTCTTTAAGATGAACACGAAATATCTATGCGTTAGAATTTTGGCGAAATCTTCGGGCAATCCCTCGCCAATAAGTGTCCTATAAAAAGTTGCCAATCCTCTGCCGAGATTTTTCAGTAATTCGTTCTTCGTAAGATTTTCCAGTACTTCCTCCACATAATCTATATTCACCATGACGGGTAGGTAAGGGATGCACAATATTAATTTAACGGAAGGTAATACTCTTTACATTGACGGCAAAAGGATTGATTAAGGTTTTAAAAAACACCGAATTTTTGAAGCTATGGATAGGCCAATTGATATCCAATATAGGCGATGAAGTAGGATTTTTAGGCCTTGCTGCACTTGTGGTTTTCAAATGGAGAGCGTCTCCTATGGAAGTATCTATGCTCTTCGTTTTCACCAGTATACCTTCCTTACTGTTCGGTCCCATAGCAGGAGTATTTGTGGATAGATGGAAAAGAAAAACTACAATGATTTGTGCAGATTTGATAAGGGCCCTTATAGTTTTTCTGATAATATTCTCGCAGGAGATTTGGGAAGTGTATATTCTGATTTTTCTACTGGCGTCGGCATCCCGATTCTTTTATCCCGCCAGAAACGCACTTATTCCGAATATAGTGGATAAAGAAGTTCTAGTAGAAGCTAACTCTCTATCTCAGATGACTTTCATGCTTTCCCTGATCCTAGGTCCAGCCATTGCTATGCTTATAATAGTTTTGGTAGGATACAGAACGACATTCATCATAGATTCCATTACATTCGTTTTTTCCGCAATTATGATACTAATGATAAATGTTAATGAGAAGATTGGAAAGTATAGAAGAAATCCTATCAGAGAAATGATTGAAGGTTTTTCATTCATAAAGAAAACCAAAGTTGTACTATTCATCATACTGCTGTTTTCATTCCTTATGCTTATATTTGGAGGCCTAAATGTGGGATATCCCATATACATAAGAGATGTTCTTAAAATGGATGTTGTTGGCTTGGGAGGAGTGGAATTTGCTGTGGGTATAGGCGCAGTATTAGGTTCTATAAGCGTAGGGGTACTTTCAGGTAAGGTAAAAACTGGCTATATCACTTACAGTGGGATTATATCAATAGGCATTCTTTTAATACTTTTCGCGGCTATTCCTGTAATTTTACGCAGTAATAGTATTTGCGTTCCTCTTAGGATTCTTCAATATGTTCACATCAGTACCTCTCAATGCTTTGCTTCAGAAAAAGGTTCCTGACGATTTCCGCGGGAAAGTTTTTGGGGCTACCGGTGCTATGATACAGGGTGCCTCTCTTATCTCTATGGGTCTGATAGGTTTGTTAATAACTCTGTTAGGCATAATTAATGTACTTTTAATTGCCGGTGTAATCGTAACAATTGTGGGCTTCTTATTTGTATTCGTTAGAAGTACTAGAGATATTCTTAACGAATATTCTTGACTTCTTCGCACATCCATTAACTTTAAATTCTTTAACTATATGTAGGTTGAGTGTTTAGGAGTGTGATGCCATGGGAGGTTTAGGACCATACATCGTCAAAAGGCTCATTCAGGCAGTAATTACACTGTTCGTAATCACAAGCGTTACATGGGCACTTTTTGAAGGGATGCCTGGTGATCCTACGGATCAACTTTATGGAAACCCAAATCTGACAGCAACACAAATCGCACAGATGGCTGTTCAGATGGGTCTGGCAAATAAGTATGAGGATATTGTGGAGCCATCTCAATACCACCAAATAGATACATTCACAATTGGAAATACTACCAAAACATTCTATCAAGCAGGTAAGAGATTTGAATACTACCAAACTCCGAGAGTTATAATTCCCATATGGAGTACAACAACCGAGGCGGGTCAAAATATGCAGGTTTTCATAAAGGTATCCAATGACGGAAAACACTGGGATCACACGGTGTATGACTATTACTTAGCGAGTGATAATAAGCTGTCAAATGCATATTCTACTCGAACTGAAGAAGAGCTAAATGAAACCCATAATATGATTTATTGGTTAACTGCCGACGATCTTGAGGATATGATAGAAATTGAAAATGGAAAATTTGAGATTTCTATCTATGCAAATGGAAGCGGCTCTTTAACATTTTCAATATACTACGGCGGTGATAAATTGGGCACCAGCACAATCCAAGTGAATACCAACGAAGAAAAATTGTACTTTGCAAACATAACCACATCTCAGAAATACATTCCTCCGGGCGACAAACTGAACCTTACTGTTAAGCTGAACAGTGGAAACATAAAAATTGCCTATGGTTTAGAGGAGACGAAATTAACCTTTAAATCATTACTTTCGCCTAGTTTAAAAAATTCTGATAGAATTCAGTATGTTGGAGCTATTCCGCGAAAATATGCAGAATTTTATGTGCTTATGAGTGGGAATTATAACCCTGTTAAGTTGAGAATAGTATATGTTATAGATAAGCCACTAATAGAAAGATACGGAAATTACATAAAGAACATGTTCACTTTCAATTTCGGATATTCAACCAATTATAACAAACCTGTTGCAGAGGTACTGGCTGCGGCAATACCGAGAACCCTACTGTGGTTCGGAATAGCCACTATTTTGCAGTATATGATTGGAATCGCTCTGGGTTCCTATATTGCTTGGAGAAGAGGTTCTCCTGTTGAGGGTGTGGTCATAGTCAGCAGCCTTTTCTTCTATAACATGCCATCTTTCTGGATCGGTCTGATATTTATATGGATATTCTCATTCTATTTAGGCTGGTTCCCACTCGGAGGTTTCTCAAGTGGTAATCAAACCGGACCCGGAAGTACATGCGCCAAACTCGGAATATGTCCTGGAAATCCAATATATCCCGTTGTGGATATAGCATGGCACTTAACGCTGCCTATGATAGTTATCTTAGTTCTCGGCATGGCGGGCGTAACTCTATTAATGAGAACCACTATGTTGGAGACAATAGGCGAAGATTATGTTCTGACCGCTAAAGCAAAAGGACTTCCTGAAAAAGTTGTCAAAAACAGACACGCTAGAAGAAACGCTATGCTTCCAATTGTAACCTCCTTCGTCATATCTTTCAGTTTTTCAATAGGCGGTGCGGTAATTCTGGAACAAATATTTTCATATCAGGGAGTAGGTCAGACATACATCAAAGCCCTTCTAACACAGGATCAATTCTTGGCTGGAGCCTCTCTGTTCATAATATCAGTAATGGTTGTGCTCGGTAATCTGATAGCGGACATACTTTATGGATACCTTGATCCGAGAGTTAGAGTAGGATGAGGTGATGAAAATGGCATGGTCAGCATTTAAAGAATGGAGAAGAAGGTTCGTGAGGTCTTTCAAAAATGGATTCAAACTTTACTGGGAAAGCTGGTTAGGACGAATAGGCTTGGGAATAGTCATATTTTTCGTCATAATAGCCATATTTGCCCCATGGATAGCACCTTATTCTCCTGAGTTTAAAGCCCCGAATATGGATATCTTCATACCATATGAGTATCCTATAAGCCATAAAGTTCCTAACGATTTCAATGTTGCCGTGTACTGTACAACTCCAAGTAAACTGGACTTAAATGGAATATCATGGGTTGCTGTATACAATAATGAAAGTATAGTTCTATACGGTATAGCAGACCCCGTTAAAGGTAGACAGGCATCTCAGCAGGGAAGTAACGAAACGGGAAATCAAACCGCAAACCAGACGGCTACAACTGAGTTTACCAGAATTTCACCTTGGGAATCGGCATGGTGGGTGAATCCCAATATCATAACCATAACTCCATCGGAGCTCGGTCTGCAGACGCCATTTAGTAAGCCAGTATATTTAACCACTGCTATGAATCCCGATTATACTATGCCGCGCGAGGCGGATGCCGACCTCAATGGATTACTTGTTTTTTCTGCAAACGACAAACTTGTGTTTTATGATTTGGCCAATCAAAAGGTTGTTAAAACCGTTGATTTAGGATTTGTTCCTAAATATGTCGTTGCTGACCCCTTAAGCTCTGGAGAAACATCCAAACCACCTACTATTTCAGAGCAAACATCTCTAACAGGACAGAAGATAAGAATCCCCGCAAGAAGATTTATTGTATGTGCATCCGACAATAGATTGGCTGCTTTCAGAATATTTTACTCAACATCAGTCATAAATCAAACAACTACAGTATGGGTTGAGAAGTTTATAGATGAGCAGGAACAATCTAAATTTACCACAGAACCTTTGGTGTACTACAATCCATGGTATGATTGGAAGAATGCTATAATTATTGGCTTAGATAACAAATCAACTTTATTTTATAAATTTGATGAGAATTTGACATTTGATAAAACAAACTACACACTACTTCCTCCTGTAAAATTCTATGAGAACTACGAACTATTAACTACCCCAGGTTTCAAAAGAACTACCGATGAGCCCCCGCTTTACTACATGCCCGTAATAAAGAACAACAACTTGTATGTTGTTATGTATGATGTACTTTCCCAGAAAGCAATTAAAGAGCTAAAGATAGGGAATTACAATTTTGCTACGCAGCCTGATGTTATAGATACATCTGCAGGAGATGCCATTTTCTTTGCGGTCAGCGGTAATGAAGGAAATAAACTGCTGAGGTGCGATTACTATAAAGAGGAGCATCAGGGAGTGGTGACAACAAAATTTGAGATTTCTGCAAAATCGGATATACCTTCCCAACCACTCAAAACCTTTGTAGCACCTCCAACTACACAAGTATTTGTTCTAACCAAAAATGAGAGGATTTATATTAGTGACCTCAAGACGGAAAGTTTTGGTGTCAAAGATTACTACACTGCCAACTATATTACAAAATCTCTTAAGAAGGTGGATGATGCGAAGAATATGGTTTATGTAGGTTCATTAAAAGGTTCAAAATACAGTATTCAGATAGGTCCTGCAGAGACATATGGTATATACTATAACGCCGATAAAAAAGAGATAACAATCTTTAAATGTAAAGGGGATAACATAGCACCTCTGCCTCCTGGAACTTATCCGTCAGGAAACACATACTGGTTCGGCACAGATCATGAAGGCCATGATATACTTACATACTTAATATACGGTTCAAGAATCGCTCTGCTGATAGGCATATCCGCGGCGTTTACATCAACGATTCTCGGAACCCTTATAGGGATAATAGCTGGTTATTACGGTGGATGGGTGGATACTATACTTATGAGGATAGTTGATGTCATGCTTACCCTACCGAGTCTACCGATAATCCTAATAATGACTTCGGTTCTCGGTCCAAATGTTATTAATATAGTTCTTGTTCTTGCCTTCCTAGGATGGGCAGGGATAGCAAGAGTTATAAGAGCACAGACACTATCTCTTAAAGCAAGACCTTTTGTGGATGCTGCGAGGGTAGCCGGTGCCAGTAACGCTAGGATTATAATAAAGCACATAATGCCCAATGTTCTGCCATTCACATTCCTATATATGACTATTGGTGTCTCGGGCGCGATACTTTCAGAGGCAGCACTGAGTTTTCTTGGCCTCGGTGATCCTAAATCTATAACCTGGGGTCAGATGCTTTCTACATTACAGTCAACGGGGAATACTATGCACGCTTGGTGGTGGTTACTGCCACCAGGTTTGTGCATAACTCTGATATCGCTGGGCTTCTATCTGATTGGTAGAGCGTTTGATGAGATAGTTAATCCACGCCTTAGGAAGAGGTGATGAAAAATGCCACTATTAGAAGTTAAGGACCTTACGGTGCACTTCAAAATCAGAAAAGGATGGGTCTATGCTGTGGATAAAGTTTCATTTACCCTTGAAAGAGGAGAGATCATGGGACTTGTGGGCGAATCGGGTTGCGGTAAAACAACAACTGGCTACGCGATAACCCAATTACTGCCATACAATGCCTACATACATAAAGATAGTCAGATAATATTTGATGGTGTTGATTTATTGAAAATAGGAACCCGGCCCGATAAGCACTACGAGGATTATGTTAGAATAGTAGAATACCATCCAGAAATTAGGAAATATCGCTGGAAAAGGATTTCCATGATTTTCCAAGGAGCGATGAATGCGTTCAATCCTGTGTATACCATAGGAGACCAAATTATAGAGGCTATAAAAACCCATGAGCCAAATGTTTCTGATGAGGAGGCGAGAAAGAGAGTTGAAAAACTCTATGATATGGTCGGAATTCCCCCGGATAGAATTGACAATTACCCGCACGAATACAGCGGAGGTATGAAACAGCGTGCTATGATAGCGATGGCTTTAGTTCTCAATCCCGACCTTATAATAGCGGATGAACCTACAACCGCACTTGATGTCATAAGTCAAGATAGAATTCTCGGCGAAATGAATCGTCTTTTAAGAGAATTGAAAAAAGCAATGATACTGATAACCCACGATATATCGGTGGTAGCGGAAATGTCAGATAAGATGGCGGTTATGTATGCCGGGCAACTAGTGGAAATGGGGACAACTAGACAAATATTTAAAGAAACTTCTCATCCGTATACCGAGGGTCTCATAGGGTCATTCCCGAGCATAAAAGGAGAAAAGAAGAGGTTGCAGGCAATTCCTGGATCACCACCAGATCTTTCAAATCCTCCAAAAGGTTGTAGATTCCATCCCAGATGCAAGTATGCGAGAGAAATATGCAAAGAAGAAGAGCCTCCACTTGTTGAGATAGGACCCGGACACTACTCCAAATGTCATTTCGCTGAGGAAATTTATGGGGGTGGTGCTTAATGTTTGAAGAGGTGTCATTTGAGGAAAAAACTAAGGAAGAAGTTGCAGAAGAAATCCATGGCGAAGAAGTTATTGTGCGCGTAGAAAACTTAAAAAAATACTTTGAACTCAAAAAAAGCTTTTTCTCGTTTCGTGGAAAACCCCTCTATGTCAAAGCAGTGGATGGGATATCTTTCACCATTAAAAAAGGAGAAATACTTGGACTGGTGGGCGAATCGGGTTGCGGTAAAACAACAACTGGCAGATTGCTCACCCGATTAGAAACTCCAACTGCTGGGCACATATATATTATGGGAAAAGATATTGCTCCTCTTAAAGGTAAGGAACTCAAGGAATTCCGAAGAAATGTTCAGATGATTTTCCAAGACCCATACGAATCTCTAAACCCTAGATTTACTGTTATGCAAACAGTAATGGAGCCCCTTTTAGTTCACGGTATAGGAGATACACATGAGGAAAGGGTGGAACTGGTTATAAGAGCTTTGGAAGATGCCGAACTAAAGCCCGCGGAAGAATACTTGGAGAGATTCCCTCACGAACTAAGCGGAGGACAAAGACAGAGAGTGGCCATAGCAAGAGCATTAGTTATAAGACCAAAATTCATAGTAGCCGATGAGCCTGTTTCTATGCTTGATGTATCTATAAGAGCCGGTGTTATGAACTTGATGCTTGAACTCAGAGAAAAGTATCACATACCTCTTCTATTCATAACACACGATATTGCGGTGGCTCGCTATATGTCCGATAGAATTGCAGTTATGTATCTGGGAAAAATTGTAGAAATGGGCGAAACAGATGAAGTTATATTCAATCCTATACACCCTTATACGAGAGCACTTCTTTCAGCGGTTCCTGTACCCGATCCTGAACATAAGCACGGTAGGGTGGAAATAAAAGGTGAAATCCCGAGCCCAATAAATCTCCCGCCGGGATGTAGATTTAGAAGCAGGTGCTTGTACGCTGAAAAAGGGATATGCGATGTGAAGGAGCCGCCTCTCGTAGAGGTTAGGGATGGACACTACGCTGCTTGCCACTTCGCTGAGGAATTAGCACAAGAAGAATTCAATCCATTTAAAGAATAATTTTAATTTTTTAATGTATTTTTGTGTGAAAGTTCCAAAAAATACCGCTGAAGAAATAAGGAAAAAACTCATAGAAAAAGGTGTATTTGATTTTGATAGAAAGGTAAAGAGATTAGATGGATTTGTTCTACTGCCAGTAAAAGTATGCGTAGAAGAATATGAGTGCGTTGTAGATAAAAATCCAATTTTTTCATTGAGAAATATTCCTTCGAAAAAAATAAAAGAATTGTGTGGTATTGAAATAGATTCATGGGAAAGGTACGGAGATGTTGTTCTTATAAAATTTCCTGATTTAGATGAGAAAAAGATAAAAGAGATCGGCAAAGCAGTTGCAGAGGTACTTGATGTCAAATGTGTACTTTGGGATATGGGTATAGAAGGCGAATTTAGAGAACCAAAGGTAAAAATAATATATGGAAATATTACGGAAACCGTGCATACAGAGAATGGAATAAAATTTAAATTTGATCCAACAAAAATAATGTTTTCTTCTGGAAATGTCGGTGAAAGAATAAGGATGAGCAAAATAAACATGGAAGGAGAGGTCGTAGTTGATATGTTTGCTGGAATAGGGTATTTCTCTCTACCAATAGCAAAATACACCGGTGCGAAAAGAGTTTACGCTTGCGAAAAAAATCCAGTTGCCTTTAGATACCTTTGTGAGAATGTAATCTTAAATAACCTGGAAAGAAAAGTTATTCCAATTATAGGGGATAACAGAGAAGTGGCACCAGAAAATGTTGCGGATAGAGTGGTAATGGGTTATATAAAGACAGAGAAATTTTTAGAAAAAGCTATGAGGGTTCTAAAAAAAGGAGGGGGCATAATACATTATCACGATGTTTTCCACAAAAGCGTCTGCAAAATACAACCTATCAATATACTTAAAAATTATGGAAAAAAATACGGATTTGTTCTCAAGGAATATCAAATAAGAAAAGTAAAATCTTATGCTCCAAATCTGAACCATATGGTTGTAGATGCAGTATTTGTTCCCCAGAAATAATAAATTTTACCT
>Ga0190314_1000558_pt1 | contig 12363 bp, 10 predicted proteins | sample 4870071112_MG_FD_165055 | JGI IMG/M metagenome (GOLD analysis project Ga0190314, IMG submission 165055) | Hydrothermal vent sediment bacterial communities from Southern Trench, Guaymas Basin, Mexico - 4870-07-11-12_MG | ecosystem: Environmental > Aquatic > Marine > Hydrothermal vents > Sediment ...
ACGACCCCTTCGGGCATGGTACCGCAGTAGCTAACATTATTGTAGGGGAAGCATTTAATTACACCATTAAATCTACTTATGGCGTATTTAACTACACGCATAGGGGCATAGCTCCCAAGGCTAAGTTAGCTGTTGCAACAGCGCTCTACCTAGGCGACGTGGTTGTCTCAATGCTATGGCTTTCAGGGCATGACTATCAGTATCCATGGAGATGGAGCTATACGGGTAAGCCTAGAGTAGACATAATAAGCAATTCATGGGGTGTGGTCCTCTGGGATTCTATACTCATTTTTGGCGATAAGTACTTCCCGCCTGGTTATGACCCTATAACGGCTTTCGAGGAGTATGTGGCTGAGTTAGGGGTTATAGTTATTCACGCAGCAGGTAATTCAGGTCCGTCAACATCGACGATCCTGCCGCCAGCAATAGCGCCCTCAGTAATTTCGGTTGGTGCTACCACGGTGTTCGTTAAGCCAATAGTGAACTTCCGTGGTGAGGTAGTTATCCGTGAAGGGCGTAGTAACGTAGTTATCTCATGGAGCTCTAGAGGTCCGCACCCCCTAAACGTTAAGCCAGATGTAGTGGCTCCAGGCGCTTACGCGGTAGCACCTACCGTAGTTACTTGCGGTTTAGGTGATGGTACTAGAGCCATAGACACGTTTGGAGGTACTAGCATGGCTACACCTATAGTTGCAGGTATTGCAGCCCTACTGATGTCATACGCCAAGAAAATAGGTTTAGATAAGGATTTAATACCTAGCTTAGTTAGGAACGCTATATTGTATGGTGCTAAACCCCTCAATTTTAATACATTTAGTGAAGGTTGGGGGTTAGTAGAGCTAAATAGCTCAGTAAGGTTAATTGAGAGCTTTACTTCATTACCTAGACTAATTAATCATGAAGAACTCAAGACTGGTAAGTTATTTGAAATAAATAACCTCGCATTCAGCGGTAAGTACGTAAGTAATGTTATTAGGGTTAAGCACGGTGAGGTAACTAAAGTGGGCTTTGTTGAAGTAGGTAAGGTAAGTAGCTACGAACTACTTACCTTAGTCAAGGATAAGACCACTTATTTAGGCTCAACTATTGCTAAACCAAGAGACTATACATACATAATCGTTGATAGGAAAGAGCTTAAAGGGGACTACGTTGAGTTCTTAATCACTTACCCACTAAGTGATTTAGACCCTTACCTAATTAAGGGTAAGTATGAACCTAAACGCCTCATAATGCCAGTGATTTATGACTGGATAGACCGCAATAACGATAGCGTTGTTGATGGTGATGAAATTTACTTAGTTAACCACGGTATAAGCGGGTCTAGTACTGAGGTCATAGGGATTAACCCATCAGTTATTAAGGGTAAACCAGTCATAGCCGTAAAGAGCTTAGGTAATTACACGGTCATGGTTAAGGCATACATAACTAACTACGTACGGAGTAAATCTACATGGGTAAAGCCAGTTCTTGAGGATGGTATCATATATCTAAAGATTAATGCCTCAGTACCTCCAGGGGTTTACGGATTTAAATTACGTATAAGGCGTGGTAAGAATGTGTTCACTATACCATTAATGGTTGAGGTTTATGATGAAGTAAGTAAGCCTAAGCTTGCCTACATTCATAGATTTACAACGCCCTCAAGCTATACCTCAGTAGCCCCTGGGGAAACCCATGTCATACCTTTACTGATTAAGGATAAGGATGTAGTAGGTGTTATAGTTGAGTTAATGCCTGCATCTAGATCGTCCCTCTCCATAATGGCTATTAGTGTTGGTAATGAGTCATTAATCAATGCCTACTTAAGCGGCTTACCCCCAAGAATTACAGGGCTTGTAGATGGGTGGTTAAGGCCCTTCCCATCACTAGGTAAGTACGTAGTTTACGTACCTAAGACTTCAGATAAGATATACGTCTATATAACTAGTGAGATACTTACACAAGAGTTGGGTACTAAGGTAAACATAACGATATACCCGGTTTACATAAGAACTGAGGAGGGAGTGACTACACTGTACTGTGAGTATCCATTAGGGCTTTTAGTAGTTAATGATGAACCCATCAAATATAGCGGTGGATCGTTAAGGCTTGAAACACCACATGAGTACTTACATATTGAGCTAAGGGACATACCAACCATTAAGGTATCTAGCTATATTTACGGTAAGGAAGTTAAGCTTCTTGAGACTAGCGGTATTATAAAGGTTTGGTTAAGGAAGCCGTCGCTTACACAATTTATTGAGGTGTTTAAGTTCATTAATAATGAGTTAAGGTTCGGTAATAGAGTTACGGTGGATGTGTATGTTAAGCTATTTCTTGAGCTCTTTAAGCATTCTAAGTAACTTACTAACAGCATCTAGAGCGTCACGACCGAAGACATTTATCATGGGTTCCTTACCCCAATCACCTAGATGATAGATAATATCGGGGGCTTCGTAGTTTATTCTCCTTAACGCTACCTCAATACCCCAAGGTATCGTAGCGCCCTCAACCCTCTTTACCTCCTCAGGCTCTTCACGACGGTCATAATATGATACCTTATAACCTAACCTCTTAGCTACCTCAATAACCTCCTCACTATAGCGTATGTTTACCGCAGCCCTGACCTCCGGGTGATACTCCATTAACTTAAGAACAGCCTTAGCTAAATGTCTTGAGGCACCAAACGTGGGTGGGCCTACAGCCTTTATCCTATCACCATACCTAACAATCCTGCCTAGGACCCCAGCAACATCCTTTAAGTCTTTAGCATACTTCTTAGGCAGTGCCATCACTAAATTCATTTGAACCTCAGGTACGTAATTAAGTACTAAATCACTATTAGATTCAAGTAACTCAATAGCCTTCCTCAAATCCTCTAGAACCTTGTATTTCTGTGCTGGTATCTCTAACCATGCTATTGGATTTACAGGACAGTAACCCTTACCTAGCTTAACCCCCCACTCTATGGCCTTAGTCACGAATTCCTTAGCCTTAATTATAGCCCTAATAACTCCCTCACCCTTAGCTAACTCAGCAGTTATAGCTGCTGAGAAAACACAGCCAGTACCGTGAGTACACCCACTAATCTTAGGTGTCTTAACCTCCTTAAACACTCCATCATAGTAGATCACATCGATAGCGTAATCACCACCTAAATGTCCACCTTTAATTACTGCAGCCTTAGCCCCTAACACATCAACTAAGTACTTAGCCGCTTCCTTCATATCATCAACGCCCCTTATGTCTATGGAGGTAAGTCTCTCTGCCTCATTGATATTAGGGGTTACTACCGTAGCTAGAGGTATTAAGTACTTTCTTAAGTCATCAATAGCTGTAGGTCTCAGTAACTCAACACCACTTTTAGCCCTTAAAACGGGGTCAACGACTAGGGGGAATGAATACCTCTTAACCACATCAGTAACTACCTTAATGATTTCCGAGTTACTTAACATACCTGTCTTAGCGGCATCTACACCCATATCGTCAACAACAGCCTCTATCTGCTTACGAACTATGTCTGGCGGGATATCATGGATAGCTCTAATCTCGTAGGTATTCTGAGCAGTTACTGACGTTATAGCAACAACGCCATACACGCCCAGTGTAGCAAAGGTCTTTAAATCAGCCTCAACACCAGCACCACCACCTGAATCACTTCCAGCTATGGTTAAGGCTATGGGCACGTACTTACCCAAACAAACCCCTATCAATTGATGTTCGCGAAACGTTAAATATTTCAATAAAGGTAAGCAATAAGAAGTAAGGTGCTAAAGCATTCTTACCGCCTCACGTGTGATTGAATCAGGAATTATATATCTACGGTCCTCCTTAGTTATTAACCCCATCTTAATTAGTGATGTTAAGATGTTAAAGAGCCGGCTATCAGATATGGATCTCCCTTCATATTTCTCAACATACCGCACTTCATGTATCACAACCCTTAACTATGGCCTTCAACACTAACCCGTATCTCTTGTAGGCTAAACCGTTTGTCCCTACCGCAAACACACTATGCTACAGTTTTAAACAAAATGAAGCGGTAGAGACTTCCACCTCACCCTTAGGGACTTGTTTATCCCTATGGGGTCATGGGTGGCTGTCGAGCCCAACGGCATGAGGCTCTCATCTATGTTTAACCCTATGGGGCTTGGAGCTTTGCTCCCACCACCCCCCAGGGCTTTACTCCAAAACAAAAGAAACAATTTAAAATATCAAAAGGTTTCTACCCCCTCCTACATAATAAGTTCTTAATCTTCTGCTGTGTTAGTTTTACAGCCTCAGTAAGTACTTGATTTACTAACTCCTTTGAAATCTTACCTAACCTCTAAGCCTTAGCACCGAATAATGTTAACCTCCCTGGTACATCATTAAGTTTATTTATAGCGTAATCCATAATATCCTCACTAATATTTAGACCTCACTTCTAATAGTTTCTCTAAACATGTCTCAATATCCGTTCGTAGTTATTGATGGTAGGAGGCTTGAAGAGAGTTATAGTAGGTCAAGGCTTTATGAACTTATAGCTGAAGGTATTGGAGAGTCATACGTGGAGTAAGGCATTGTAGGAGCCTGCTTAACCTCTTAAAAAGTGTGAAGAGCGTTAACGTAAGGCTAGTAGCTAGTGTTGAATCAGTAAGTATTAAGTGGAGAGGTACCGATAGAATGCACTTATCTGACTTACTCAAAGCTCTAGATAAGTGGTGTAGAAAATTAGGTACGAGGATTATATTCGTTATTGATGAGGTGCAATACTTTAGGGGCCTCTATCAAGAGAGTTTATGTTGGCGTTGGCTTATGCATACGATAATTTAGATAACATAACGTTCGTACTAACAGGTTCTGAAGTTAGGTTTCTATACGATGTTGTTGGGGTTAATGACCCTAATCACCCAATAACTTATTTAGTTCTTCATCACGATTAAACAGATCCTCTCTCCTATCCTTAGGCTTCTCATCAAAATGCATAACTTCCGCTCCGGTAGTCTTTAATTTTTATTTCCCAACTATAAAGCAATATTACAAGACCATTACAAGACCTTAAATATGGATGCCCCTACCCTCTACCTTACTCATTGCATTCAATGATCTCTTGTTTTGTTATATCGCTATTGGTTCCTTAGTCTTACGGGCTGGTTTGAAGTTACTGCATGTATGTACTATTAATGTGAAGGACGTAACTCCTAGCTTCCTTAATACATCATTAATTATGCGCATACATTTCTCTCTATTCTTACATATGCTACAGATGTCACTACCTAACGTAGCTTCACTAATGAAGTAACTCTTAAACCTAGGTAGGCGAATTTCCCTACTTAGTCTAGGCTCCATAATTAACCATATAATAAATCATTCTTCAGAGGTTTTATACCTTTAATACAGAGATTTACATGGAGATTATGGTCTCAAGAAGAAAATTCCTTAAGTACCTAATCGGTGGGTTAGCTGCTCTAGTTACCGGCTCGGTATTATCTAAGCTATTAAGCACTCAGGATGTTTCTGAGGGAACTGAAAAACCTACCGAAAAGTCTCAGGAGGTAATGACAACCTATCAATCACAAGCAACATCAACCACGATCCAAACAACATCAACGATGGGGACTACGGTAACGAGTAAGGTACTTAGTGTTAAGGTAGGTGACATAATAAAGTTACCACCACCTGACATTAAGTCAGGAATGCTTGTTGAGGAAAGTATAGCTAGACGTAGATCTATTAGGGAGTACTTAAGGAAGCCGTTAAACCTAAAGATGGTTTCTCAACTCCTTTGGGCGGCTCAAGGAATCACTGAGCCAAGGCTTAAGTTTAGGGCGGCCCCATCAGCAGGAGCTACATACCCTCTAGAGGTCTACGTGGCCTCTAAGGAGGGTGGTATTGAGGAGTTACCTGCTGGCATATATAAGTATGACCCCTACACACACAGCATTAAGGTGGTTAAGCTAGGTGATTTTAGTGTGAGACTCTATGAGGCAGCACTTAAGCAGAGATGGGTTCTTGAGGCACCAATAAACATAGTGATCACAGCGGTTTACGAGAGAACTACTAGGATTTATGGTGAGAGAGGTATTAGGTATGTACATATGGAGGTAGGTCACGTAGGTGAGAACATATATCTTCAAGCAATTGCCTTAGGGTTAGGTACTGTAGCCATAGGTGCCTTCTTTGATGATAAGGTATGGGAGATACTTGGCAACCCGCCCAATGAGCATCCATTATACATAATGCCCGTAGGGTATAGGGTTAGGAAGTAATCTAATGAATTAAGAATTAAGTACTAACATATTTAGGTCTCCTTATCCATGAAGACACGGCTACAGCAACTATGGTAAATACAGTTAGGTAAAGTATGAAGGACTTAACGCTAGGTACATGACTGCACCACCACATGCAGATCAATACTGCTATTAAGGTTACGTATAGTAAGGTAACTAAGGTTTTTTTGAAGGATATTTGAAAGGCTAAGGCGCTACCTAAAGCACCGTAGATAAGTATCACTAGGTACCTATAACCTTCACTGACGCTTAAGTAGGTGATCATGAAGGCTAAGACCCATACAAAAGCTAATGCCCTAGCTATCTTAACGTCCATAATAAACACTCAATGTATTTAAGGTATTTTAAGGTAATAAATCATAACTAACCTTAGACGTTAGTAAGTTCCAGAGGCACATGAAGGATTAAGCATTTATAGGTTGATTAAATATTCATTTCTGGCTTAAACTTGTGTGGCCCGTTGAGGTGGTAGCATGTTCGAAGTCCCGCTAGCTACTCAAACAATACTTCAACCACCTAGGGATGTACAGTTAAGTGCAGGTATGGTCCTAGCCGCACTAGCCATAATAGTTTCATTCCTAGTGTTAGGTATACTGACTATATCCATAAAGTTGATGTCCATGGGTGTCCTCAAATACTTAAGTAGGCGTGAAAAGAAAGTTAAAGGTCCTCCAACACCAGTAACCGAGATTAAGGTACCCGAAATCAGGGTTGAGGCAGCACCTGAGGTAACCCCTGAGGAAGTAGCTGCCGCAGTAACTGCTGTTCATAGATTCATAGCTGAGAGGTTAAGACCTGCAGTACCAGCACCCACGGCCAGACCTGTTAATTACTGGGTAATGACTTGGAGAAGAGATATATGCATCAATTTAAATGAGTATATCTACGTGTTAAGGTCTAGGAAGTTCCAAAAATATAAGAGGCACCTCATATAATCTAAAACTTGTGTTTAGGGGTGAGGTCATGGATCCAGTTGGGGCTATAGATTCATTCCTCTTAAAGACAGGCTTTGCTGGAATGACCCCTTTACACGCTATATTCATAGGTATAGGTTTATTACTTATCTACTTAGCTGTAGCTAAAAAGATAGAGCCCTTACTATTGATAGGGATGGGGACGGGTATGGTACTAGCTAATATACCATTTGCTCATCTAGCCTATCCGGGTGATCCAGAAGCAGGTATCCCTCCTGGGCCTTTATTCATTATCTATGAGTTATTTGTTGGGAACGCGTTAATACCCTTACTAATATTCCTAGGTTTAGGTGCATTAACGGACTTCAGACCGTTAATTGCCCAACCATACACGTTCTTACTAGGTGCTGCTGCACAGCTGGGTGTATTCATGACTATGTTAGGCGCTCTATATATGGGCTTTAACCTGAATGAGGCCGCCACCATAGGTATCATAGGAGGTGCTGTTGGGCCAGCAACAATTTATACAGCCACTCAGTTAGCTCCCTACATACTGGGTCCTGTAGCTCTAGCCGCATATATGTACATGGCTTTAGTACCTATAATTCAGCCACCAATAATTAGGTTACTACCTAAGAAGCATAGGGCTACTAAGATGAGGCCACCTAGGCAAGTGCATCAGCTTGAGGCTCTACTATTCCCAATAGTGCTACTGGTTATTACTTCATTACTTGTCCCTAAAGCAGCCCCAATCATAGGTATGATAGCTTTAGGAAACCTATTTCGTGAGAGTGGAATTACTGAAGTAGTTGAAAGGCTCTCTAAAACAGCAGCTAATGAGCTAATGAATATACTCACAATACTCCTCACAGTAACCGTTGGCTCGACCATGAGTGTTGATATGGTGACTTACTACTCGAGAATATCAGGCATGCCACCTACCGAGCTCCTATATAAGTTCGCACTAATATTTATTTGGGGATTGCTAGCGTTTATTATATCTACAATTGGCGGTGTCGCGCTAGGTGAGATAATGTACTTCATAACTAAGGGTAAGGTAAACCCAATAATAGGGGCTGCAGGCGTCCCAGCAGTACCTATGTCTGCTAGAGTGTGCCAAAAGGAGGCGCAAAGAGTTGACCCAACTAACTACATAATAATGAATGCTATGGGGCCAAACGTAGCTGGCGTAATAAGCACAGCTGTAGTTACGGGTGTCTACATAGAGTACGTATTGACATTCTACCAGAAACAACTAGGAATGATACCGTGGAGGTCCAGATAGATCTGATATCGTGTATCAACTTTAATTATAGTTTATTAACCATATAAAAAAGACAGGCTGCTTAGTGTTACACTTAAGCATAACCTTGTCAGGAAGCTCTAAATATATAAGGGTAACTAATGAGGAGTATATATGAGGACGCGTCTATGAAAGTATATGCAGTCTTACTTGTAGCGTTGTTATCATTTATGACAGCATTACCGACATTAGCTATGTCATTTCCTGAATCACTTACGGCTAATAGCTTCGTTAAGGAAATATACGTTATAGTTAAACATGAAGATGGTAAGGTAGCATCTTCAGTTGATGTATATCTATTCCTATTAGCTAAAGAAGGTATTAAATTACTTTCAAAAGTTCCTACTAATGGTTACGGTATAGCTAGGTTTTACCCTACATTGCCACTGAAATGCTTTATTCACTATTGCACATTAGTTAATTTAATGGCTGTTGCTGTCAGCAAAAACTATTTAGGTGTTTATACGTTCTCCGTGGATCCTACTTATGAACTTTATGGACCTAAAGTGGTTAACATAGAGCTTCATAGATACATCTCTAAATCTAATAAGGGAGAGAACTCTGATTTTGGTATTCTATGGGAGCAGATAATAGATGAAAAATACAAGTTCACACCAGTTCTTAGGTTTGCTACTTATGATGGCATTTTAGCTAAGTGGATATTCCCTGCAGGAAGTAAAGTAAGAGCGCAATCAAAATGTAGATGGCCTCCAGGAAGTGATTATCCATGGTATGACTGCGGTTATGTGGATGTGACTGTAGATATACCTATCATACATGAAAGGTACGAAAATGGGCGATATTTAAGGACCATCAGATTTAATCTTAAGTACAGGTACTCCATAATACGTTTAGGTACGATATCCTTTGAGAAGGTATATGCTGTTGATGAAGACAATGACCCAGTAAGTTACGATTATTTATTTAGCTATTGGGGCGGATACCCGGTTAATGGGCCTGATTATTTCGATATAGTTCTAGGAGATACTAGAGCAATTAACGTAACAGGCGGAGAGGTTTGGGACTTCTCAATAGCCATATCATTTGCTTACAAATGGTCCGTGGCTTTATCATTAGGTATAGATAAAAAACCAGCACCTAAGGCGTATGTCTATTATAAGGCCTTAGAGGGTTATGGAGATATAGCAAGGATAGTATCATTAAGAGACAGTGATCATTTAGACATTAGGGTTTACTGGGTAAATCAATAATCTAAACCTAAACCCTAACTCATTTCTTTTCCTTTCATATACACTTAATTATTTTTAATTATCTTAGATTATCTTAAATTATTCTATTATTGCTAATACATCACCTACGTTAACTGAGTCTCCAGGCTTTACTCTTACCTCCTTGACAACTCCTTCCTTATGTGGGTATATGTCTATGCCCATCTTCATTGACTCAATAACCATTATTACGGTATTCTTAGTTACTCTATCACCGGGCTTTACAAGTACCTTAAGTACCTTACCAGGTATTTGTGCTGTGAGAGCGTTGGCTGCGGGTGGGGCTGCGGTAACCTCAGTAGGTGGTGCTGCAGGCGCTTCAGCCTTAGGTGCCTCCGTAGCTACCTCCTTACGTTCCTCCCTAACTTCTTTCTTCCCCTCCTCAAGTTTCGGTGGGGATGGCGGTGTTGGGGTAGGTGCGGGAGTTGGTGTAGGTGCTGCAGGCATTGGGTAGGGCACTGGTACTGTAGGTGCCTCAACCTCTATCGGCTTACCATTAACTAGCACCTTAAACCTGTTCCCAACAACTTCTTTAATCTCTACTTCAAAAGACTTACTACCTACCTTAACTACGTACTTAACCCTTAAACTCATTTAGCACACCTCACGCATGGTTTAGACCTAGCTTAGTGTAACAGCTATCTTTATGTGTTAACTCTAATTAATTTAACTGGTGAATTGCTTAAAACCGTTTCCCTTAAGTTTATATAGGTTACGTAATGATTGATTTTGGGTTCAAGATTGCTAACATTCCAGAAGGCAATTGCCCTAGTAGCCCTCATAGGTATGGTTGCCGCAATAGCCTCTGAGAGAGTTAAGCGGTGGGTAGCTGCCTTAGTAGCTGCCTTAATAGTCGTATCGTTAGGGGTCATTCACCCGGTTATAGCATTAAGTTACGTGGATTTTGACTTACTGGGTTTGATAGTAGGTATAGGCATACTTAGTTACCATTTGAAAAGATCTAATGTGGTTGAGTGGTTAAGTATTAAGTTAGTCATGAAGTTTAAAGGGAATATTAAACCTATATTCTTCTTCATATGCTTAATCGCAGGTATTGTAAGTATAGCGCTCGAGAATGTTTCTGTGGTGTTACTGATAGCGCCGATTATTTACTCATTAGGGCGTAGACTAGGCTTTAACCCCGTAACCCTACTTATAGCTATGGCGCTATCATCGAATATAGCTGGTTCAGCAACAATGATTGGTGACCCGCCAGCAATAATAACTGCATCAGAGTATGGGTTAGCCTTCATGGACTTCATATTCTATGAAGGTAGACCTTCGATGTTCTTCATAACTGTAATACCTATGTTAATAGCTATATCGTTGACTACAGCCATATATGCAAGGTCAGCAATTACAAAGCCAGTTAGTGATTTAAGTAAGGAGGTCAGGTTAGATAAGGTCTACGTAACTGAGGTCCTAGTGTTTCTGGCTATTAAGATAGCTTTACTTAGCTTACGTAACGTACTTCACATACCCCTATCGTTAAGTGCCGCTGTAGGTGCTGGTGGTTTAATAATCACTAGGTTAGCACACAAGGACTTAGAGGGTATTAAGGAGGGAGTTAAGGAGGGTTTTGATTGGGAGTTATTACTGTTTCTTGTGGGTGTGTTCATAGTTTCAGGAGCCTTTAATGAGTCCGGATTAGCACGTGATTTCGCTTACTCAATAATGTCCTTAGGTAATAACGCTTTCCTAATAACCTCAGCGCTAATCTGGATTTCAGTAGCTTTATCAGCGTTCATAGATAACGTCCCTTACGTAGCGACCATGATCCCCGTAATAAACGTTATTAGTGATGCTACAGGGATTGGTAGAATAACCTTAGCTTGGGCATTACTAACGGGCGCTACGTTAGGTGGAAACATAACATATATAGGTGCTTCAGCAAACGCAACGGCAATCAGACTAGCTGAGAAATGGGGATATCGGGTAAGGTTTATTGACTTCATAAAGATAGGGTTAGTATTTACAATGTCATCAATACTTAGTGGTTGGGCACTCTACATAATGTTCTGGTTGTTATGAGGTTAGGATTTCTTTAACTTCTCCTCAGTTAGTCTCTTACTAAATAACTCATCCCATTCCCAATCACTTAACTTCCTATATTCGTTGATAAGCACATCCCTCTCTTCCTTATGTTTCTTAAAGAAATAGATTGCGTAACTACATACGGGCTTCATCCTCAGCCCCTTCTCCCTAGCGTACTTAATCGCTTCCTTAACCATTAAGGCGGCGATACCCTTACCACGGAACTCAGGTGGTGTGTATGTCTCGATAAGCTCCATGACTTTACCAACAATCCTGTAAGTTAAGAACGCCTTTTCTTTACTTGGTAGTCTCACGAAGAATACTGTAGGGGTTTTCTCTACTTTAAACTTCATGATAGTAACACCTTAAAGTATCTCATATGTAATGACTAAATACCTTTTGTTAAAAAGATTAAAGCTACTTTATCATACTTTCTTAACTGGATAAAGTTGCTAAATCCATATGAAATTAGAAAGGATTTTCCTATATTTGAGAGGAGGATTAGAGGCAGACCATTAGTTTATTTAGATAGTACAGCGACCTCACAGAGACCTAGGCAGGTTATTGAGGCGGTTAATGAGTTCTATAGGAAGTACAACGCTAATGTACATAGGGGTCTTCATGAGTTAAGC
>Ga0190314_1000559_pt1 | contig 12347 bp, 10 predicted proteins | sample 4870071112_MG_FD_165055 | JGI IMG/M metagenome (GOLD analysis project Ga0190314, IMG submission 165055) | Hydrothermal vent sediment bacterial communities from Southern Trench, Guaymas Basin, Mexico - 4870-07-11-12_MG | ecosystem: Environmental > Aquatic > Marine > Hydrothermal vents > Sediment ...
CATGATTTTAGGACTTAATACGAAAACCCCAAATGTTCTTTTCTTAAAGTTAAGTCTTTTAAGCAAATTTCTCACATGCTTGCTAAAATAAAGGTAGAAATTATTTTTAAAAGTATCACATTAATATTATTATGAATTTAAAATCAATATTCTTACAAGTTCCGTATTATCATTTAAATCGTGGTAAATTAACTTGATGATAAAATAGTCTGAAAACAGATAAGTTTATATAATCAAAAATGCGTTTTCTTTGGAAGGTATTCTCTAAAAGACAATTCTTAAAGTTATTTCAATAATCTATTTAAGTCACGTATCAACTCGCGTATTGCCCAATTTAAATCTCTCATTACAACAGATAATCTTCTACCGGCCTCAGCATCTGTAGCAACAGCCAAAACAAACTCTTCTTTCTTAATTTTAAATCCCTTTATAATCATGAAGCCACGATCTCCCTTAATTAAACAATAACCGATACTTGTAGCTAATGGTTCTCTCTGGACATAGCTAGCAGCAGTGTGCCACAATGTATTTACTATTGCGGCCACATTAGTTTCGCTGGTTATTTTTATACCTTCTTGTGTTACAAGTGAAATAGGATTGACAGGTATTCTCACGAGGATGGACCACAAAATGTTTGGACAGCGATCTAGTAATGCATGTAATATGTTTCTAGCAACTTCATCTACAGTTAGAGTCTCCCTGGCAACTTCTACCTCCATTGCAGTTTTAAGAATCTCCTCCGGAACGGGAGCAGGAGCAACTTCTGGTAATTTAATTAGCTTTGTAGGTGGTGCTGTAGGAGCTGCTATGAACCGTTTTTCAGCACGAACCTTAAATACTTCATTAGGATCCTTTAAGGTTATTGCTCTTAAGAAACCGGCTTTCCATACAGTTTCAATAATGTTAGATACATCATCAGGAGTTATTGTGAGTCCCTTCTCTTTTTCAAGTTGTTCTCCAACGATTCTTGCTATTTCATAAACACATTTATCTCTACCAATTTGAGATAAAATGGAAATAATTATTTCGGGGGGATATTTTTTACTAAATTTTACTTTTTTCCAAAGTTTCTTAACTAAATCCTTCTTATCCACCGCGGGTGCTGGTATGTATACCCTAAACATTCTCTCTTCAAATGACAATTCAGACGACATATTGTACACGGCTGTGAATCCCCTAAAGCATAAACATGTAACTATAAAATTAACTATAAAATCTATGAAAAATAAATAGTAATTATAAGTTTTTCTAATATCAAAATAACAAGTTAAGCTTCTATTCAATAACGAATTTTATCTTCTCTCCCTTAGCTAATGCACGAGATATTTTTCGACCAAGACTTGTTCTCTTTGATATTTTTATAATCGCTTGTGGTGATATTCTGTCGGTTGTAATACGTCGATCTCCCAAATACATGGCAACACTCTGTCCAGCGTAATCCTTTGAGAAAGAAAAAACATATGCACGTTTAGTCTCTTTCATAACGAATGGAATTTCTTCTCGAACTCTAGCCTCTTCATATCCATATAATTGTCTTTCTGCTTCAGGCGATACTGGTACAATAAATCGTTGTTCTCCAAATACGTACATCTCATACCAAACTTTTCCGGTCAGTAAATCATATACTTCAACAACTGGTCGTGCAAGGTCTTCTTCAACAAGTCCATGAGGTACCTTTACGCGAGTTCTTAATGCAAAAGTCCTAGATACTTGACCTGCTTCCAAGAATATTACCGTATCGAGAATACTTGGAATTAAACCAATATCAAACTGGTGCAAAAACCTTTGGATAGCATCCAATGGTGTTGTTGCGTGAATTACTCCAATCATACCAATTCCAGCTAATCTTAAGTCAGCGAATAGTTTGAAATCTTCTGGATTTCTTATTTCATCATAAATACAATAATCAGGACGACCAAGCAAGAGGATATCATGCAATTCCTCTGGTGTTCCATACGATTTTGAGTATGACGTAATAGTTGGTGGCAAAATCATATCTCGTGGTGCTTGAACGACACGAACTATTTTTCCAAGTGATGCATAAAAGAGAGCAAGTGCTCTTGCAAATGTTGTTTTTCCAGCTCCAGGAGGACCGCTTATTAAAATTCCCTCTGCGCGAGTCTCTAGTCTTTTAATTACTTTCTCGGGAAGTTTGTAGTCCTTTATTGTCAATGTCTTGACAGGTCTAACAGCGGTTATTTCTAGACGATCCGAAAATGGTTTTTTCGTTATGATTATACGCAAATTTTCAAGCATGATTATCGTTGAACTAGGTCTTTCAATTTCAACAAAACCAGCACCGCCTCGCGCACGTGAGAGAATTTCTCTTATAATTGCTTCTAATTCTGCTCGTGTCATAGGTTTATCTCGTAATGGAACAAATCTCCAATTTCCCGGGCGTCCCTTTTTAGCTACTGGAATGCAATCTTCTTTTAAGTGAACACTCATTGTATCTTCATCAAAAAATTCTTCAATTGAAACCTTGACTGGTCTAAATACTATTAATTCTACATTAACACCTAAAGCTTTCGCAAGATTATAAATAACTTCATCGCTTGTAATTAATTTTGCACCTATTTTCTTAGCTAAATTAATCGCAGCATCCTCAGCATCTAAATTATGATCGTCAGCAACAACATCTACCTCCGCGCCAAATTCTTCCCTTAATCTTAATAATTCTCTTATTCCTAAGTGCCCCTCTTCCATTCCACGGCTAGCTAATTCACGCAATTTTCGTACAACAGCAAGTGGTACATAAAACTTAGCATTCTTGATTTTTTCTTTTTCAATTCCTCTAAGACCACCACTAACAAGAGCACTATAATCAACTACATATATTTCCATTATATTGACCCCAATGAACTCTCATATATTTAAGAAAAAAAGGTCGAGAGAAATTTTATAATAATATTTGTTGAATACACTAAAGCAAGAATTCAATGGAATACATTGAAATTAATATGCATCACTACGAATAAAAAGGATTCTTCCGGGCTCACCACTCAAGATCGTCATCATTCTATCAGTGGGGCTGGACCCGATCATTGCTTTCCGGTTTTTAATCAGCGCTCAAGATCTTCCACATGATACATTCAGGAGGCCGAACTCTCATCATCCAAAATATGATAATTCTTAATAAAATAAAATACCCTGTGCGTAATCATAATTCAAAATGAATTCTATTTATAAAACGCGTTTTCATTTAATCTGGGATAAACATGGCGATATTGTTACGAAAGAAAATAAAGAGATCGACGAAAAAATGGTTCCTAGCTATCGATGAATTTTCTCAGTTTCTCAGGGATTTTCTTGGTGATAAGCTTGTTGAGGTCATTGCTTCAGAATATCCTGAACTAGGCTTCAACGGATATAATTTTGTAATTGTTGTTCACGGTAATATATCTGATGAGGAAAAAAACCAGATAATATCTAAATCGGAGGAAATTTGCTGGAAATTAAAAGCAGACTTTTCAATAATCCCAATAATTGTTGATGTAAATACTCCGGAGTATGATGAGTTCCGAGCAGTATTTTTTAAGAAATATGATCCAAAATGGGACTCAGCCATAAGCAAGTTTTCTCAGTTTCTCAGGGATTTTCTTGGTGATAAGCTTGTTGAGGTCATTGCTTCAGAATATCCTGAACTAGGCTTCAACGGATATAATGTGATTATCGTTACAAAAACTGAATTAAATGAGACAGAAAAAGAGAGAATACTCGAAGCAAGTGAAAAAATATGCGAGGAACTAAAAGCGGAATTTTCAATAATGGTATTATTTGAGGTGAAAGAATGAATAACTATGTTGAGAAAGCATGCATGTTTTTTCGAAAAGCACATATTCTTCTTGAAGAAGCAGAAAAAGACTTAAAAATAGGTTGTTATAATAAAGCAATTAGTGCATTTTATTTTGCTATTGAATCTCTTGCTAATGTGCTTTTTATGATCAAGAAACAAAGAACACGAGGATTTGGAGGAAGACTCAGTTTAATTAGAAATTTCTTTGGAATTAAAGTTTCCATTGAAATCAAAAAATTGCATGAACTAAGAGAAAAAGCAGATCATAGAGAAATAATTTTCGATAAAAATCAAGCATTGAAAATCGCTGAGCAAGCAAGAAAACTGTTTGCAATCATACGCAAAAGAGTGATTACTGAATTAGAAAAACTTGGAATAAATGTGAACGAATTGTGATGAAAATATAAACAACCATATTTTGCAAATAAAACCAGATGAAACTTATAAACAATGTAAGAGAGTGCTTTTTATTCGCAAAAAATCACTTATTCATTGTGGTGTCAAAATGCAATTAGTTAACGAAATATATGACCATATTTTACAAGCACATAAAATTATTCGAAAATACATCCATTGGACACCATTAGATAGATCAAGAACATTTTCAGAAATGGCAAACTGCCAGCTTTATCTAAAATTAGAAAACCTACAAAAAACTGGAAGTTTCAAAGCAAGAGGCGCAACATACAAGATTTCTCAATTGTCCGATGAGGAAAAAAGAAGAGGCGTTGTGGCAGCATCAGCCGGGAATCATGCCCAAGGTGTAGCCTACGCTGCGAAGGTTTTTGGTGTAAAAGCAACAATATTCATGCCTATTTATGCCCCACTTTCTAAAATTCTTGCAACCAAATCATATGGTGCTGAAGTAGTTTTGCATGGTTTGATTGTTGATGATGCTGTCTCCAAAGCACTTGAATTTGCTCGAGAAAAGAAGAGAATATTTATTCATCCATATGACGATCCCTTAATCATTGCTGGTCAGGGAACAATCGGAATGGAGATTGCACATGATCTTCCAGATGTAGATGTTGTTATTGTTCCAATCGGCGGTGGCGGGCTAATTTCAGGAATTGCGGTTGCACTTAAGAAGAAACTGGGGAATAGAGTAAAGATTATTGGAGTCCAAAGTAAATCATTCCCATACATGTATGAGAAAATTAAGGGAATAACGATAAAGGACAAGCCAAAATACACTATTGCTGACGGTATTGCTGTCAAGAAGCCGGGAAAGTTAACGAGTCAATTAATCAGCACATTAGTTGACGATATAGTTGTGGTCGATGATGATGAAATTTCAGAGGCAATATTTCTATTACTTGAACGAGCAAAAACAGTAGCAGAGGGCGCAGGAGCAGCATCATTAGCTGCAGTATTATCTGGAAAAGTGGATGTTAAAAACAAGAAGTGCGTGGTAGTAATCAGCGGAGGAAACATTAATCCAACAATTCTGATGAAGATCATTGGTAGGGAGCTAGTGGAGAAGAAGAGACTAGTTAGGTTAAAGATAACAATGCCGGACAGGCCTGGTGCTCTGAAGGACGCATTGACGATTCTTGCATCAGCTAGGATAAATATAGTTGACTTATCAACAACAAGATTTGAACCTCATGTCTTGCCAGCGGAGTCAGAAGTAGAAATTGTTGCAGAAGTGGCTGAAGAAACGCTTTTACAAGCTACTATAAATGATTTAAAGAAAAAAGGTTTTGATGTTATCGTAGTCTAGTGTAATGTTCTAGGTAGATAGTAACACTAGGATTATCTAAATAATTATCTTCTATAGAAACAGCGAATGAAAACGTATTTTAATTTCATTTTAATGATTGTTTAAGATATTGCTTAATCTTTTTTGAAAATTACCATTTAATTTAAATTTGGCAGCCATGATTACGGTTAGAATAGGTGTTATTGGAGAATCAGCCGTAGGAAAAACAACATTAGTTAAAAAATTTACTGGATCTGATGTGTCATATTTATCTCCCATAAAAATTGCAATAAGACCATTACATTTTCAGATACGAGGAAGAAACGTTGGATTATGTATTTCTATCTATGACTTTCGTGGTCACAGAATTTTTACGTCTATCATTCAGAATATAATTAGAAATGTAAACTCCGTTATTATTTTGTATGATGTATCTCGGAGAGACACATTTGTATCTGTTGCTGATTGGATTAATCTAGTACTACGTAGTGTTGGTCGTATTCCCATGATTCTAGTTGGAAATAAAATTGACTTGCGAAAACATGGATATGACTGTGTTTCATGGGAGGAAGGTGCAAGATATGCAGAAATGTTGCGAGAAGAATTTCAATTGCCAATTCTCTTTTTTGAGACGTCAGCGTTGACTGGATACAATGTAGGCAAGGTTTTTCTAGTTGCAACATATCTCGGATTAAAAGTATATGTGCTCCGCCGAAGAATGAGATTTCGACATAGCTAGTTGAGTTCGTTGTGTATTCGTTTTAAAATTCCAAACCCTGGATTTAATCCAAATATGATGATAAAAAAGAAAACCGTATTTTCTTCGGAATTTCTGTTAGATAGATTATTAAGAAATCACAAAATTATGAATTTAATGTAGAATTACCATGAAGCTATTAAATTTTTGATGAATATTGTAATAAATAATGGTGATGAAACGGGGCTCGCTGAATTGTGATGAGCAAACCCGTCGCCTGATTAAATTATGGCTTGATCTGTAATTATTTCCAGGTTTTCAAACTACTTATTACTTAAGCTAAAACTAGTAGCACTAATTTTGCAAAAGCATTATCTACGCTATCCCATATATTTCACGCCTTACCTAGCTTAGAACTGTATCTTACTTTTGTTTTCTTTTGCTTAATTTCAACGCGTTTTGAGGTTACTATTACTACCCTCTTGAAAAGTTTCTTTCATTTTCTGAAAATTTCCTCGACTATTTTTTCTATTTCTGATGCATATTTGGCTAGGAAGCGAATGAATTGTGAGATTGAAGAAATTTTTTTCCATAAAATGACTTGATAGTTCTGCTGCCAAGCTTGCACTCTTTGCTCGTATACGATGCTGACTTTCGCTATCACAACGTAGTCCTAGACCATGTATCTCCTGTTTTTGTAGTTGGCTTAACTGGCTTCAAGCATCTTGTGAGTGTAAGTTGTGTTAAGAATTGAGTGTGGTTATCTTTTCTTTGATGAGTTGCTTTATGATGTGGAGATGATCTTTGAAATTTCGCACATTTTTTAAAGTTGACATTAAGGGAAATTTTCCTACTAACTTATGTAATATCATAGTAATAATCTTAGGTGTCTAACTCTCGTAAAACTAGCGGGGAACTCATTTTGATGCCTCTTTCGTGCTTTGTGAATTTTCCGATTTTGTTATCTATTTAATTAACAAATTTAACGTGACTTTAGTGATTTCCTAAATTGTACACAAGAATCAAAGCTATTTGTTCTTCAAAATTAAAAATCAAACAAAACAAGAAATTACTCAAATGAGGATGTGCAAAAAGGTCATAAGCGTCATTAAATCACAATTTCAAAGATTTATTTTTAATTTAAATTGGTTAGAATTTTAACTATTTCAATGTACACTGATGCAACTATTAACGAAAAATTCATTGATTTTTCTTCCTTTTTCTAATGATTATTAGCATACATAATTCTATGGTGCACATAAGTCCGTGCCATAATATTCCATCAGAACGATCATTTGGTTTCATATCAAGCCCATCAATTACAAAATCATCATCTGAGTCAGCATCAAGAGGATTCGTTTTTCGAGAAATTTCAACAGAATCTTTGAGAAAATCATTGTCAGGATCTGCATTCATAGGATCTAGTCCATTATAATATTCATAGGGATCTCCTAATCCATCATTATCCGTATCAAATGCAAGATCGCTTGTTCCTAGCTGTTTTTCTAGTGTAGAAGCAAGAGTATCAAAATCTCTATCCAAATCGTATATTGCATAGTAAATAAAAGGCATAGCAGAAGTATCTGAACTCGTTATAATGTCATATAGTGTTCCCACATGTAATAATTTAATCATACAAAGGAAAATATTCTCTTTAATTTTGTTTCCTTCCTGGGTAATCAAAATCCAAACGAATGTTGTCTCTAAATGCCCATCATTGTCTATGTCAATTAACCTTGTTGTCTCACCAATGAGTCCAAAACCACACAACTTACTGCTATTTACAAGTATCAAGGATTTATTACTATCAATAAGCTCATATGTAGTATCATTATTCAAATCTATTACTTTAAACAACGAGAATATCCAATTTCTCGGGTCATAAATTTCTGGATCAAAAATTAGGATTTCATAATAACTATCATTATCAACATCAGCAATGTAATGTGCTGAATTTCCAAAGAATACAGGCTCTCCAGCATATGGAAATAACTCAGTGAAGTTATCGTTGATATCTATTAACAATGAGTAATTAGTACATACTCTCAAATATTTTGGAACAGCTTTAGACTTAAAGAATGGAATAACATAACGAAGAAGTGCTTCATGATATCCATCATTATCAAAATCACATATAAAAACACGCGATATCTGCTGAAACATTACATCTTTTAAATACTCTGGTAATAATTTAATCAAATTTATCTGCCGAATGATATTGCCATATTTTGGATCGATTATTAATAATGTCTTGTTAACTATGATAAAAAGTTCTAAATTCGCGTCATCGTCAATTTCACAAGGATATAAGGTAGTTGAATTAACAAAGGAAAAATTACCAAGAGTAATGCTCCAAATAATAGGATTATTCCTAGAGTTTAAATCTACTTCGAAAAGAACACTATTAGTTATGTAATAAGTTCCACAGTCATAATCATGAGATATGAAAAAGAGTTCCTTATATCCATCACGGTCGACATCGAATACAAGTAATCTTCCCAAGAACTGTCTTCTTAGATTATTTGGAAGTAAAATTTGATATTCAGTGATAATCATATCATGTCTTCTCTCAAAAATTTTTATCGTTGCATTCTTAGCACTAAACCAAACAACTTCAGCATAAGGATCCTTGTCTAAATTGTACACATCCATGGCAAAGTCTCCAGGCAATATTGGCTTAATCCTGCCATCATCAAAATCGAGATAATTTCCAGAAAAAGGAAAAACGATTTCTTTTTTTCCATCGCAGTCAGTGTCGCAAAAATAATAATATTGTACTACGTAATCTGATTTTGTGTGCATTTTTTCTGAAATATTACTGAGGAAATTTATATTCAGTTTATTATAAAACAGAGAAGATCCGAAATAAACACTATCAAGCAAGGGATCGAGGGAGGGATTAGTCTTTTGCAAAGTGAGATTAGTTTTACTTAATTGAGTACTAATTTTTTTATACTTCTTAATATTACCAGTAACTGGATCCAAGAATACAAAACGGTCTCCAAAGATAACAATAAGTTCGTATTTCCCATCGTTATCCACGTCAATAAGCTCATGAATATCTGGACTCTTTTGAAAAACTTCATCAGTGTTTATGTACCACATTAATTTGAATGTGGGAAAGCTAAATTTGTGAGGAATTAAAATTAAAAAATTACATCCTTTATACTTTTCACGATATGTGGTAAAAATGGAGTAGATATGAAGAAATAAGATGAAGCTCAAGAATATTAAAGCAAGTAACTTAATATAAGAAGCTCGCAATTATATCTCCTAAATTATACCAAAAAACACTTTATCTGTAGTTGTTAACATACAGTCAATAATGGAAAAACTATATATTCTAGGAGAAGTCCAGTGCTTGTTCCTCCAGTATTTGGAGGTGGTGGAAGATATCTCAAAATCAGGCGTATCTCGTTCTAACTAGATTGAGATAAGCGAGGAGTTCACCGAAAGTATACCAGATACACGCCCCACACAGCAAGTCCACGCACCTAACACAGACACAAGCTCGACAACTAGCTGAAGACAATCACAGAAATGTAGCTTTCTTGCTTCTTTTGTTTGTTTTGCGGTTGCTGACTACGCTGGTATTTTTTGGTGGTTTATGCTTTTTTGTTCCTTAGGGGCTTTTTGGCTGATTTTAGCTCGTTTTTGCAGTGTACTGTTGCTTCTGGCTAGAGGTAGCTGAGAGTTTTGCTTGGTGTTGTCAAATAATTCGTATGAAATATGTAGGATAGTATAGTAATGCTTTTGCAAAACTAGCAAGTAGGAGAAAGGAGATTTTGCCTGCAAGGATTTCCATAATCTTGGAATAAGCATTTTTCTAAAAGTCAGCATGTACTTTTTCATAAATTAAACTTAATTTATTTTATGAATGCTAGTCAAATTTTTCACTATTGATGTCCGATAATGTAAAGTAACTCAGTGGTATGTAAAAGTGGTATATAAAGATTTTTTATTTTCTTGTCAATGGATTATTTTGAGAGTGGCATGGAGATAAAAATGGGTAGTGAATTCGAGTTTGAAGAAGAATTTGAGTTAGCTCCTGATGTTGAAAAAGCTCTTGAGGAATGGGATATTTCTAATGGTATTCCCGCTAGAGTTGAGCAGATAATCGAGAGAATGGGTCGAGCCGGTGAAATAATTCAAGTTAGAGCACGTATTTTAAAAGGGCCCCACAGAGGAAGAATTATAACTAGAAACGTATATGGTCCTGTTCGAATCGGAGATATTCTAATATTAAGAGAAGCAGAACGCGAAGCAGTAAGAATTAAAGCCAGAAGAAGGTGAGCTGCATGCCTGTCTGTGCATTTTGTGGTCACGAATTTCCAAAACATATGGGCATCTTGTATGTATCAAATAGTGGAAGAACATACTGGTTCTGTTCTAAACGATGTTTCAAAAGCATGATTGAATTTAAGCGTCGTCCAGAGAAATTTAAATGGACTAGAATCTATCGCATAAGGCGTCAAAAAGAAAAGGCAAAAAGTGCGAAAACCGTATAACACTAGAAAGCTAAAAACGTTCTTCAAAATATATTCATGGGTTATTAACATTTTATTAAAAATTGTCTTTCACAATAGTTTGAGAATACCTTATTTTTAGAGGGGTGATAATCATGTCTGTCCCTGGCGAAGAAAGAACAGAAGAAGAACGTAGAGAAATTGTAAGACAGGTTCGCCAAATCCTAACAAAGGTTGTAACAACGCCAACAATTCCAAGAAACATTCGTCGTCAAGCGCGTGAAGCCTTGAGGTATTTAGCTGATACCAAACAACCCCTTGCATTACGTGCTGCAAATGCCATTGATGCGCTGAATATTGCTCTCGAGGATCAGCAAATTCCCGTTCTAGCTCGCAGCCTAATCTTGGAAGCTATAGGTCTTCTGGACATGCTGGCAAAGGAGGAAGGATAAACGAAAAACAATATTGTTAATAGCTAAAATTATTTAATCAATAATTTTATTCCTTCTTTGTGATTATTTCTGAAGTAATTTGAGTAGCAATCATTAGTACTGGTGTTCTTACGTGAATATTAGCATTTATTGTATTAAACAATGCTGTTGAGGTATTCGTAGTGGAAGTGTTTGTCGTAGCATTAGTTGTGGGGTATGAGGGCTTTGGAGATTCTGGAGGTACGTCAAATGGATTTGTTCGATAAATTACTTTGTATAATTTTACATTGCCGCTTGACTTAATTGGCTCGAAATATATCAAATCTTCCTTACCAATTCTGAATTTTGACCACATATCTTTTAATTCTGGTACTCCATAGTCCTGAACCCATCTTCTGATTTGACTATCTGTTTCTCCATATGCAAGTAGGGTCCAAAGAACGCTGTGGAAGAATGGTTCCTTGTATCTTCTTCTTTCTGAATCATACCACTTCGATTCATTTACACCTCCCGCTGGATAATGTTTAGATGCAATTCTAATCATCCAAACTGCTTTTGCTATATCAACTCTCCATACCGCAACATATTTCACGTTGTATTTAGCCATAAGATATATTGATTCAGATGGCGGTAACATAAGCATAGTTCCTACAACACCCATTTGGGTTGAGTTTCCTGTGCCGTTATCAGCTAATGTTGTAGCATTGCCGTATACTCTTAATCGATAACCATAGTCCCACCATGCAAGTACAGTGGCCCCAGGATCGTACATCCTTAACCAAGTGTATACTTGCAGTTCATCCTTATCAATATCGTAGGATGCTAATCCCTTTGTAGTAAATACTACATGATCTACTGCAAAAAGCAACACTAGGAATATTAAGATATAAGCTAGAGCTGCTTCTTTCCTTGGAGTAAGATATTCTCCCAGCGCACGTCGTACTGGTTTAACATGATGTATGATCCATTCTCCTCTAATCATTCGTCCGAACGGATCTAAGAATGCGTCTATTCCTATTCCAGAGAGAACCGCAAAGAGCGGTGCAGCAACAACAACGAAACGATTAATGCTTGCACAGAAGTAGAAGCTGGTTATTGCAATTAGAATTAATAATAAGTCTTCTTTTGCGTGTCTTTCAATTGCATAATATATTGCTACGCCTGAAAAAAGGATTGGTGCTCCTATGCTAATCCACAATGTCGTCCATGGGCTCGGTTGATTTTCGCTGACAGAAATAAATGTTACCATTTTTTG
>Ga0190314_1000564_pt1 | contig 12300 bp, 14 predicted proteins | sample 4870071112_MG_FD_165055 | JGI IMG/M metagenome (GOLD analysis project Ga0190314, IMG submission 165055) | Hydrothermal vent sediment bacterial communities from Southern Trench, Guaymas Basin, Mexico - 4870-07-11-12_MG | ecosystem: Environmental > Aquatic > Marine > Hydrothermal vents > Sediment ...
ATAGGGGTGAAGCCCTCTTTTTAGATGCGGGGAAGCCATGTCCCCCCTGGAGCCCTAGACATGGTTGCGTAGGATAGGAGCCCAAGACGATATGAAGCCCTGCCCTCAAGTGCGATGCGGGAGGAGGATTTCTTCTTCTACATATGTAGGCTTAGATGAGGTTGGTGAAATGTGGTGGGTCAGCCCTCTCCCTTGCCCGCATCAGGTTGGGTCAGTAGGGGGTGGGGAACGTTATGGTGGAGGGGGACTCCATATGTGCCCACGTATAAGTGGTAATAGGTTGGGTAAGGCAAAAGGGACATCATGGAACAAAAAGCTTTTCTAATAATCTCATAGAATTCTATACTTGCTATTATGAGGGGGCTCCTACAATAAGGGGTTGGTGGCCAAGGGGAATGGGTAAGTGAGCTACATATGTAGGGTCATCATGCGGAGCGTCAAGCTTAAATATACCCCCAACTAGCCAAGTAGAGCGGTGAAGTGGAAGCCCTATGGAAAATGAAGCCCCCCTTTTAAATGCGTTTTCATAACCTTAGCCTGGGTCTATTAACAAGACTATGTGCCTTACTAGGTCGGATAGCACATCACAGAAATCTTTTAATCGCCCATACGGCCTTGGCACGCCCTTGGCTTGGCACGAAGCTATAATTTGCTTAAGCTGAGCCTCCATCATTTTCCTCAGGAGCCTACCTATGAGTCGGGCTAAGTCTTTGGGCGATTGATAATATGAAAAATTGATGGTAGAGAACGTAGCACCACTTGGACTTCGCCTCAGATGAACCCTATGGCCCTTGGGGCCTACATGCCTCCTGCCAAAACGCCCCGTTAAGACCAATATTTCACTATCCACAGTAGCCAAACCTCGCACCTTCCCGAGTTTTTCTGATAAATGTCTCTCAAAGCGAGCCCAATACCTCCTCTGCATGGAAGGCGTCAGCCACCATGCCCTCTCGCTCACTTTCACGGCCACCAACTTGACCCGGTCTGGGCTCACCTCTATGAACATCGCTATTTCCTTCGTCCGAGGGTCTTGAAATACCTCAAGCCTCAGGCCCCTTGACCTCAGCACCGGGCCAAAAATCCTTGCCATCCTCAGAACCTCAGGTGCATAGTGGTTCCAATCATAGTGGAACCTCGGCTTAGGCTCCCTCCTCATGCATCATCACCCCCCTCGGGCATATATCCTTGTCCATGCCCTCCGACCTGTAAGAACCTCAAGGGTTTCAGCCAAATCGGCCTCAAGGTATCGTTTGCCTCCAGGCTCAAGCTCCACACAGATGACAACACGCCCCTTATCAACCCGACAAGCTATATACCCCACCACCCTACTCTTAGACCACCTCACGTTTCCACCCCCATGCCGACATGCCCATGCCTACATATGTGGGGCAATCTTTCGGCCATCTCTCCCGCTCTCCCTTGGAGCCACCCAGCGAAACGTTTTTATATCCCCCAACTCCCTCCATCACGGTCTCACCTCCTGCTGTCCCGCCTCTTGGCGTCTCCCTTCTCCCCTTCCTTGCTCTTAAACTTTTCCATAAGGGGCTCTAGCTCTTCCCACCACGATGATGGTCAAAAACAAGATTTTATGGTCAAAGGAGCAAGAAGTGGTGTTTGTTGGCACTTGGTAGTTTTTTCCTTCCATATGTAGGTTGTGGGTAGAAGTAAAATTTAAATAGGGGCTCAGTAGTAGTTAGTAGCGGTGGTGGGCATGGGGGAGAAAGCGGTGGCCCAGCCACAGATAAGCCCGGAGTTGGCCTACCTACGCTTCCTCACGGAGACCTACTTGGACCTAGTTGATATTCGGAGACGCTACGTTCAGCGGACGAAGAGCTACGATAAGCTGGGGCTCAGATGGATTCTGCCGTTTGACTACCTGGCACCGATTGAGAACCTCACAAGGACCGTGAAGAGGGAGATAACGAAGCAACTAAAGAACTACCCCGTCTATGAGGAGTGGATGAAAAACATCAAGGGTATAGGCCCCATAAATGCTGCCCAACTGCTCACGATGGCCCACTACTCACGATTCCCAAATCCATCAAAGTTGTGGAAATACTGTGCCGTAGCACCGATAGATGGACGCATACCACAAAAGCGTAGAGGAGAGCGGGGCTTCAGATTTGAGCTAAAAGCTGTCGTCTGCTACAAAATCGGATGGATGGGCTTCGTCTTCAAGCGAAGCGTCTATCGCCTCCTCTTTGACCAATTCACCGAAGCATACCAGAACAAGATATACGAAGACAACCCCATGAACAGGACGGGAGACATCTTAGCAGAGGACTACGGCAAGTATAAGGCAGGCACGGTCTTGGACCAGAGAAAGGCCAAGTGGCTCATAGACCACGGCTACACCGTGGTAAAGGTAAAGCCGAAGCCCATACATGCCGTAAAGATGGGCCTCATCAAGATGGTCAAGATATTCTTGACACACTATTGGCTAGTGGGACGATGGCTAGACGGCTTACCCATCACTACGCCTTGGATAATCCAATACGGTGGCCACGGAGACATCTATCCACCGATGATAGATGTCCCTGAACCGATGGTATGGCCGGAATGGTGGCATATAAAAGAGGCCCTAGAGGAGCAACTAGGCCGTAAGCTAAGCGTCATAGTCCCGAAGGGCGTCAAGGTCAAGGAGGAATAAGGGGAATGCCTATGCCGAAGATAAAGAACCCGAAGCTCCAAAGATACTACGCACGCAAGACGGGGAAATGCCCCGTCTGCGGTTCAAAGCTGAAGGTCATCTATGACTACGATGAGGAAGACGCCTTCACGGTCAGATGGCTCATATGCCCAAACTGCAACTTCAGATGCATAAAGGACGTAAAGCCATAGCTAAGGGGGGTGAGCCACATGGCCCACAGAATGGCCTACCGAATAACCTTCAGGAGGCCCAGGGCCAGAAAACCCGTCATCGTGTTAGCAGAAGACTTGGATGAAGTTGCGACTAAAGTCAAGCTATGCTTGGAAAGATACTTCACCAAGACGGACGTGATAGAGATGGAGATGCGGGATAGCAGGAGACGCCTACTAGGCCGTCTAATCATCACCAAGCTCCAATAATTGGCCCGAATCCCTATTTTTTCTCATCATCTCCCTTTCTCTATCTCCAACCAAGGAATCTCATGTAAGACCTTATGGCCCGTATCATCACGGGCATTTCCCGGGTGGAACCAAGCTCCACCCTCACCTAGATGCTCCCCGTGGTCCGATGTTACCACGAATAGCCCAGGTCCTCTCAGCTCCTCTAGGAGTTTCTCAACATATGTAATAGCCCACCTGAGAGCCTTCACGTAAGCCATCAACACATCCTCACGGCTTATCCTCCCCGTCCTAATCCCCTGACGTATCTCCTCCTCAGCCCTAAGCCCTTCCTCAGCCCTATCCACGCTAAACCTACGCTTGGTAAGGCCAAGATAAGGATAGTGGGGCTGGAGGAAATGAACCACCATCCTCGGATACTCATGTAGCAAGGCCATCCTACATATGCACCCAGGATGAGTAGTCCTCAGCTCCTCAACCCAACACACACGCCACGCATCAACAAGCTTCCTGAACTTACCCCTGGCGAACTTCCATATGATAGGGTTGCCAGAGATATAGACCAAATCATACCTGGCCTCCCTAAAGACGCTCTTAAACCACGTAGTAGTATTGCACCAAGGCACCCAAATACGCTTGTAACGCCCTCCATACTTCTTGAACCTCTCCAAAGCTATCTGCTCAAAAATATCAGCCCTACAACTATCCAGAACTATAAGACAGAACCTCTCCCGCCTAAGAAGCTCATCGTATTCCATTTTTCACCCCCACCAAGAATATGCTTGTGGTATCCCGAATATTAGTCAAAACCACTATCCTGAAGTATTCTTCCACAATATCGCCAAGCTCATCCTTGGTGTATAACGTGATGTGGGTAGGGTCCCCCAAGTCAGGGCATAGCTCTCCATCGGGCGTAATGATTATAATCCTTCCTTCAGACTTCAGGACACGCTTGGCCTCACGTAAGGCCCTATGGGGCTCTACATGCTCTATGACGTGTATCATGCTTACGCAATCAAAGACCTCATCCCTGAAGGGAAGGAAGTGGCCGTCAGCCATGACCACAGGAGCGAAATCCCTGGCTATGAGAACGGCATAGATGATGGGGTCTAAGCCGATGACCTCCCTAGCATTAAGCCACTCCAAGTAATCACCAGGCCCACATCCCACGTCAAGAACCTGCCCGTAGATGAAGGAATTAGTAGCTGCAAGCTCAAGCTCAAACGCCTTACATGTGTAATCCCGCCTACGCTTCTCCATATACCTCTCTGTGTAGAAGGACCAATACCGTTCATACAGCTCCTCTAGCTCCACCTCCTCATAACCTCCCTAAGGCTGTTTAGGGCCATCTTGGCTGCCCTCTCCCAGGTCCAATTCTCCTTGACATGCTCTCTTGCCCTCAGCCCCATCCTATCGCATAGGTCGGGGTCGGCATATAAAGCCCTAAGCCTGTCAGCTAGTGCCTCAACATCAATATCAGCCCACATCCCACCGGAGGATATGAGTGGCTTAGCCGGACTAAAGCCTACTATCGGTATCAGATAGCCCGTCTTGCCATCTATAATCTGCCCGTCAAGCATGGCAGACCACTTGGTAGCACACACAGGCAAGGTCATGCTCTCAGCCTCTATGATGGGGAGCCCAAAGCCCTCACTATGGCTGGGTAAGACAAATACACCACGCCTCTTGTTAAGTGCCAAGCCGTATATGATGGGCATTTCATCATGCTTTAAGCTCCACAGGCGATAACCCACATCTTGAGTGTAAATCACATGCTTGATGCCCAACCCCTTAATGAGCTTGAGGTCCTGTGGCCTCTTATCACCATGAATGACCAAGACGGTATCATCCCTCTCAATCATCTTGTAAGCCTTAATCAGGGCAGGGAGGTTCTTCCTATCATCTACCCTCCCCACATAGAGAACCACAAACTTGTCGGTAAGCTTGAGTTTCTCATTAAGCCTGGGGTCAGCATTCTCGGGAGCAAATACATCCGCCCTAACACCATGAGGCACGTAGTAAATCGGCCTCCTGACACCATACTTCCTGAAGACCTTAATGGCATACTTACACGTTACCCAAACGGCATCCACGAAGTTAAGTCCATTCCTCCACACATCATTAATGGCATCGGCTTCAAGCACAGTATAGCCTATCAGCTTAACCCCCGGCACGGCTCTGAACTTAGCCATAGTGCATACGTAACTGTCAGGATGGCTAATCCTGACTATAACCCTCACGTTAAGCATATCACGATACCTCCTCACGTCAGAGATAGAGGGGTCCCAACCCCACCTGGGCAAGACATTATCCTCAGCCCTCCCCGGTGGAATGGGCATCCTCCAAGGCATTACATATGTCGGGACACCAATCTCCCTAAGAGCCCTCACAAGCTCCCGGCAGACAATAGTCCATGAACACTCAAAATGCCAAGGAGCATATAACGCCACAGCATAATCAACAACAGCCTCACCCTCATATGTAGGCATAGGAGCAACACTAGACAGAGGAGCCACCACAGGCTTAGATGGAGGGGTCGGCACACCAGCTAAAACCTGAGCCATCCTCCTAACCACCTCCGGCTTACTAGGCAGAGTAGCTATAACGTTCTCTAGCCCCGACCTGGGAAACCAAGGCTTGCCGGGCGTAGCATCAACAATAAAGCACTTCCCTATGGCATCAGAGCCCTTACTGAGGTTCTCAACAACAAGCTCCCCATTAAAATACACATTAACAGGCACATCACCCTCATGCTTAAGCACATCAATAACAAACTGATTACCAGCCTTCCTCACGGCCAAAAGAGGACTATCCCAAACCCCATCCTCCCTGGGACAGAAACTAATAACCCAAGTGCCATCAGGCAATACCCTAAACCTAGCCCTCCTATCATGCATGTGAATGTATTTACCCGTCTCCAAGTCCTTAATACCCACCATCCACTCCGGCATACCAGAAGTCGTTTTAGAGCCTAGAGGTTTAAGGCTTATCTTATGCCTGAATTATCTGACCTACATATGCATAGACTACGTGGATGGCGTAAAGCCTCCTCTCTGGCGTCCCAATCTTGAAGACAGCATCAGCCAAGGGCACTAAGTCCCTGTGAATGTAGCCATAGACATCCACGGCACTCTCAAAAGCAAGCCTATTAAGAATATCCACTAGCTTATCATACCAATCCTCAGTAATCACGTCCCCCGTCTTAAGCTTCAACTCCCTTATCTCCTCCCAAGTCGGCATGTCTTAGCTCCCCCTCCTACTCCTGACCAACTCTCTTCTGGCCTTCCTCATCTGGTAGATGGTGAATAAGAACTGCCTCTCCGTGGGGCTTAGGACAACCCATTCCACGCCTAAAACCCTCTTGGCTTGACCCCATAAAGTGGCTACACCATCAAGCTCTCTCTTGAACTCATCGTCCGTCAAGAGCCCTTCTACATACCAATTGCCAAGCTCCCTTACATATGCCATTATCTCCTCACTAAGCTCCCTAGCCACGGCATAAGCCGGATACAGCTTGGCCTCATCCTCAGGCACCCCCATAAGCTCAAGCTTCTTGTTGAACATCTCATCAGGAACAGGCACGTATTCCCTCATGCTCACAAGCCTCTCCACAGTAGCCACGTAAGCCCTGGCGGACTTTATAATCATGGCATCTATCAGCTTCTCATCCTTGATAATCTTCTTAAGAGCCTCCTTGGCTTCCTCCACGCTTATAGCCCCACGCCTCAACTTGTCAAGCACAGCATCAACCATATACTTCTTGATACGCCCCTCCCTATACATTTTCCCGGCAGTTATGAGCAAATCAATCTCCACGTCCTTCAGGTCATAAGCCTTAAACCTCTCCTTGGCCTCATCTTCGGTCAGGTAGCCTTCCTCAAAGTCATCCAGAATACGCCTAATCACTCTGGCACGCTCATCCCTAATCGGCCTAACCCTAAACACTTGAAGCACCAATTCTTTCTCATCATCGGGCACGCCAAGAGCGTCAAGCTTCCTCTTTAACAGGTCCTCTGGGACGTGTATCACCTCAGCATAGCTCAATAACGTGGCGATACTCAAGACGTAAGGCTTGGCCTCACCTTCCACTATCGCTTGGGCAATATCCTCCGGGATGTCAAGCTCCGTAAGCTCCCTAACAGCCTCATCGGGCGTGATAACACCTCTCCTAAGCCTGTTTATGATAGCCCTAATCTTCCTCTCCCGCTTATAGATATTCACAAACATATGGGCAAGCTCTTTCATAAACTCAAGCTCAGTATCTGTCAGCTTAGCCTTCTCAGCATACTCAGCAAGTATGTCATCAACACTATAACCAGCCTCCGCCATCTGAGTAGTCCTCCATACGAACACCCACATCCACCGCCTCAAACGCATGATGATTTCTCTCTCCCACCTGACCTTGTAAGCCTCAAGGAGCTTCCTTACATATGTCTCATCAAGAACCACCTTGGGAGCAAGCCCCTCAGCAAACTTCTTAATGGCGTTTATGGCATCATCAGTTGTCATCACGTTCTGGTAGTAGCTAAGCGTAACCTCCCTAGTTATGGCGTCCATAAGTCTCCTAACCTTATCATACTCAGCCCTAAGCTTCAACAGCTCTATTTCACCAGGTAAGAACCTCACAACTACATCCTCATCAAGTATCTTGATGGTCGTGAGATTACCAAGGATACTCTTGAGCTTGTCCATCGTGATGTAACCTCTAGACGCCAAAGCCACTACTCCCGTCCTAGCATACGTCCTCTCCTCAGCAAGAGCGTTCATAGCCTCACCAATCGTGATATTCTTAACCCAATCGGGGTGCATACCCCTCGCCAACACAATCCTGAACAATTCCTTATCCGAAATCACGCCCCACTTATACATCCACCTGGCATCAATCCTAGTCGGAATATCAGCCATCAAGTCCATCATAATAGCCCTATCAGGCGGGAAGTTCTCTACCCAAGAGAAGGGGGCGTAATCCCACCACTTAGCATACAATATGAGATACTTCATGGCGTCCTTAACACCCTCAACACCCCTCGCCTTTAACGCATCACTAAACTCCTTGGGTGATGGTCCCTCAAACCCAAGGTCAGCTACTTTCTGCCCCCTCTGAGTTACCCAACCGAACCCGGCTGCTGCTCTACACACGAACTCAAACAGTTTCTCCAAACTCGGATACCTGTAATGTAACAGGTAGTAGAGCTTAGCCACATCGGGAACGAAGCCCCTAGCTCTAATCACCTTCTGGAAATCCTCATACGTAGCGAAGATGTCATGTATCATCATACGGCACAATTCACTAGCACTAGGCATGTCATATATCATGCTAAGCGGAATAGTTCTATCCACGCCAAACCTATCCTTCACCTTTACCCCCATCTTATCAGGCGATAACAGGAACCAATCAATCACGTTATCAGCATAACCGTAGAGGGCCATTACTTTCCATGCGTATTCGGTGAAGCTCTTGAACTTTTCTTCATCATACATGAACCTCCTCCCAACTTCAATTATCACAGGAATAGTGGGTAATTCAATTGGGAAGAGGTTACGGGCCATAGCTGACATGAGCTTGGAATACGGTTGGCTCAACCAAATGGCAAAACCGTAAGCCATAGCACGTCCTATGATGTCTGCGTATTCAACGAATTCGGCACCAATATGCTTCAGAATAGCACCCAAATTCACACGGAGGGTCTTCTTGACCGCCCCACCCGTGCCTAATATGGTAATCTGAACACCAGGTGCGATGTCTATATGATGGGCAAGCTCTCCCGTCCAAAATAACGCCTGCCTCAACCACCTAGCCACAATTTGGCCACTTAGCACCGCTAACCAAATAGACGCCATCTCACCCCATACCTCAGGTGGTGCTCCTTTGAGCACCTTCTCAATAATCTTCCTTAATCGCTCATCTAGTGGGGTCAGAGAGGCTCTCACAAAAGGCCCACCAATTTCTAATGCCTTTTTCGCAATCTCGCTTACTTGACCTCTACCTAGTTCCTCAAGAATATCAAACAGCTTGATTATTACGTCAGCTATGCCCTCAATAAACAGCTTTCCAACATTCGTAAGCCCACTTAATAACCACTTACCGAAATCGCTAATTACCCCCATGAAGAACTTGGCCATTCCTTGTATCTGCTCCCATAGCCATTTGCTGAAGTTCCCCAGATAAGGCCCTATCTTCTGCCCTATCTGCACAAGCCCTTCGCCAATCCTTTCTCCTGCCCACATGAACACTTGCCATACGTTCTCAGGTAGCTTAGTCAGCCAACTCCATATGTTAGTCAGGCTATTCACGAAGCCCTGTAAGGCAGTTCTTACATCTGTAACCCTCTGGGCTAGATTGTTGTATCGCTCTGCAAAGAACTCCTGAAGCTCTCCTACATATGTCTTGAGGACCTGCCCTAGTTGAACAAGCTCATCCACCACGCTCTTAGCGAAACTTGCTATCCCTACCCCTATCTGCTCTACACCCACAATCAGGTTGTTTAATATGTTGGCTAAGCTGGAAAAGCCCTGAGATACCATCCCACCTATGCTTACTAATCCACTCTCCAAGCTCTCAAACACATTCACCAACATGTCAAATAGGCTCTGTATGGCAGAACCCAAGCCCTCCCCTAAGTTCTCAATCACGGAGGATAAGCCTTCAATTATACTGTTGGGTATGGTTTGGACGAAATTCCATAACTGCTCTATGCTGGAAACTATGCCTATGAGAGTTTGAGTTACCCCGCTGATTGCCGATGCTAAAGCCGGGAATTGGGCCTCAAGAGTTTCACCAATAGCCGTAATAGCACCCTTTATCGTGTTAAACCAGCTCTCAATAAAGGCTTCCAAGACGTTAAACAGGCCGGAGATAGTAGTGCCAAGGACATCAATAGCACTTAGAATGGTATCCCTTACCGTCCTGATGAAGCCCGTAACCGCTTCTTGTAGTGCTGAGAGTGCATCTCTTATCTGCTCCCAAAGCCAATTGGCAAGTTGGCCTAACGGGTCCTGAACACCACCAAGCTCCCAAGCCCAAAACTCCTCGGGTATATTTTCTATGCTGAATTCCTCAAGCTCAAAGACCTCCACGCCTACCTCTACCATAATGGCTACGCCTACCTCGCTATATGCCTCAGCTAACTCCTTAGCCATCTCCTCAGCTACCTTTTCCTCAGCCTCACTCATCTCCTGAACCTCCCCCTAATGGCAAGGTAGTTCCTGACAATCTCCTCAATTTTCGGCCTAATATCCGCTTCCTCCGGTATCCAGAAATGGGCCACAGGGCTGGTGAAATCACCATCTATGATACGGTAGGCAATCATAAGCATCCTACGTCCCCTAAACGTCCTATACGGCATGACTTCCTCTATCCTTACCCTTATGCCCTCTACCTCATGCTCCTCCCCAGCCCTGACCACAGCTCACCCCTCCCCCTCAGCCACCTATAACGCCCTTGGCCCTAAGCTCTTGGAGCCTATCTATTACTCCCGCTATCTCTTGGGCCTTCAGATACACAGGGCAAGTATCCTTGTTAGGACACCTACAAGCTGCCACCTTGATGATTAGATGAGTGCAAGCATTCATTAGTTGCGTGAAAAGCTCTTGTGCTTGCTTCTGCCCAGGGGGTATCGTTTCCTCTACGGCTCCTGTTTCAACATCAACCTCAGGCTCACTCCTACGGGACCTACGCCTGCTCATACACCCACCACCGCCCTAATCTCACTCAGTATATCTGGGTCCAAGTCCAGCCTTAAATACTTTTCTACTATATCGTCAGCCGTAAGCATCTCTTTCCACCATTTCCACCGCTTATGGCCTTTATACTTGAAATACATCAGCTCCCTAGCAAAGGAATAGTAAAGTCCCCTCAGAGGCCCCATGACACCATGCCTGTCCAATATGCTCCTAACGGCCTTAACCACGTTTCCCATCCTAATCAGGTGGAAGCCCCCTCTTTCCTTCATCCGCTCTGTCCTTGGGAGGAAGAATACTCTCTGGTAGAGAACTTGCGTGCCAGCCACAGGCACAATACCGCTCCTCCTCCTGAACTCAGTAATCGCCTCAACAATCTTATCAACAAGCTCCCGCTTAATCCTAGCCTTAAGGGACATCACCCTAGCATAACCTACCCTAGCATGACCTACGTGGTTCTCAAACACATAGAAGCTCTCAAGAAGCTTAACCGTCTTCCAATCCCTGGGGTCCCTGACCGGGATTACACTACCAGAGCCCTTCCGCACCATAACTCTCCCAAGCCCTACCATCGTGAAACCTACATATGCACCGAAAAGAAGCTTCCCCTCTACCAGGCTAAGAAGCTCCTCCATAGCATCAAGATACTCCCTCTTAATGCCAAGTTTCACCAACAAGTCCTTATGCGTCTTCAAATGGCCAACTAAGGCAAGGCTTGTCTGCTTGAAGAATGGAAAGCTCTTATCGTCAATCCTATACCTGACTTCCCAAGCTTGCCTCTCCATGTTCTCTCCCGTAACTTGCTCAGGGTCATAATACGATTGATTATACTTCGTCTTCCCATAATACGCCTTCTCAATCTTCGGAAAAGGCGGGGTAAATTCTTCGGTGAATTCAATAGGCCACCACTCAAACTCCGTTCCAGGCAAATGGACACATAAGTTCAAGAATAAGTCCATCAGTATCCTCAAAAGGACGTTATACCCTATGCTGAACCATATGTTAGGGAGCATACTAGCCCATCGCCTCATAGCCAAATCCACGCCCTCAGGGCTGGCCAACTTACGTATGTAAGCCAGCTTCCACTCTAATGGCTCCCTCTTGACCATCCTACTCCACTCCCAAGTGGTCTAAGAGCCTGGGATAGATAAGCCTGTAATCCCACCTAGAAGCGTGTTCAATAGCCTTGGCCGAATAATCCTCATACTCCTCACGGCTATTGTAAAACACGTCAAGAGCGTAGTCAATCATATCCGCAAGCATATCCGGCACATACTCATGCATGATAAAGAACTGCCCACTCCTAGTCTTCATCGGCCTCTCCAAAAGGTAATTAAACACGAAATTAAACTCCTGAGAGCTAAACTCGGATAATGGTGGGAACCATGAGTGAATGGCGGGCACTCCTAAGCTATTGGCTTCCAAGACGGGAAGCCCAAATCCCTCACACATGCTTGGGAAGACTAAGTAATCACAAGCCTTCATAGCCATAAGCGTATGCTCATACGTCAGGTTGCCGAAGTTAGTCAGCCAATAGACGTTAAGCCCCTCAAAGTATTTCTTCGCCTCAGG
>Ga0190314_1000565_pt1 | contig 12296 bp, 20 predicted proteins | sample 4870071112_MG_FD_165055 | JGI IMG/M metagenome (GOLD analysis project Ga0190314, IMG submission 165055) | Hydrothermal vent sediment bacterial communities from Southern Trench, Guaymas Basin, Mexico - 4870-07-11-12_MG | ecosystem: Environmental > Aquatic > Marine > Hydrothermal vents > Sediment ...
ACCCACCTCACCCACGGGCCTCTCAATAACTCTATTATCAGCTAGCCTCAACCTAACATGCCTGAGAATTCTGATGTTAAGTGCTTCAAGGACATCGCAAGGTATGACAGTATATGAAGCACCAGTATCTACAAGCAACTCCACATCCCTAGACCTACTAGGGTCGAGAGGGTTCCATATATGAGCCCTAACCTTGAATACCCCCAAGGCGAAACCCTCAGCAAGACAAAAGTATGTAAAAAAGTATATAAATAATTTACAAACCTACTCAATAATCAACGCATCCTTCAACTCACATGTATAACGCTATAAAGGTAGGGAGGAAAATTTGGTTCTACATTCTGAGCTAAAATATTTAAGTATGGTGATGAACATATCCTTAAAACGCTCAATAACAATATATGATTCACTCTACATAGCCCAAGCAGTTATGGAGAACACGTCGCTACTAACACTTGACGGGAAGCAGAGAAGAATAGCTGAGAAGCTTAAAGTAAAAGTCTTACCCTAAATGCAGCATAAACTACTAAGCCCTCACTTATTAGGTTGCAAAGGTTAAGTTGGAAAATTTTCGAATAAACCATTTACCATACTGTACCACACATATTTATATAAAATAATGGTTAAAATGAAGACTTAGGGGCGTGAACGTGCTAGCAGATGATGTTGTGAAAAAATGGGTTAGGGAGGATGAGGAAGCTAGGAGGATAAGAAGAGAAAAAGCTAACTGGGAATTCATAGAAAAACAGCCCCCGAGGATTAGGGCTGCTCTTAAATACTTTATAGAGAAGGGGGATAGGTATGTTGCAGCTAAAATAGCTGGGCTACCTCTAGACGAGTTTGATGAAATTAGGCGTAAAGCTAATATTCCGGTGGTAGTTTAGTGATAGGAGTTGTTGACGCTTGTTTTATTATAGACTGGTGTAGGTATAGGCGTAGGGAGCTTTTGGAAAGGCTTTTCTCTGTACTGTTTATACATGAGGAAACTTTAGGCCAGTTGAGATCGGAAAAGACTATCACATATGTTTCTGATCTTCTGGCTAAGGGGAAGCTAAGACTTTATCCTTGGTCTCATAGTGAAGAAGATGAATATTTAAGGTTAAGAAGCGAAATAGTAGTAGACCCGCGTATACCTTCGCTTGAAAGACCTGACATGTTATGTTTAATTATGGCTAAGAGGCTGAACGCTATACTGCTAAGCGAGAACATAGGGATACATAGGGTTATTGAATTCCATAGTAAATACAGCAATGTTGTTGTATGGACGGCTCTCGAAACACTGGAAAACATAGTTTATAAGGGTTTTCTTAACGTACATTCTGCTGAAGACTTTTTAAGGTATGTTAGAGAGTATGAACATGATACTAGCCACATATTTAAGAGTAATAGGCTTAAGCAATCTCTTAGGAGGATAGGGTTGTGGCTGAGAAGGTGAAGCCCGGTAGAGAGCTTATTGAGAAGTGGGTTAGGGAGGATGAGGAAGCTAGGAGGATAAGAAGAGAAAAAGCTAACTGGGAATTCATAGAAAAACAGCCCCCGAGGATAAGGTTCGCGCTAATAGTGTTTATTGAAACAGGCGACATTTATAAGGCATCTCATATCGCTGGTTTAACCATAGATGAATTTAATGAGTTAAGGGTGGAAGCCAAAATACCTATTATTACCTAATAATTGCGTTGAAAAATGAAAAAGCGTATCAGCTTAATGCTACTCCTAACCTCTCTTCTACCATCCTTTTAATGTTCCCTCCTTGATCACAGTATTTCTAGCAAAAAGGAGTATTCGAGATCAGTGTATTCTCCGATAACGATTCCAACAGCTTTTAATGCTCTTAAAACGTTTTTATCGCTAATACCGGTAGATTTAAGAATTAATGGTAATTCTATGAGGGCTGTGTTAGTGGAACCATTAGTATTAGGTTTGTTGTTGCTGGTATAGTTGGAGTAGGTAGTGTTGCTATTGTTAGTGTTGTCCTCTTTCTTGAAACTTTTTTATTTTCATATTTTCCCTATAATGTTCCATCATTTAATTTTGTTGGTGGTTTTCTGGTCTATGTTAGGTTTAACGTTAAACTTAAATTATTTGGTTTAACTCTTGTTTATGGGGTTTGTTTGTGGAGAGGTATAGGGTTAAGGTTCATAGGAAGGGTTTAATTGTTATTCCTGCTGAGGTTAGGAGGAGGTTTGGTATTTGTGAGGGTTCTTATTTAGAGCTTGTTGTTGAAGATAATAGTTTGCGTTTAATTATTCCAAGAGATCTTAGAAGCGCTTTTGGTGTTGATGGTGAAAGGGCTGTAGAGGTTGCAAGGCTTATTAGTGTTTCTAGGAGGGTTGAGGTTGAAAAGGAGGTACGTTCTTGATGCTGGTGTTTTAGCACTATATTTTGCTGGCCGTAGGGATGTTAAGAAGTATATTGATGAAGTGTACGGTGGAAGAGCAGAGGCTTTTATGTGTGAAGTTAATGTAGCTGAATTCCTATATAATTATGCTAGAATCTTTGGATGGGATGCTGCTCTATCTAGGCATACCCTATTACGAAATAGCCCTATAAATATTGTAAGTGTAGATGAGGACTTAACTATCAATGCAGCTAAGCTTAAGCTAAAATACTATAATGTACTATCACTAGCTGATTGCTACCTTATAGCATTAGCGAAGAAAAATAAAGCTAAAGTATTAACAACAGACCAGGACGTAAAGGACGTTAATGAAGTTCCTACAATACTAATGCCAATATGACATAACCATAAATTTAGACTGCAACTATCTAAGGTATTGGTGAAGAAGGTTGTAGTTAGCTAATTTAGGAGGGTTAATAGGATTATTAGGATTACTGGGGATATTGTTTCACATATTGAAAGGCTAACTTATTAGTTTAAGTTTTTCCACTACCTCTTTTAGGCTTTTATTTTCGTTAACTACTTCCGCTGCATTTATTGTTTTAGCTATTACCTTATATAATGCTATTAGGGTTTTTAGTTTATTAATTAGGTCTTGTTGTAGTGTAGGGGTTGGGAGATGTTGTTTGCTTTGGAGGTTGGATTTTGTTGTAGGGGTTAAACTTTAAATAGTGTGTTGGACTTTATTTGTGATGGTGGAATTTATGAGTGTGGTTGTAGAGACTAAGGTTGGTAAGAAGAGGGTTATTGTTATACCTAAGGTTATTGCTGAAGCTGTAAAGATTAGTGAGGGTCAGAGAGTTAGGATAATGGCTGTGGGAGGTAGGATTGTGATAGAACCTGTGAGGGATGCTGTATGGCTTGCTTTGTATGGGAGGAAAATAGGTAGGATAATGCCTGAAGAGGTTGAGGAGGAGAGTCTTCGTGAGCAGGAGAAGCTCTCAAGACAATAAGCTGTTACTCGATACGTCATTTCTTCTACCAATTCTTGGATTTGAAACTTCAGATAGAGTTATGAGGGCTTTCTATAAACTTAGCTCTTACGAGCTATACTACAACGATGTTAGCATTTTGGAAGCACTTTGGAAAATAGTGAAGGTGGTTAAGGGGGTGGAGGAAGAACTTTCACGTATTGTGGAAGGTATTACGGCTATAAGAGAAACCATGAAATACGCAGCAATCGATGGAAAAGCTGTTGAAAACGCTGTATACATGTATAAGCTAGGTCACAAGGATATGGTGGATAACCTACTATACTCGGTTGCTGTGTCGAGAAATCTTAAGCTCCTCACTATTGATAAGGATCTAGTAGAGTTCTTAGAGAAGCATAGTCTAGCAAGGGATATCGTTATTTCACCAGAGGAATTAAAATAATAGGTGAAGCCTTAATCCCCTACATCACCTTTAGGCTTAGAGATAAAAAGCCCTATGCTATGCGGGGGAAATGCTGATAGAAGAGCGCAAAGCATGCACAAACCATGCTTCTACGGCGAACCATTGCATAGTTTACCTGGCTAAGCAGTAGTGCGGTTAATGAAGTTTGCAGAGAAGGGTTTTTAGTTATCATAGTGTTTATGTGGAAGTGGTTGACCATGGGGTTTAAGGTTGTTCGTGATAACTTTCTAACCCTATGTTGGATAGTGTTGTAGCTGCTTTTTCCTTACTTTATAGTTTTGCTTTAACTTTTACTAGAGGTTTTTCGGTAGGTGTTGGAATTAAAATTTACTAGAAATTTTTATATACTAGATAGTTTAATATACATAGTACGCTTCTTTTACTGGTGGGTGATGTTTGTGGGCGAGGTTGTTAAGGTTACGAGGAATTTTCAGGTGACTATTCCTGCTTCTGTTAGGTGTAGGGTTGGGATTAAGGAGGGTGATTTTGTTAGGGTTTTTTATGATGAGCGTGAGGGTGTGATTAAGATTGTTCCGTGGAGGAGGAAAAGGGCTACAATTAGGGTAGGTAGGAGGATTAGTGTTGAGGAGTTAGAGAAAGCTGTTGAGGAAATGCTTGATGAAAGTACTGCTTGACACTAATGTTCTAGTTTACGATACTGTGGAGGATAGTGATTACCATGGTGAAGCCGCTAGGATAGTTGATGAAGCTAGGGAAATATATGTACCGTCGATTGTAGTACATGAGTACATATGGGTTATGCTTAAAACTGTGCAAGCACCTCCTACTTTCGTTTCTCAGAAGATAAAGGAGTATATTGAAGATCCAAGGGTAGTATATATTCTAGAACTACCTGAGATATTAGCTTATGCTTTAAAATTTCTTGAAGAAGACAAAGCCAGCGCTAAGGAGGTTAATGACTACATAATCCTAGCAACAGCGCTTCATTACAATTTAGTGTTAGCAACATTTGATAAGGAGTTGAAAAGCAGAGCAGTAAAGAGGGGGTTAAAGGTTATCCCTTAGAGAAACCATGTACGTTTAAGATACGTGTTGCAAAAGTTTAAGTATAAATTCCTCTCTTTTCATGATTCTATATTTATATATGAGTAGCTACAGGCTTATCTTTTAGTTCACTCTTCTCTTAGGTTTCATTAGTTACTCCATATAAGCTCTACAATCTAGAGTGTAGGAAAGTTTATAAGTTTAGCTTTCTTAGCAACTTCTTCTACTGCTGCACTTATCGTTTTAGCTATTGCCCTATATATTGCCGTTAGCGTTTTTAATTCATTTAAGCTGTATTCTATATCGGGTCTTCTTTCCAAAGCAGTACTTACCGATATTTTTAGATGTATTGTCTGTTCTTTAAATTGCAGTGCTAGGAGGAATTTTCCTATTATTGACTTAACCCACTACAATGGATCCTTTACTCTTAGATATAAACTCTACTAGCCCCCAAGGTTTGCCCAACTGTTCAAGTTAAGTTTTTTACTTACTCTTTACGTTCACATGTTTGATGGTTGGTTTTGTTTTTGAGGTTGCTACGGTGATTTTATTTAAGTTTAACATGTTAGTATAGTGTTAGAGGTTTGGGGAAGGGGGGTTAGGTGGTGTTTAAAACTATTACTGTTAAGGTGCCTTCTTGGGTTTCTGAGGAGGAGTTTAGGAGGATTGTTGAGGAGGTTATTGTTAGGTTAGGTGGTAGGGTTAGTGTTGATGAGCTTAGAAGAGAGCTTAACATTAGGTTTGAGGATTTAGTGGAGGAAGTTGAAACATTTGATGTAGGGTGTTTGGAGTTTAAAGAGAAGGAGAGGTTGAAATGACTATTCTCGATACAAGCATAGTTATCGATAGGGTTAAGCTGAGAAAAAGAATTAATGAAGATATAACCGTAGTTACGTTTATAGAGTTCCCTAAAATTATTTATTACAAGTACTTTTATGGAGGAGTAATTTTCCCTATTAAGCAAGACTTCATCTTAGCTCATAAGCTTCAACTAGAACTACTTAAAATAGGTAAGCCGCAGGCATTTTCAGACCTACTAGTAGCTGCAATAGTTATTAACAGAGATGAAGAACTGATTACACGAGACCAAGACTTTAAACACATAAGCGGTGTCGCGGAAAAAATTGGTTATTCTATGAAGCTTAAAATTCTAAGTTAACGTTGTAGGATTGCCTTGACACGATGTCTTATATTGTTAAGTTTTCCAATGGTTTCTTGCAGCATTATGTTGTTTGGAAAATAGTTTTAGATAATACGGGAGAGGAATTTGCAGGTCCAATTTTTCCAATAACTTCCTCTAATACCTCTTTTAAATCTCTGTTTTCATTAATTACTTCCACAGCATTTATCGTCTTGGCTATTATCCTGTATGTTGCTATCAGTTATTTTCAGATGTACTGTCCGTACTTTGAACTGTAATGCTAGGGGAAATTTACCTAAAATTGATTTAGCCCACGCAATGAACCCTTTACTCTTAGAGACACTGTTGCTAAGAAGTCTACTAAGTATCTATCACAGATCACAATATAGTTCATGTATCTAAGAATGTTTGTTACTAGTATCCACGGTATTATGGGTAGGAACTCTACTAGCCCTCATAACTTACCCGTTTTCCTCAATGTTTAATTCACTATGATGATCACAGAATTTTATAGTGTAAATAAGTTTAGTGTATAAGCTGGGGAAGAGGGTTTCTTTAGTAGTCTATTTGAGGGCTTAAGATTGCCTTATGTGGGGGGATGATGATTAGTATTCTATGTTGTTTACAGTGTGAAGGGTTTTATGGTATTTTGTTTTTGTGGAATGTATTCTTCCAGGTTTTAATTGTTGGATTTGGTTGGTTTTGTTTTAGGTTACGTGTTTTGCTTGTGGTTTTAATTTAGTGTTTCGTAGATTTTCACTTTTACTTCTTTTACTTCTTTTAGTCTTTTATCTGTTGTTATTAGTGTGGCGTTTTCTTTTTCTGCTAGGGCTATTATTACCGCGTCTACTATGGATATTAGTTTCTTATATTTTGCCTTTATTTCTCCTGCTCTTAGGGATAGTTCTAGGTTTATAGGTGATATTGTTAGGTCTTTGGAGTATGCTATTCTGTTAAACCATGTTATTGCTGTTTCTTCGCCTAGTTTTTCCTCGGTTTTATAGTAGATTTCTATTAGGTTTGCTGTGGTTGTGTATGCTTTAGCTCCTTAAGCTATTTTCTTAACTACATTTGATACTTTTGGGTCGCCTTTTAATATTAGCATTAATATTCCTGTGTCAAGAACGAGCTTCAACCCTTCTTTCCTCATGAATTTCTCTAACCATTTCGTCAATTACCTTACCGTGTTCTCTAGCGAATCCGTAAAGGTCTGTAATCCTACTTCTTGGTACTAAAATTATATGTGTGTGTTTATCTATTAGGATTGCTTCTGACCCTTCTTTAATACCGTATTTTTTCCTAAGTTCTGCGGGTAAAACCATTAACCCTTTATGGTGGATTTTAACTACATATTTGGACATTAAACCGCCAATTAACTGGGTTAAACATTATAAATATAAGCTTAACCCTATATGAATGAAAATATTATGCGTAGCGACTACTTTAATTATTTGGGGTTTGGTATGTAGAGTGCTAGTTCTTTGTGTGTTGCTGTTTTTGTTTGGTTTATGTTTTCCATTATTTCGTCTGTGTAAGTTCCATGTTAGCCTTAATAGGGTTGGTGTTAGTATCATTTATTGTTGATAGGATTATTAGGTCTTTTGGTTTCTGTTTTAATTTTATGTCTGCGTATGCTACGAAGGCTAGGATCGTTAGTGCGAATATTACCGGAGGGTATGTTTTGAAGAAATTATAGGGTCTCTTCCGGTTTTCCAGGTATGTGAGGAGTGTGTAGTATATGTTGTTTTGCCTCCAAATGTCCATTATTAGTGGCGGTATTTTGCTGTACTTCATTATGTACATGTGGAATGATGTGTCTGCTCCTAGAGGATACTTGTATTTTAGTTCAGGTATTATTTTGAAAACTAAGGGGATTGTGAAGATTAGAAGGTGGGCTAGTATTTTTCTTCTTTGTTTTTCCTTTCATTTCCCTTCTACTTAACTAACTTTCTCTTTATGGGTTATTTGCTTTTTCTTCTAAGCTGTTTTATTTAGATGTTTGGTGTGGTTGTGCTGTTATGTTGTGTTTTTAGGTGGGTTTAAGCTTTAATATTGGTTTTAAGTATATGTATGTTGGTGTTTGTACGTGTCCGTCACTTTCACAGTACGTATTCCGCGTAGGTTAGCTGAGAAGATGAGGAGGTTTAGGGAGATTAATTGGAGTGAAGTTGTTAGGAGGAGTATTGAGGAGTATCTTGAGAAACTTGAGGAAGCTAGAACAGTTGTTGATGCGCGTGAGTTGTTGGAGGAGCTTGTTGCTCAAGGAGTTAACCCTGAAGATTTGAAACCTAGGAGTTATGAGGAAGAGATGAAATATTATCGTGTTATTGGTGAAGAGGAGTGGAAGAGGTTCTCTACGATACAAGCGCAGTGGTAAGGATTATAGCGAAGAATAGGAAGAGAATACAGGGTTATACGTCAATTTTCACGGTAATAGAGTACCCTCCAACCCTTAGTTACGCTTCAAAAATACTGTACCCTGAGAAAAAGGATTACCATCTTGCAGTTAAGTGGCAAACAATACTACGTAGGAAAGGTAATCCTATACCAGCGGTAGACCTCATTATAGCGGCTCAAGCTTATAATAGGAACCTCACATTAGTAACATGCGATAAGCATTTTAAAATATTGAAGGAAGAAGTAGTTCCCGACTTTAAGCTGGTAATAGAGGGAGAATAATAATTCACATTTATTACTCCTAAATATTGAAAACCACTAAGTATGAACCGGATAAGGGAGTGTACTATTCAGGTAAAAATATTAAAGGTCGACACATTATAGGAAGCCTTGTTAATGTTTTGCAAAGTTTAATGAAGGTTCGTTAGGGACGGTTATAGTTGGAGAATTAGTTTAAATTTTAGTGTTCAAGATTTAGTTGAAATTGTAGGTGCGTGGTGTTAAAGGGTTTGGGACATACTGTTGCTAAGGTAAGGCTCTATAATCCTCACGACTTATCTAGATGCTTAGATTTAGAGTTGCTTGTTGATGCAGGTTCTATGTATACTTGGATTAAGCGTGGTAGGTTGGAGAGGTTAGGTATTAGGCCTATGGGTAGGAGGAGGTTTAGAACTATGGAAAATAGGATTATTGAACGTGAAATTGGTGAAGCTGTTATAGAATGTCTTGGTAGGAGAGCAACCACTATCGTAGTATTTGCTGAGGAAAGAGATAATGAGGTTCTCGGACTACATGCGCTTGAAGGTTTAGGTCTTGAAGTAGACCCGGTAACAAAACAGCTAAGAGAAGTTGAAGCAATATTAGCATTGTAGAGTTACGTGAAGTTCTTAACACTATTAATGACCTATGGTATGGTGCTAAGCTTACGGGGTGTATGAAGTGTTTTCCAGTGGAGGGGATAGAATCTCACGGTATTGTTGAAAATATTTGTTAAGACCTTCTTCACTAGTTATGTTAGTTATGGGTGATTTAAGGTATAGGAGCCCATTACTTGAGAATGCTAATGTACTATTAGATTTCGTAAATACGGCTTTTTGACTTCATTGATCTACATGTTAAGGGTTTATTTTTTGAAGTTTAAGTTTGAGCTAATGGGAGTTGGGTATTAAGGTGTTGAAGATTTGGGTTATTGCCGATGGGTTTTTATACTATGTCTGTACGTATATTGTCTGGCGATGCCATTGTCTGTTAAGGTTACTGTTAGGGTTCCAAGAGAGCTTAAGAAGCGTATGGACATGTTTAGCTATGTTAATTGGAGCGAGGTTGTTCGTAAGGCTATTGAGGAGAAGGTTCGTGAAGAAGAGGTTAAGTTGGCTTTGAAAATTATGGGTGAGATTTCTGCTAAAGCTAAGCCTGAAAAACCTTTAGCTAAAGTTATTAGAGAGTTTAGGGATCGTAGATGCAGGTCAGCTTAGTTCTTGATGCAAGCGCTGTTGTTAAATGGTTTGTTGAAGAGGAGGAGTCTAATGAAATGCGTAAGATTAGAGATCTATATTTGAAAGGGAAAGTAACTGTTTATGTACCATCTTTACTTTTCGTAGAGTTCGCTAATGCGTTAAGATCTGTTAAGGGACTTACTCTGACAGATGTTGTTAATGCCGTGAAAGCATTAAATCTTCTACGCTTAAATGTAGTTAGCGACTTAGACATCCTAGATAGAGCTGTAGAATTAGCTTTCAAAACCAACATCACGGTTTACGATGCTATATACGTGGCCTTAGCTAAAATAACTAACTCGAAGCTAATAACATACGATACTGAATTACTTAACAAGTTTAAAGACTTAGCTAGGAAAGCAAGCCAAATAATTGTAAAATAGCAACACTACCTAATGTACTTAACTATGATTAGCATCTAGAGGTTTACGGGTGTCTAGTAAAGTAGTAGGTGTTTTAAACTGTTTGAGTTAAGTTGGTTTTGTTTAGGGTTTAGTGTGTAGGGTGCTTGTTTTTGCTAGGTAAGGTTGTTTGAGGGCTTAGGGTTGCCTTATGTGTGTTGAAGAATTCATGTAGGGGGTTAGTAGTTTTCTAGTAGTAGGGTGTTTACTATGTTTTTTAATGTTTCGTAGAGTGTTTTGTCGCTTGTTATTAGAGTTGCTTTTTCCTTTTTCGCTACTGCGGCATATACTGCATCGTAGATGCTTATGTTCTTTTCAAGAGACAGGTTTACTGCTATTTCCCATTCCTCCTCTGATAGTTCACGTGTGATTTCGAAGTCTTTTAAGCTTTTAACAGCTGAGGCTATGGTGTTACTGTCTAGCTTGTATATTTTGTGGAATCTTAGTGCGTTAGCTACTTCGTAAAGTATTAGGTTTGGTGCTAATAGTTTAACAGTGTTCTTAATGTAGTTGTTGCGGAGTTTAATAGCTTTCTCATAGTGTTTCTCTGGAACATACCATTTCACAGCTACGCTAGCGTCAACAACCATTATTTCCTTACTTTTCTCCAGTACCTAATCACCTCGAAGGAGTCGTAATCGCATGGGCCATGTTTTCTAAGTATTTCCTCTCTAATATTGTCCATTATCTTAGCTGCTACCCTAATTTTCTCCCTTGCTTCTTCGAGAGCAACTCTTTCCATAATAGCTTTCCTAACTACCTCACTCCAATTAACATGCCTAAACTTCCTCATTTTCTCCTTAACTTCACGTGGAATTCGCACAACAAATAATTCACCCAAGTATATACACCGTATATACATTTTACGCAAGAATACTATGAAGGATTTTACCTATAAAGTTGCCGCTGTAATTATGGTGGATACATTTTCTGTTCTAAATTTTAGCATTAAATATGCTTGTTGCTACTATTTCTGTCTAGGTGTTCAAATGAGTCGTCCTAGTCTGTACAAGCTCGTGGTAGCATTAGCTCTCTCTATTCTATTTACAATAGCTCTATTCTACTTAACATTCGATTTACCTCATATTTTAGATAGGATTCTTCACGAATATTTCCCCGATGTTTTCTGGGAAGCTGAGTTAAGAGAGCAAACACTTAGTACGCTAAGACCTTACGGCTACTTAGCCTTAGGGATAACTCTTGCACTTATCGTGTTAGGTTTTGCGGCTAAGAGAGGTTATTTAGCAGTTTTAGGTTCTGTAGCAATGTATTTGCCGACTTTCGGCTATTTCGCTTCCGCAATGTTCTTCCTAGCTGGTTTAGGGGTTTTAAGAACATTATGGTTGCCGCTGCTGGAAATATCGCCTACGGTATTGAAGTTAGGGTGTATAGCTTACCTTCCATTCTTACTCTTAGAGCTAATCCTGGAAGAACATCAAATATATAGTGTTGTTCAGCTAGTAGCTACGGCTATTACGGGTTTAGGATTACTCATATTCACACTAGGTACAGCTACGTGGCTTTACGGGAAATTCGAAAAACATGAAATAGTTGACTTCTGGATTTACAAGTATAGTAGACACCCGCAATACCTAGGATTTATACTTTGGAGTTACGGCTTACTAATCTACGTAGGGTATAAGGACTACATTAGAGGAGCTTTTAGAGTACCGCCAACGCTTATATGGCTGGTAACGACGATGATCGTAATAGGTGTAGCTTTACATGAGGAAATAGAGATGAAGAAAAAGTACGGTAAAAAATATGAAGAATATTGCAGAAAAACACCTTTCATGATACCGTTACCTAAGCCTATAGTAAACACCATTACTGCACCATTGAAACTACTACTAAAAGAACATCCGAGAAGCATGAAGGATATTATAGTAACTACAGTACTTTACACAGTAATTCTTATAACTTTATCATACATGCTCATCTTAGCACTTAAACTATAAACCCAACATTAGCAATACTTATGAAATCATAAATCTAAAAAATTGCGAGTTCATAGCATGGCCGACGTCTAAAACCCCCTATTAGCAAGAAGATTAAAGAAGCTT
>Ga0190314_1000568_pt1 | contig 12230 bp, 9 predicted proteins | sample 4870071112_MG_FD_165055 | JGI IMG/M metagenome (GOLD analysis project Ga0190314, IMG submission 165055) | Hydrothermal vent sediment bacterial communities from Southern Trench, Guaymas Basin, Mexico - 4870-07-11-12_MG | ecosystem: Environmental > Aquatic > Marine > Hydrothermal vents > Sediment ...
GTATCTATTTGTATCATTCTACCGAAAACATAATACGAAATAATATCTGTAATTCAAACAATTGGTATGGCATCTATTTGGAGTATTCTAACAACAATGCGATAAAGAATAACACCTGCACTTTTAATAGCTGGTATGGGGTCCTATTGCAAGGATCTAGCAATAATTTGATAGAGAATAATACCTGTTCAAGTAATAAGGAAGGCATACACTTAGAGGGTTCCAATAACAACATAATTCATCATAATGTCATAAGTATTAATACGGTGTATGGAATATGCATAGATTTCTATGGCTCATATACAATTCCAAGTTCGTATAATACAATTTATGCTAACTTATTCTATTACAACCATGAATCTAGCGATACCTATAATCTTTCATGTGTTCAGGCATATGATAGTGGTACAAACAACTACTGGAACTCTTCTTTTGGTATTGGAAACTACTGGCACGACTGGGCAAACAACAACGATACAAATGATCTAAATCCGCAGGATGGCATAGTTGACTGGTCATATCCAATAGATGGTTCTGCGGGAGCCAAGGATTACTATCCTCTCAAGAATCCGACGATTGTGCCAGAGATTCCCAGAGTAAGTTCCACATTTTGGATCATCTGTCTTTGTTTTCTTTTCACTATAGCAGTATCATGGAGGAGAATACTCTACAAACCTTCTTAACAATAATTCTAATCTACTTTTATTTTTGAAAGAACATATACAGAAACAAACCTTTATATACTACACACTTATACACACTAATATGTCCAAAAAGGTACGCATTAATGTGACCATAGACGAAGACCTTTATTATTTCGCAAAGGATATTGGCTTGAATATCAGTAGATTTTTGAACAACCGCTTGCGGGATTTAAGAGACAAACTACAATCCAACTACCCCCCTCCACAAAATCCAAGAAACCAGAATGGATGCGGGGGGAGGGATTTGAACCCTCGAACCCCTACGGGACGGGACCCTAAATCCCGCGCCTTTGACCTGACTCGGCAACCCCCGCTTGTATTCCCACAATATTCATATGTATATAAGGGTAGTGGTTAATTTTGTGGAAAAACTAATATCCAATAAATTATTTTGCGTTTTATGGTTGAACATGAAGTTTACGAAGTTGTGAGGGACAAAAAAAGGATAACGAAAACCCTTATTCTTCTGGAGATAGTAAAGGGTGCGCGGAAATTAAAGGAAATTGCCGACGCTATAGGAATAACTATACAGGGCGTATCGGATTATGTGAGAGAGATGGTTGAGGAAGGTCTGATAACCAAAGATATGAAGATAACAATGGAAGGTGTGGATTTTATTGAAAAAAGTGTGAAAAGTATGGATTCTTTTCTTAAGGAGGCAAACAAAAGGTTACAGATGATAAGGATAGTTGATGCAATAGCCGCTGAAGATATAGAGGAGGGGGATGAGGTCGGTCTTTTCATGCGTAAAGGCAGGGTTATGGCTAGGAAGGGCGAAGAGGATTCCATGGGAATAGCGATTAATTCCGCGAGAAAGGGGGAGGATGTTGGTGTAACATCTCTCAGGGGAATATTAAAGATAGATAGAGGCAGGATAAAGATTTGCGTTCTGCCTTCCATATCGGAGGGTGGTAGCAGGGCTGTGAATTATCGGAAGATTGAGAATTTAATTGCTGAGGGATTTGATATATACGCGGCCTATGGCTCGGTGGCTGTGGTAACTCTTGAGAAAATAGGTATAGATAGATTCGTGGAGTTCGCCCCCGCAATTATGTGTGTGGAGTGTGCCTTAAAAGGGATGAATCCTCTTTTGCTCGTCTCTAAGGATTACCTCTCCCATATAATAAGGGAGATAACCACTTACGGCTACGATGTTGATTACGAAATAGTCAGCGTCTAATCATCCCAGATCTTTTAGAACTACTGCAAAAATAGCGGCGGAGCCGAAACCCGTCATAGCGCCGGTTATTGCTCTTATCAGATTTGTACTTTCGTAGGGAGTTAAAAGTTGTACTCCTCCATCCACCATAAGAGGAATAAGCAAAACGATATACACAATTTCGGGAATTCTAAACGACATAAAAGAGTATATTAGGAGGGTAATGGCGAATGTCACGAAAATCGCTGTACATCTTGAGCAAACAGGCATCTGATTTCCGTTAATGAAGAACGAGCGAGATGCGTGTTGATGACATATGAAATCCCCTATTTTGTAGGTAATTCTCGCTAGGTTCGTTTTCATCTTGGAAATTTCCTTGCCGTGGTCCATAATTACCGTTTTTCCGTCATCTCCGAGATATATCGTATTTGGAGGCTCAACCAACGGGGCGAGAATTATCATAAAAGCCCAGAAAAGGAAAAGAAGAGCCAACGAGAATACCCAAAATGAAAATTTGAACTCAACGAATGGTAGTTCCATAGAATTTCTTTCCCTCCAAAGCCTTCTTGAAGTTCTCCAGATCATTTCCGTTGAGTATTTTTATAACTATTTTGCTTCTAGCTGCGATTTTTATCGCCAGGGGGTCCATAACGAAATTCGTTGAAGCCCCAGCATAGGATTCCAACGCCATTTTCAATGCCTTATCGTAGGATATTTTTTCAATAAGTTTTACATCCCTGTGCTTTCTGGGGTCCTTATCGTATATACCATCAACATTGCTGAGATTTATAACTTCCTTGCATTTTGTTCTCTCAGCCACCATAAGAGCAACGGCATCGGTTGTATGACCCGGCTCCGTGCCTCCCATGAAAACGAGGTTGTGAGTAGCCAACGCTCTAACCGCCTCCTCCACACTGAATGGCACCGTTGGATAAGAATCTTCGGAAATGAACAGTGAGGCATTGATTCTCGTGGCCATTATTCCGAGATAGTCAAGAAGGAATTCGTCAAGACCTAGTTTTCTACCAACCTGAACATACTTCCTGGCGATTTCACCACCGCCCACCACAACGCATATCTTATCCTTTCTGGAATACTCCCTCACGATGTTGTGAAATTCTTTTATATAAGCAGTTCTTATGGCTCCACGCTTCCATATGAGCGAACCGCCGAGCGAGATTACTTTCATATGAAGGATAATGGCCTTAAACTTAAAAAATATGGTGGTTAATGTGGGAGAGATGGACGATGATATGAAGAGGTACGAGTTCCGACGCATGCTGGAGGAATTGGCGAAGTATCAGGGTAGAGGAACTCAGCTCATATCCCTTTACATCCCTCCGGACAGGCAGATAAGTGATGTAATGGCATATCTCAGGGAGGAATACAGTACGGCAAGCAACATAAAGAGCAAGAGCACGAGGAAAAATGTTCTCTCAGCACTGGAAAGCATAATGAGCAGGTTGAAATACTTCAAAAAACCGCCGGAGAACGGTCTGGTTATATTCACGGGGCATGTTCAGAAGAGGGGTGATCAGACGGAGATGGTTTCGTATGTTATTGAGCCCCCTGAGCCAGTGCCATCCTTCATATATAGATGCGATTCCACATTCTTCTTGGAACCCCTAAAACACATGCTCACGGAAAAAGATGTTTACGGCCTTCTGGTTATTGATAGAAAAGAGGCAACGATAGGTATTCTCAGAGGCACGAGAATAGAGGTGGTCAAACACCTCCGTTCAATGGTTCCCAGCAAGCACCAGCAGGGAGGCCAATCGGCCAGAAGGTTTGAGCGTCTAATAGAACTTGCGGCGCACGAATTCTTCAAAAAGGTGGGGGAGATAGCCAGCGAAGTATTCCTCTCTGAGGAGAATTTGAAAGGCGTGTTTGTCGGAGGTCCCGGTGGTACCAAGGACCAGTTCATGAAAAAGGATTATCTCCACCATGAAATTCGCAAGAAAGTATTGGATATAATAGATGTTGGATATACGGATGAATTCGGGCTAAGGGAACTTGTGGAAAAAGCCTCCCAGCGTTTAAAAGATATGAAGATAGCTAAGGAGAAGGAGGTTGTTAACCGCTTTTTGGGCGAAATCAAAAAGGATACTGGCAAGGCAATATATGGTGAGAAGGAAGTAGTGGATGCTATTGAAAGAGGGGCCGTGGATACCCTCCTTTTATCCGATTCGCTGCGTAAAATAAAAGTAAAGTATAGATGCCCGGTTTGTTCTCGGGAAATTGAGGAAACATTGAGCGAGGTGGAGGATAGAATATGCGAGAAGTGCAATGTTCCCATGGATGTTGTATCCAAAGAAGATATAATTGAAAAATACGCGGAAATGGTGAAGGAAAAGGGAGGTGAGGTTAGGCTTATAAGTAGTGAGAGCGAGGAGGGTAAATTATTCCTCCGCGCCTTCAAGGGAATCGGCGCTATTCTCAGATACGCTCTCTGATTTTTCTTCCTTCTCCTCTTTTTCTTCGCCTTTCTCCTCGGGTTTTTCCTCCTCTACTTCCTCCCGCTTCGGATACTCTTCCACAAATCTTATTGTTATGTTTCCAATGTGTTTTCTGAGGTCTCTGATTATTTTCGGTTTTGCCATTGCCCAGTTGGGGTCAAACTTCGCCTTACCCTCAACCTTAACCGTTATTTCATCCTCGCCTGCATCTATTTCAAAATTATCGGCATCGGCGTAATGCATATCAATTATTGCTTTAACTTTTGCTAGGGGTTCCTCTGCGACCTCCCTTATGTACAGCTTGTATTTCACCATTTTCCCGGCAAGTGGATGGTTGTAATCCACCATTACCCTGCCCGGCGTAACTGATATGATTTTACCCATCATGCCCCGAATGTAAACTTCCTTTCCTACCTCGGGCTCTATATCAAGTCTCGCGAGCTCGCGGTAAGAGTGAACTCTTATTAACTTGGGGTCACGATGGCCGTATGCCCTCTCGGGTGGAATTTCAATCTCAATTTCGTCCCCAACATTTCCGTTTTTTATGGCGTTTTCAACATCTTCCAGCAAATCGCTTTCTCCGAGTATTACAACTACGGACTTATACTTTTTGCTCGGGTCGTATATTCCATGCTCCTTGGCCACTTCCTCCATAGTGGTATCGTAAAGTTCGCCCGTATCCTTAATCCATACCTCGTAATCCACTCGTACTATGTCTCCTTCCTTCATAAACCGCCCAAATACAATTATGAATATAAAGTTTGGGGAGAGAAATCGCAAAATCAGAAAATGCCAACATTTATGAACTTCCTTTTTTTAGACTACCGGATGTTTGAAAAATTGCCTCATGTGGCTACCTCGGAGGAAATAGTGGACCAGGCGTTTAAAAGGGCTTCAAAGATAACGGTTAAAGGAATAAAGGACCCTCTTAAGAGATACAAGAGTTTGAACATAGCGAAGATAACCGCCGTGCGGGACATTGTTCTGAAAAATCTTAGCATCGTGGATAAATGGCCCTATGTAAATAGGATACATCCATTTTACCGGGAACTGCTGGATATAGTTGTTGGAATCTCCCCCTACAAAAAGGCCCTATCCGAAATTAACTGGGCTCGCGGGAAAATTGAAGGTCTCTGGGAGAAATACAAAAACAGGATCAAGGGCGCTGAAAGTGAGAAGGAAATATATTCCCTACGGAGAGAGTTTTATGGTAGGGTTGCATCCATACTTGATGAGATAGAGGATTCCCTGTTATTTTTGATAAATGCCAGAGAGAAATTGAGAAAACTTCCATCTGTGAATCCCGATGATTTCTGCGTGGTTCTTGCTGGATACCCGAATGTTGGCAAATCAATGCTTGTTCGCAGGATATCCACAGCTGAGCCAGAAATAGCCTCGTATCCATTCACGACGAAAGGGATAATTGTGGGTCATATGGATTACGATGGTGGAAGAATAGTTATTGTGGATACCCCGGGAATCCTTGATCGCCCACCGGAAAAGATGAAGGATATGGAAAAGCAGGCATTATTAGCGCTAAGACACCTCGCTGATTTAATAATTTTTCTCTTGGATCCCACGGAACAATGCGGGTATTCGCTGGAAGCACAGGAATCTCTTTTGAAATCGCTGAAAAAAATGTTTCCTGACAAAGAATTTCTTGTGGTTGAGAACAAGGCAGATGTGGTTGAAAGACCAACGAACAACATAAAGATTTCCGCACTTACGGGCAAAAATGTGGATTATCTGGTGGATGTTGTTATGAAGAAAATCAAAGTTTAAGCCGATAAGTTTAAATAGAGGTAAGAAGTTAGGAACTCCGAGGTGTATTGAGTTGGACCGCCTCAATCTCGTTCCTTTCGTGGGTGAGGAGAGAGCGAGGATTCTCCGTGAGGCTGGAATTGACGATATAGACAAAATTCTCCGTACATCAATTGAAAAAATTGCAGAACTTGATGGGTTCAGCATGAAAATCGCTCAGAAAATAAGAAGATACGCCTCAGAAATAGAAAGCTTGGGGCTAACCGGCAGGGAACCGATAAAAGAATTAATTATAGATGAATATAGATGTCCAAGGTGCAATGCCATAGTTTCCAAAGCGGAATCATCTTGTCATAGGTGCGGGAAGGTTTTTTATCCCGCCCCCGCTAACGCAGAAGATATAATAGCGCAGAGCCACATAGAAATATTAAAAGATCCAAAAAACAAGGAGTTGTGGCTGAAAAGGGCACGAATATTTGAAAATTTAGGGCTTGCAGAAGAGGCGGCAATATGCAGCGTAAAGGCGGATTTAATAGATATGTTCGGTGAAGAGGAGGAAATAAAGCCTAGAAGAGAGATAAAAAAAGCAAGAAAAGGATTGGTAAATGGAAACGGAGTTCTGTTTGAAAAGGGGTTTGTTGGAGGAATTATGGAGTTGGGAAAGAAAAACAGACTATGGGTAATTTTTACAGCATTGTTGTTGATAATACCTGTGATCGTGATATCCACATCTTTGGCCTCTAAGGGTATAGAGATTGATGGTTATTTTGATGATTGGAAAAATATTAAGGGCATACAGATTTATAGCAAGAATAATTTTGTAAAGGAAGTGAAATATTTTAAGGATAGCAAATTACTGATATACATAGAATTTAAGGAGGGTATATTTGTCTCCCCTGTTAAATACTACTATGTAGCCATAGGAATATTTTTGGATACGGATATGAAAAATACCACCGGATATGAAATAGAGGGGATAGGGGCCGATAGATTGCTTCTCATCTACGGCTATTCTGGCAAAATTTATGGTGCAAAGGTTATGGAGTATGGCGGTGATGGGAACACATGGGCATGGAAGGATGGGGCACGCATTCCCGCGAAAACGGATGGATTAAGAATAGAATTGGCATCTCCCAGAGTTAGGGATTTCTTTGGATTGATAGTTTACAAAAACACTAACTATGAGATGGTCTCAGGTATATTCTCATCCAAACCCGGAATATACTGCGTGGTTGAGGATGGGGGTGGGGGCGTTGTTGAAAAGGACGATGCTGTAGCGAGTTTGACTGTCTATCCTATGAGTACTGGAAGCGTTAAAACGAAAATAAAAATAGAAAACAAAGGCAACTCCACGACGGCGACATTTAAGGTGGTTTTATCCAACGGTGAGGTTCTCGGAGAAAATAAGTATTTAACTTTAAATCAAAAAATGAAAATGGATGTAATTTATGTGGGTGGGGGCAAAAATGGCGAAAGTATATACATAAAACCCTCCTTTACGGCAAGGTATTTTTTAAAGGATTCTATCGCTGGAAAGTATATTGGAACAAAACCATCAAGGCCATCTCTTGATGGTATATATGCGGAATGGGCATACAAATCTGAGGGTAAAGATTGCGTAGATATAGATGCGGATATAGATAAGGTGGATGCCAAAGTAGTTGATAATAAGACTATACTATCGTTTTCTGTAACGGGAGAAATGCTGAAAGGAACATATATGCCGATGAGTTTGTATATGGACTCGGATGGGGATACTATTCCTGACCTGGTGGACGAGTATCCGCATGATTTTAATAATGATGGTATACCTGATTCAAAGAGTACATTACCAGACGGTAAGCCAGATGTGGATAAAGATGGAATTGCCGACTATCCTTATGGAAATGATAAGTATTTGAACACGACAGTAAACGGCAAAAATGTATCTAAATACATAGGTGGAAAGGGTGGAAATATCGTGGGCTATGTAACCATAAAAATGATGCTTTATGATTCGGGCGCCGATTGGGAGAAAGGTACCCCTTCCCATACCCTAGAAATGAAAGGATTTGGCAGGAGAATACTGAAGGTAGATGGGGGAATTCTCAGAGTGACTCATAACTCAAAATATATGGAGATTCTACTATCTCATCCATCTTCAATGTTAACTCTCAGTGTGAAATGTATGTACGAGGATAATGTCACACTCGTTGTTCAAAGAAAAGAGGTTCCGATTGAAACATCGCCACCCACCCCTCCTATAGGAAATTCAGATGAAAAGGGAGAAATCTATGCATCTCCAACGATAAATTCTCAAATAATAGTTAATCCGGATAAAGATTCTTTCGCTGGCAAATACGCGAGAGACCTTGTAGTTAAGTATTATAACAAGATAGATCAAAAAGCATTAAAGATGTGGATAAATTCGTTGGATCTCTCCAAGGGAGATGAAAGAAAACATAGATTTACATCCAAAGATTTTGTTGACGGAAATACATCTCACTTTATAGAGGAGAAATATGCACACGACAAAATGCTTGATATAATTGAAAAAGAGGGTAAACGGCCGATATACAGAGTTGAACTTTTGGATAAAAAAATATTCAAAATGGAATGGGAAAATTTAACGGCTGAGGCAAAGAAATGGGTCATTCTCCATTGGGTTCATGATTTAGAAAAACTAAGAGACATATCCACAAATTACGATCCATCTGTTTATAAAATAAACTGGTACGATTCAAGACAAATAGATACGCTGGAATACCTTGCATATGAATTGTCCAGAAACATAGCTAACTACGAATTGGCATTTGAAATAGCGTGCGGAATAAAAAGTATAGATGATGCTAGAATAGGACCTTTTTTGGCTATATATCCCACAGTGGATGCCAGAATGAATAAAAATAATTTAGATGATAAAGCAAACAGAAGTCCAGGAGCAACGGTAACATTACAGATGGTATTTTACGATACCGATGAAGGAGATTGTAATGATGATCCCGATGTGTATTTCAAATTGCAGGTAGGTAACTGGATTTATACAACAGCAGATGTTGAGGATGATAGATTCTCATGCAGATATATTCACACAAACAGCAATGTTACAGGAAGCACAGTAACCGTTGGAATTCATAACTGGGAAGCGGATTCCGGCCTATGTGGCGACGATGATGATTTTGGTGAATTCACGGTTACTTACAGTTTGACGACGAAAACTTGGAGTGGAGATACGACAACACCATCTGTATATGTTGACGGAGATGGCGGAGATGGCACAATTTGGTTTGTGATAGAAAGTGATGATGATAACGAAGCAAAATTAGGAACCTATGATCCAAATTACGGTAGCGAGCCATATACAGACGGAATATGCTTTAATGATCCATACGATGAACCTACGAGGATAACTTATTATTCCGGAGGAAACTACTGGGGTTATGGTTCTTATCCCAATAGTTATTATGAATTTTATGTGTCTTCCGGAACATCTATATCCGTTCATCTATCGCCATCCTCCTACAATTATGATTTATATCTCTACGACCCATCTTGGAATTTAAAGGCAAGTTCTACAAACACAGGCACAACGCAGGATGATATTACATTCACTGCCGATTCCTCAGGTTATTGGAAAATAAGAATTTATGCTGCGGATGGCTCTGCAAGTTGGTTCAAATTCTGGTTCACATCAGGGCCTGATGATAAAAATTATCTTGATGATTCGCCAACTGCGGGCAATTCTGTAAATGGATATGTGATACAATCGTATGATGGACACACCTATTACGATTCCTCCGACGATTGGAAATTCTATATAGATTCTTCTTGGATTTCTTCGCAAATAGTAATATACCTATGGATGAAACCCAATCCCAACGCCAACTTTGATCTTTATCTATATGATCCTGATGGAAATTTAAAGGCATCATCAACCAACACCGGCTTGGGTCAGGCGGACTCCATAACATATCAGGTGCAGAGCACAGATATTGCCGGATACTGGTATGCGGAGGTGTTATCTGCCACAACTTCGGATTACGGAAATTACTCTCTCTTTATATGGTGTGGATATAGGGTTGAGTTCCATGCGGTAACGAACAACACGGGTATACATACGCCCATGAATTCAAGCAATGGCGTGCAGGTAAGTTATGTTGTAGGGGGAAACACAAAGTATGTGTATCCCAACGACAACTACTACTGGATAGTGTATGCGGATAGAGGCTCATCTTACTCATATGCGTCGGAATCAAACCTATCCGATGATGCCGCGGGTCACAGATGGATTTCCCAGAATCCGCCATCGGGCACGATAACATCATCCACAGTCATTTATGGTTATTATTACGAGCAATTTTATCTGACGATAAACACAGCCCACGATACCGGATATTCCTCCGGGGAACTCTTCGGCTCTCCGCAGTCGTACAGTAATCCCGGCTCTGGATGGTATGATGCAGGATGCACCGTGCAGATTTGGGTTGATTCTCCCGTTACGGAAGGCGGAACTACATATGAGTTCGTTTCGTGGAGCGGGAGTGGAACGGGCTCTTATACGGGACCAAACAATCCAGCGAATTTTACAATCCAAGATGTCACCACAGAAACTGCAAACTGGCAGGTTGTGAGCGAAATACCGCCGTTGATTTTAATCACTCTGGTCGCCGTGCCTATCGTTATATCCAGGTATTCAAAACATTCTTGGCTCTCTCGTACCAGCGGTCAAGAAGGGCCATGACCTCTTTTTTTATTTCATTGGGATTTTTAACTACATAGTAGTATTTGTAACCTTTATGGAGATTTATTTGCATTCTGCTCACAAGTTTTTTCTCCAAAAGCTTAGATAATATTTTCTGAACCGTACTGCGTTCAAGGTTCAGCTTTGAAGAAATCTCCTTTACATCTGCTTTACCATTCTGAAGAAGATATCTGAGAACCCTTAACTCGTTTTTATTCAGATTATAACTGCATCTAAGCAAATCATCTATCGTAAATGTTTTGCATGCAATTTCAAACATTTCTTCGTACATAGCTATACACGCTCCTCGCAGCTAGAGCGCCTTCGGCCACAGCCGTAACTATCTGCTCAAATTTTTCCGACCCAGTAGTTATATCTCCTGCGGCAAACACACCGGGTATGTTGGTACGCATGCCGGCATCTACCTTTATGTAACCCTCTTCATCAACCTCCACGCCCAGTTTTTTTGCCAACTGACTGTTTGGAATGGAACCTATTTCTATAAAAACTCCGTCAACATGCAGAATTTTTTCTTCACCATTTTGGAATCTAATCTTTACCCCCTTGACCCTCACATCCCCAAGTATTTCTACAGGTACGGCATTGTAAATCACTTCAATTTTTTCGTTTTCTAAAACTCTCTTAACATTTATGGGTTCGCCACGGAGTTTATCTCTTCTGTATACCTGATAAACTTTGGAGGCAAATTCAGAAAGGTGCAACGAAGATACGCACGCGGCATCACTACCGCCGATAACAGCAACTACCCTATTTCTGAAAAGGGGTGCATCGCATGTGGCGCAGTAACTAACGCCTCTTCCTCTGAACTCCGCTTCCCCGGGAATGTCCAGAGTTTTTCTTTTCGTTCCCATGGCGAGTATTATGCTTTTAGCCTTGTAAGTATCTGAAGCTATTACCTCAAAAATTTTATCTTTAATCCAGATATCTATAACCTCGTCCATCTCTATCTCAGCGCCGTAATACTCCGCGTGCTCCATGAATTTCCTTACCAAGTCGCCGCCCGATATGGATATGAAGCCGGGATAGTTTTCTATGTTAGGGGCATCCGCAGCTAAACCGTAATCCTTCGCAATGACCAATGTCTTGAGATTGTATCTTCTGGCGTACATCGCAGCACTGAGTCCCGCTGGTCCTCCGCCAATAACTATCAAATCGTATATTACTTCGCCAGCGCCTTCTGCAGCCATTCTCTCACCATCCTCTCCGGCATTGCGCCTATAAATCCATCCACCACATCCCCATTCTTAAACAGCAGAACTGTAGGGATGCTCATTATTCCGTATTTCATTGCCGTCTCGCGACAGAAATCCACATTCAGTTTGCATAGTTTCACGCCGAATTCTTTCGCAACTTTTTCTATGACCGGGGCGAGCATGTGACATGGCATGCACCACTCCGCCCAGAAGTCC
>Ga0190314_1000570_pt1 | contig 12224 bp, 10 predicted proteins | sample 4870071112_MG_FD_165055 | JGI IMG/M metagenome (GOLD analysis project Ga0190314, IMG submission 165055) | Hydrothermal vent sediment bacterial communities from Southern Trench, Guaymas Basin, Mexico - 4870-07-11-12_MG | ecosystem: Environmental > Aquatic > Marine > Hydrothermal vents > Sediment ...
TCATTATACCACCTTGTGCGTTGCTTGACCAATAAGCTCCTACTTCGAATTTTCCATAGGCAAGTTCATTCCAGAATGGTGTTGCTTCCAGGACATTCACTTTAACATCTATACCGAATTTTCTCCATTGTTCGGCAACGGCAAATGCAAGTCTTGTGGCATCGACTTCGAACGTTGGACCATTTATCGTTATCTTCCAGGGAGTACCATCTGGCAGATACCATTTTCCGTTCTTTTTCGTAAAACCTTGTTTTTTCAAGATTTCTTCTGCTTTTTTGGGATCGTATTTCCACCAACCGGGTCCCCATATATCTATTGGATCTACTTTTATCTCGTGACCTTGAGACTTTGCGTACTCTGCGAGTCTATAAGGAAGTGTCGGGTCGAAGGGTTTGTAGCCAGGTTCGAGTTCAAAATTCTTAAGCCACTCCAACATACCTTTGTGATATAACTCAAAATGTGCCATTCCTTGTCCAGCATGAGTTGGGCAGAGTATCTGTATACCATCGTACGCACTTATCATGACCTCGTACATGTCTATCGCCAAAGTTAGAGCCCATCTAACCCATTTGTTGTTGTATGGAAATTTTGCGCAGTTGAACCAGATACCACGGGCTGTTGGATCGTGGAAGAAAGCCCATGGGTAATCCTCAAACCAGCTTCCAGTATACTTATTTGCATCCTTAAGATAATACCAGCCTTCTGTTGATACATCGAATATCCAATCTATCTGGTGTCTTATTTGAGCAGCTATCCTCTTCTCTTCTGGCCCATATGCCACAAACATAACATATTTTGGGGTTGGTTTTCCAGCAACTTTTCCAACACTTGTCCTTTCCCAATCTTTTCTTCTTTCAAACAGAATCCAGTATCCGTTGGGATCATGTGCTTTGTAAACGTATGGTCCTAGGGATACTGGCGGCCAGAATTTGAATTTTAAGGGATCTTCAACTTTTTCAAAAACATGTTTGGGCATAATGGTGCAACCCCACCAGATGTCACAGGTTAGAATGTAATGAAATCTTGGATTAGGTTTCTTGAGCTTTATGACCACTGTGTACTTATCTTTTGCATATGCATCTTCAACCCATTCTACAAAATCAGAATGCCATATCAAACCGTCATGGGCTTTGATGTAGTTGATCGTGAACGCAACGTCATCCGCAGTAAACTCAACTCCGTCGCTCCAGTAGATCCCTTCTCTGAGTTTGATCGTGACGGTTTTGAAGTCAGAGCTGTAAGCGGGTTTATCAGCTGCGAGAGCGTTTATGAGTTCTCCTGTTCCATGATCCACGTACCAGAGGTTGTCGAAGACCAGGTTGTTCAGACCGCTCCCAACCTGAGCACCAGGTACCCACATGTTACCTTGCGTGGGATCGACTAACCTTTCGTGAATGCTGTCAACTATCAATGTTTCGTTCCTTGGTACGCCCGGTGGTAGCATCTGCGATATTCCGAGGATCGCCAGAACGATGACCGCTAAGATCAGGTATCTTCTCATAGAAATCCCCCCTTCATAAAATTGGGTATTCTCACCTATCATCGTTCACGAAAACATGCTCTTCTTTTTGTATGGGTTTCATCCTGAAAGGAATGAAAATACAATGAGGTTCTTCTCTGTTTATCCTAGCGATTTCGGGATTTTTCCATTCTAGCTTGATGTCACTCCTCAAAATGAATTGATGAACGTTACCGAGAACGATTATAACAAAGTGATCATCGAATGAAAACATCAAAAATCACGTGTTAATCCTGAATATCAGGAAATATCACCTTATATTTTCTTCTTTCGCAATTTTATATAGATTTTCCGCTTTCTCATTTGACATCATCCTTTTTCGGTATGGTTGGTATGAGAACTTCCCTTTATTCTACCATCGCGTGAAAAATCTCTGTGGTAAAATCTTCCCGAGGCGAGTACGAGAAAAGGAGGGAAAAACAGGTGGAAAAAAAGGAGATAGGAAGAGATAAAAACGTTGTACTGTACGAGTTCGTGTTCGATGAGAAGGAGGTATCTTCATTCGAAGATGTCGTTACAGCGCGTCTCAACAGATCCATGACCGTGCCAGGTTTCAGAAAAGGAAGGGTTCCGAAGGCTATTTTCAAGATGCGACTCGGTGAAGAATTCAACAGTTACGTCCTGGACGAAGCAGCAGATAAGATTCTGGAGAAGATGGAAAAGGAGAAACTCTTCATCTCTCCCATAATGAAGGATTATGAGTTCAAGGATGGCAATCTGATCGTAAAGATAGAGGTTCACGAAAAACCAAAAGTAAGCTTTGAGGACTTTTCGAAGATAGAAGTTGAAAAGGTGAAGGAAGACAGCGTGATAGAGAAATATGTTGAAAAGAGATTGGAAGAACTCAGAGAAAAACACGCTCTCGTTGAGCCGAAAGATGGAGAGGCCGAGCATGGAGATCTGGTCAGGGTGAAGATGAGAGTCAGCCTAAGGGATAAAGTATTGGATGAGAAGGAGTATGAGTACATTTTGAAAGAAGACGATGACAGGCCCTTTGTCAAAGAAATAGTAGGAAAGAAAAAAGGAGATGTCGTGAAATTCAGCAGAGATTTCAAGGATAAAAAATACGAATACGAAGTGGAGATCCTCCAGGTCTATAGCAGAACCCTTATGGACGTATCCGATGAACTTGCAAGAACCGTGAGCAACGAATTCGAAACACTAGAACAGCTTAAAGAACACCTGACGAAAGAAGGGAAGGAGATTTACGATGTTGAAATGATGGAGAATCTGAGAGAGCAGGTTCTTGAAAAACTACCGGAGGTAACGAATCTCGATATATCTGACAAAACTCTCAATTATTTTGTCGAAAGAGCTATATTGAGGATGAAAGAGAAAGGAGAGTACGAAAAAGCTATTAAGGAGCATGAAGGTGATGAGGAAAAGTTGAAAGAGGATCTGCGGGAGATCTTCTTAAGGGATTTCAAAAGGTCACTAGCTATCGAAAAGATCTCCGAGGATGAGAACATAAAGGTGACTGAAGAAGAGATGGAAAAAGAGGCAGAACTTCTGGCACCTTTCTGGGGAATTTCGAAAGAGAGGGCAAAAGCCATCGTCAAAAGTAAGGAAGATATAAGAGAAGATCTCGAATGGGCCATTTTGAAGAGGAAAGTGGCGGATTTTCTCCTTAAAAAGGTGAAAATAATAGAGATCGAGCCAAAGTCTTCCGAAGAAGAGGGTGATAAAGAATGAAAGGCCAGTACGTTCCTATAGTTATAGAAACGACAGGAAGGTATGAGAGAGCGTATGACATATATTCAAGACTTCTGAAAGACAGGATCATCTTCCTTGGAGGCCCCATTGATGATCATACAGCTAACTTGGTCGTCGCTCAACTCCTATTCTTGGAGGCTCAGGATCCCGATAAGGACATTCACCTTTACATAAATTCACCGGGAGGTTCTGTAACAGCTGGCCTTGCGATATACGATACGATGCAGTACATAAAATGTGATGTGGTGACCATATGCGTTGGACAGGCTGCATCCATAGCGGCAGTGCTCCTTTCAGCTGGGACGAAAGGAAAAAGATACGCACTGCCTCATTCGAGACTCATGATACATCAGCCCCTTGGAGGAGCTGAAGGGCCTGCCAAAGACGTCGAGATAATAACGAAAGAGCTTTTGAGGATAAAGGACTTGATAAACAGAATTCTGAGCAAACACACTGGCCAGCCAATAGAGAAGATAGAGAAGGATACTGACAGGGATTTCTTCATGAACGCTTATGAAGCGTTGGAATACGGACTAATCGATAAGGTAATAGAATCTGAGAAAAAATGAATCTTCGGTGATAACTTTCTGTGTGACATGGTCAGAGGTGATACCCGTGAAACTTACTCCCATGATGCAGCAGTACATGAATCTGAAGGAAAGGTATAAGGACGCGATCCTTCTCTTTAGATTGGGGGATTTTTACGAAACGTTTTTCGATGACGCCAAGATCGTTTCCAGAGTGTTAAATATAGTTTTGACAAAAAGGCAGGACGCACCAATGGCAGGAATACCGTATCATGCTTTGGACAATTACTTGAAAAAACTCGTGGATGCGGGATACAAAGTTGCCATATGCGATCAGGTTGAAGATCCCTCGAAAGCCAAGGGTCTTGTAAAAAGAGAGGTTACAAGGATCGTAACGCCAGGAGCCCTCGTGGAGGACGAATTCCTATCACCGGAGACCAATAACTTCATGGCGTGTATCTACCGTGGTGACAGCGGTATAAGTACCGTTTTGGCGGATGTTTCAACGGGTGATGTTTTGGTGAAAGATCACGAAAACCTGAGCGAGGCTATGGATTTCTTGAAGACCATGAACGTCTCGCAGATCCTATGCCACGAAGAGATACATCCTGATATATCTGAAGAATTCCCCGAAACTTTTATCGAAAAACTGGAGGATTGGTATTTCTCTAAAGAAAATGTGGATAAGGAGATAAAAGAAACGTACGGTATAGAAGACATTCATCATCTGGAACTCTCCGAAGAAGGAAAGGTGGCTTTCACCTCCCTCCTCAGATACGTGAAATACACTATGATGTCATCGGAAGTGAGTTTAAAAAAGCCGAAAGTTCTGAGAGAAAAGGATGTGATGTTTCTAGATTCCGTTACCGTGGAGAACTTGTCACTGGTGCCAGGTGAGAGAGGAAAGAATCTGTTCGATATTCTGAATAAGACAAGAACTGCTTTAGGAGCTCGACTTCTTCGAAAATGGATATTGAGTCCATTGAGGGACAAGGAGAAAATAGAAAAACGTCTGGATACTGTGGAGATTTTCAAGGAAGATAATTTACTCTTGAATGAGATTAGGGAATACTTAAGAATAGTCTGCGATGTCGAAAGGATATTGACAAGGGTCAAGTACAGAAAAGTCTCTCCAAGAGATCTTGCAAATCTCAGAGAAACTTTGAGAATCCTGCCAAGCATAATAGATTCTTTGAAGACGAATGAAGAAGCCTGGGACAAGTTCAAGAGTATGCCGTTATTGAACGACCTGAAGGAATTTCTTGATAGATCCCTTGAAGAGGATCCAACCGGGCAACCTGGTGATGGAAAAGTTATAAAGAGAGGTTTTTCAAAAGAGCTGGACGAGTACAGGGACATGCTCGATAGAGTTGAAGAAAAGCTTCAAGAGTTTCAAGAGAAAGAGAGAAGAAGAACTGGCATATCGAGTTTGAAAGTAGGATACAATCAGGTTTTCGGTTATTACATAGAAGTTTCCAAAGCCAACATCGAGAAAGTTCCAGAAGATTATCAAAGGAAACAAACCCTGGTCAATGCGGAGAGATACGTCACACCGGAGCTTAAAGAATTCGAACTCAGGATAACTTCCGCAAAAGAAAAGGTGGAGGAGATAGAGAAAGCACTCTTTGAGGAGATATGTGAAAAGGTGAGGGAAAAGTTCGATGAGATATATGAATTGGCTTCCAAATTGGCAGAACTCGATGTTTTCACCACATTAGCATATGATGCGCTCCTTTACAATTACACAAGACCCAGCTTCAACACGGATGGCAGGATAGTTCTTCTGAAATCCAGACATCCCGTTGTAGAAAGATTTGTGAAGAACTTCGTCCCCAACGATATAGTTATGGATGATGATAACAGGTTCGTGGTTCTTACAGGTCCAAACATGAGTGGTAAATCGACTTTCATAAGGCAGATAGGCATGATCGCAGTCATGGCCCAAATGGGGTCTTTCGTTCCAGCGGAAAAAGCTTCTCTTCCCATATTCGACAGAATTTTCACAAGAATGGGAGCACGGGACGATCTTCCGGGAGGTAGGAGCACTTTTCTGGTTGAAATGAGCGAGATGGCACTGATCCTCTTCAAAGCAACTAAGGATAGTCTGGTGCTTCTCGACGAGGTGGGAAGAGGGACCAGCACTTTCGATGGTATAAGTATTGCATGGGCAGTCTCCGAATACATCCTTGAGAAAATAAAATGCAAAACGGTATTCGCGACTCACTTCACGGAACTCACCGAACTTGCCAACATCTACGATTCGGTTCTCAACAAAACAATAGATGTTAAGGAGATAAAAGGGAAGGTGATCTTCCTACACAAGGTGATAGATGGTGTGGCGGATAGAAGCTATGGTATAGAGGTTGCCCAAATTGCGGGACTTCCTGAAGCCGTTGTAGAGAGGGCAAAGGAAGTACTTGATGTTATAGCAGGAAAGAGCAATATAGAGGATCGTCTTAGAGTTGTTAAAAAAGATAGGATGAGAAGGGTCAAGAAAATCAGTGAGAATCAGATATTCCTTTTTGGTCCATCAAAAGATTCCTGATCCATTCGGGATTCTCCGATTTAAAAATCCCGTATCCCATGACTAAGATAGTCGCACCGTTTTTAACGAGTATCTCAGCGTTCTGTTCATTAACGCCGCCATCCACCATTATCTCAAGATCGACTCCCATGTCCTTTGACATGCTGTGAACTTTTCTAATTTTCTCTATACTCCTTGCGATGAAACGTTGCCCCGAGAAACCCGGATTCACACTCATGATAAGCACTCCATCTATATCTGTTACCACTTCTGATAACATCTCAGGGGGAGTGTGAGGGTTAAGAGCCACAAAGGCTTTGACTCCCTTATCCTTTATTCTATGTATCAACCTGTGGAGATGAAAGGTGGTTTCAAAGTGTACAGATATTATATCTGCTCCCTCCTCAATGAAGATGTCGACGAAGTCCTCAGGATTGGTTATCATAAGGTGCACGTCTATGGGAATATCGGTTATTCTCCTCACAGCGCTCAGTATGGGCACTCCAAAAGTAATGTTGGGAACGAAATGACCATCCATAACATCTATATGGATGAAATCCACCATGTGCTCCACTTTCTTTATCTCTCTCTCGAGATTCCCAAGATCGCATGCCAGAATCGATGCGCTTATTTTGACCATCCTTTCTTTCCTCCCTTTTTCACTTCCTCCAATTCTTTAAACATGAGGATATAGCTCTCGTATCTACTTTTCGGTATCTCACCGTTTTTCACAGCTTCTCTCACCGCACATCCAGGCTCGTTGATGTGATTACAATCTGAAAAAGCGCACATACCTTTATAACTCTGAAATTCCACGAAGAACTCCTTCAGATCTTCAGGATCTATATCTGATATATCCAGATTGGCAAATCCTGGAGTATCTGCTACGTATCCTCCAAAATCGAATTTCAGAAGCTGTGTGGTCGTGGTCGTGTGTCTCCCTCTGCCAAGTTTTTCAGATACCTCGCCCACTTTAAGTTTCAACCCGGGATTTATAGCGTTCAGTAAACTGCTTTTCCCAACACCAGAAATTCCTGCCATTGTGGATATCCTTCCCTTGAATGCCTCTTTCAAATCTTCAAGCCCCTCACCCGTTACAACGCTGGTACGCAGTGTCCTGTAATGCTTAGAGTACATCCTCTCTAACTCTGAAAGCTTTCGCCATTCTTCCTTCCCGTAAAGATCTATTTTGTTGAATACGATGATCACCGGTAATTCGTTTTTTTCAGTGAGAACCAAGAACCGATCGAGGATGAAAGGAGACACATCTGGTTTTTTCAAAGAGGTCACCAGAACAACTTGGTCGACATTCGCTATTCTAGGTTTTGGGAGGAGATTCCTTCTGTGGAGGACGTTCTCTATGACTCCCGAACCGGTTCCATCTTGTGTGTATTCAACTCTATCTCCCACAAATATCTTCAGACCTTGCAGTCTGAACTTCCCCCTCAACTTGCATAGAATTCTCTCTTGAGTCTCCTCATCTTCCACCATGACGAAATTCGAGTGAAAACTCACAACTATGCCAAATTTTCGCAATACATCACCTCCCGAGTATGAAGATCACCCAAGAAGATATCACACCGGGCTTTGGATACTGGTCTTTCACTCTCCTTCCTTGCCCTACCTTCAAAACATCGATTTTTAAATCAGTTCTCTCAAGATTCATCCCCCTGAAATCACTTAATCTCTCGAAAATTTTCGGCTCTCCCTTATCCACCAGCAACGTTACGGTACCTGAGAATGAACTTCCAGGTTCTGGGAACATTCCCATGACCCTTCCATCGGATCCCTTGAAAGGGAAAAAAACCTTTTGGATATCGTACCCGTACTCTTTCAGAATCCTTTCTGCCATGCTCAGTTGAACACCCACCAGATTCGGCACACTCATCTTCTTTTGTTCCTCACAGTACAGCTTCACTACCCTATTTTCCTTGACTCTCTCTCCCGCTTTTGGTTGTGTCCTTAAGACCCTTCCCGAACCGATAATTTCACAAGATAAATGAGAATGCTTCAGAAGCGCCCTGGCTTTTTCAGGTGTTAATCCCACAACGTTCGGAACGGTAGTTGTTCCAACCATTTCTATGCTGAGACGCATCAATATCAAAAAAAACACACCTCCAAGAACTAGGCCTGCTAGTACGAGAAGAAAACCTCTCATGCTCTCAATCCCAGCTTTCGCATCCTGAGCTGACCACACGCGGCCTCTATATCGGTCCCCTTTTCTGTTCTTATCTCAGCTTCTATGCCCTTTTTGTTGAGTATCCTTTTGAACATTAGAAGTCTTTCTTTAGAAGGTCTCCTGAAAGATCGATTCGCGGGATTTATCGGTATCAAATTCACAAAAACCTTCAAATTTTTCAATATATCAACCAATTTCTCAGCGTCTGAGGGATGATCGTTCATACCCCTTATCATGACGTACTCCACTGTCACACGCCTTCCTGTTTTCATCTGATAAGCTTTGACAGCGTTCAATATCTCTTCTATGGAATACTTTCTGTTCAAAGGTACGAGCTGATCTCGCTTGAAATTGCTCGGTGCGTGAAGTGAAAGTGCTAGAACCACGTCCAAACCTTCATCGGCGAATTCCAAGATCTTCTCGGGTATTCCAACAGTCGACACAGTTATTCTCCTTATACCGATGTTCTTCATCTTGGGATGATTCAGCATTCTGATACTTTTCACAACTTCATCATAGTTCAAAAAAGGTTCTCCCATTCCCATGTACACTACATTCCCAACTCTTACACCCGTTTCCCTTTCCATGGCGAGAACTTGAGACACGATCTCACCAGCTGATAAATTTCTTTCAAAACCACTCATTCCAGTGGCGCAAAAAACGCATCTTACAGGGCACCCAACTTGTGTGGATATACAGGCGGTCACTCTACCTGGATGGAAGAGAAGGACCGATTCTACGGTATTTCCATCTTTCAATCTCCAGAGAAATTTCGTTGTCCCATCTATCTTAGAAACCCTCTTCTCCACAAGTTCAGGAAAATCTATAATGTAGTTCTCAGACAGAATCTTCCTCTGTTCCTTCGAGAGATTGGTCATTTTTTCAAATTCTGTTACTTTCTTATCGTAGATCCAATCGAGAATCTGATCGGCTCTGTACCTTTCCCAACCAAGAACTTCTGTAACCTCTTTTTTCAACTCTTCATAGCTCATATCCATTATGTTCTTCAAACAAAACACCTCCCAGAAGATTATATCAGATGCTAAAATACCAAAGATCGAGGTGATGGAGGCCATGAAGATCTTCGAAAAGTTGTTAGAACTGGGTGCAGATGTTAAGGTGAAAGAACCCCTTGCAAACCACACGAGTATGAAGCTAGGGGGTCCCGTAGACTACCTCGTTTTTCCAAATGATCAGGAATCTTTTGTGGAAAGTTTAAGGTTTCTGAATGAATATGGTATACCATGGAAAATCATGGGATTTGGAACCAATCTGATAGTGGAGGATAGAGAGCATCCTGGAGCGGTTTTGAAGACAGAAAGACTGACTTCCATCCGTTTTGAAGGTTCAGAAGTCATTGCAGAGTGCGGAATCAGTCTGAAAAGGCTTTGCAGGCTGTGTGCTCTTGAGGGGCTGTCAGGACTCGAGTTCGCATATGGAATCCCTGGAAGTTTAGGAGGAGCTATCTACATGAACGCGGGAGCCTACGGTGGTGAGATAGGCGAGGTTGTGAAAGAGGTGCTCGTATTCGATGGAAAGGAGAGTCGCTGGATCTCAAGAGACGAACTCTCCTTTGGGTACAGAGAGAGCCTTCTAAAGAAAGAAAAGCTGATAGCTTTAAAGGCTGTTTTGAGGTTGAAAAGAGATGATCCTCAAAATGTACAGAGCAGGATGATTGACTTCTTGAGGAGGAGAATAGAAAAACAACCTTTGGATCTTCCAAGTGCAGGCAGTGTATTCAAAAGACCTCGAGAAGGTTTCTATGTTGGAAAGGCTATAGAATCTCTGGGACTGAAGGGTTACAGGATCGGTGGGGCTGAGATATCTAGAAAACATGCAGGCTTCATAGTTAACATAGGTGGTGCGAAGTTTGAGGATATATTGAAACTCATAGATCTTGTGAGACGAGAGGTGAAGAGAAATTACGATGTGGTTCTGGAAACGGAGGTGGAAATTTGGAGAAGTTCAAAACGCTGAAAGGAACCTGTTCTGCGAGATTGAATATCAGAAGATCACAGTTCATATCTTACGTTTCCCCTGTGAGTAATCTGGAGGAAGTGAGAATCTTTTTGAAAGAGAGGGTTAAAAAGGATGCTACTCATAACTGCTACGCTTACAGAATCTTGGAAAAAGGCAATATTTTGGAATTCTCAACAGATGCCGGGGAACCCAGAGGAAGTGCGGGTCTTCCCATATTGAACGTTCTCAGAAAAAGGGATCTGGTCAACGTGGTGGCTCTGGTCATACGATATTTCGGAGGGAAAAAACTCGGTGTGAGGGGTCTAATAGATGCTTACTCGAAGGTTGTGGAGATGTCTCTTAAAGGATGTCAGGAAATCCTCATGGTTAAAATGAAAAAGTACTCTGTTTTCCTGAAGTACGAAGATATGGAGAAGAAAATGGAGAAAATCTCGAAATGTAGAATTTTGGATATTGAATACAAAGAAAACGGCGTCGAGATAACATTCCTTGCAGAGATGCAGGAGAATTTTCCTGGAGATTTTGAGGAAGTATACGTCCCTCAGGTTGAATGATACGTACTGAGAAAGCTCCTAACACTATCCTCAAGTAATTCGAGATTTTTTCCAGCTTTTTCTCTCGTTTTCTCAGAAACGTGTAAATAGAATTTCAGCTTCGGTTCTGTTCCAGATGGCCTCACGTATATGGTACCCTCGTCGAAGATCAACTTCAATGTTTTGTTGGGCCTCACATGACCGATTCCCTTCGAAAAATCTGTGAAATCTCTAACTACGAGTTTCCCAAAGGTTGAAGGGGTATGCTCCTTCAAATATCCGTATATTTCTTGTGCTTTCTCAACACTCGAAAGTTCAACTCCCAGGAGTTTCTCCATGTAAAAGCCGTACCTTCTGTAAAGTTCATTGAGTAGCGATAACGGATTTTCTTCTTCCGAGAGAAGTCCAGCTATGAGACACGAAGCTATCACCCCGTCCTTATCTTTAACGAAGTTCCCAGCTAAAAATCCATAGCTCTCCTCGAAAGCGAGAAGAAATCCATTATTTCCCTTTTTCTCTTCTCTGACGATAACATCCCCTATGAATTTGAAGCCCGTTGGCGTTTCAAAAAGATGAATACCTCTTTCATCACACATTGGACGAACCATATCGGTCGTGACAATCGTCTTAACGATATAAGGTTTTTTCTGCTTTTTCAGCCAATCTTCCATCTTACACGACATGTAATGGAGAAGAAGGACACCTATCTGATTTCCAGTGAGTTTCACGAATTCCTCACCTTCTTTCACGATCAAACCGACTCTATCGCAATCTGGATCCGTTGCTATTCCAAAGGAAATCCCATCACGATTCATGTACTTTTTAACGAGTTCGAGGGCGTCATCTTCTTCAGGATTCGGCACCCGAACCGTCGAGAAGCTACCATCCCAACTTGCCTGTTCTTTCACAAGGGTAACATCCACACCTGCTCGTTTCAGGGCTTCCGATACCATCTTCAAACCAGTACCATGAAGAGGGGAGTAGACTATTCCTAAGGGTTTTGAAATGAGTGGCTCTACCAGTTTTTCTACCCTTTCTAGATAACTCTCGATGATATCATCGGGCACAGTGTTGAGCTCGTATTCATGGAATTCCTCAACAGGTCCCAATTTTTCCATGTGGCTTCTTATTTTATCCGCAGTCTCTGGCAGTATCTGAACTCCTTCTTCATTGTAGACTTTGTATCCATTGTATTCAGGTGGATTGTGACTCGCCGTCATCACGATTCCAGCATCCGCTTCCATATACC
>Ga0190314_1000572_pt1 | contig 12210 bp, 8 predicted proteins | sample 4870071112_MG_FD_165055 | JGI IMG/M metagenome (GOLD analysis project Ga0190314, IMG submission 165055) | Hydrothermal vent sediment bacterial communities from Southern Trench, Guaymas Basin, Mexico - 4870-07-11-12_MG | ecosystem: Environmental > Aquatic > Marine > Hydrothermal vents > Sediment ...
GAAATAAACACAATACTTGCCACTTATAGTGATATAACCTCCAAGTACGGCTCGGTGATTGAGGATAAAGGTAAAATAAGAGTAGTAGAAAAGAAGAGGGGGGACGAGGGAGGACTTATTTTCACAGGAATTGCCAAACTTTCCACCGATATTTTTGAAATTATTAAAGAAAGTATGAAAAATGAGTTGTACGATTTGCCAGATATTTTAAATGAGTTAGAAAATTTAAAAATTTCCATTACAAAGGGTCTCTGGATGGATGCCATATATCCTTGGGACCTCTTGCGCCTTAACTTTACGGTTTTGAGAAATATTCCGAGAAGCGTATCGGGGACCGTTGCCAGTGCAAATATAATCGGAAATGTTTATGTTGGCGATGGAACAAAAATAGGTTCAGGCGTATTTATAAAAGGCCCTGCTTATATAGGGGAAAACTGCGTTATAGGAGAGAATTCCGTCATAATGCCCGGAACATGTGTTGGAGACAATGTTACGATAGGCGCATTTTCATATCTGGAGAACAGCATAATTATGAAAGGTTCCTCCCTAGGCAAATACTCCCTCATACAGAATTCCATTATAGGAGAAGGATGCTCTGTGGGAGATAGGTTTACTTCATTGACTGGGCGCTTCCAAAAAATAATAAATTGCGAAATAATTCACAGAGAGAATTTTGGAGTGGTTATGGGCGATGATTGCAAAATTGGCGCGATGGTTACCACAGCACCCGGAATTCTGATAGGAAATAACGCCAAAATTAAAGGGATGAAATACATAACCGAAGACATCTGCGAGGAAGAGAGTGTGGTGTGATATGTGCGGAATAGTCGGCTATGTAGGATACAGAAATGCTAGCGAGGTGCTCAAAAAAACCCTGAAAAGGCTGGAATACAGAGGATACGATTCCGCGGGTATAGCTGTTATAACCAACGGAAAGATCGCGGTGGAGAAAAGGAAAGGATATGTTGATTATCTCAATTTTTCTCTTGAAGGTAATGTGGGAATAGGTCATACCAGATGGGCCACACACGGGGCGGTAGAGGACAGAAACGCGCATCCATTCTTGGATTGTGGGAGGGAGTTTGCTGTGGCACATAACGGAATAATAGAGAACTTCACCGAATTGAGAAAGGAACTTATGGAAAAAGGACATGTGTTCACATCTGATACAGATTCCGAGGTAATTGCACATTTAATAGAAGAGAACTACGACGGTGATTTTCTGAGAGCATTTATTAAAGCAATTTCTCGTCTAAAGGGCTCTTACGCCATAATAGCAATACACGCGGGCGAGAAAAAGATTCTTGGGGCAAAGAACGAAAGCCCACTGGTTATAGGTATTGGTGATGGAGAAAATTTTCTTGCCTCCGATATACCTGCTTTTTTGGAATATACGAATAGGATCATAACTCTTGATGACGGAGAGATTTGCGAAGTAACCGAAGATTCGGTTAAAATTTACGATTTGAGTGGTAAGGATATTAAAAAGAATGAGGAAATAGTGGAATGGTCCGCTGAAAGCGTGGAAAAAGGAGGTTATGAGCACTTCATGCTTAAGGAGATTCACGAGCAACCTATTGCTCTGGAAAATACTTTAAAATATCTTTTAGAACTTGAGCCAAATTTTGGAGATTTTGATAAAATAATAATGGTGGGGTGCGGAACCTCATACCACGCCGCCCTTGTAGGGAAATATCTCTTTGAGGAAATCGCCGAAATACCCACGGAAGTCTATTACGCCTCAGAGTATAGATACAGGAAATATCTTGGAGATAAGGCGCTGGTTATCCTTATAACTCAGAGCGGAGAGACCGCAGATACCCTCGCTTCTGCGAGAATTTCCAAGAAATTCGGTATGAAAACCTTGGCCATAACTAACATAAAAGGATCCTCCATAACCAGAATTACAGATGAAACTATATATACTTACGCAGGTCCGGAAATAGGTGTTGCTGCCACAAAGACATTCATAACGCAGTTGGCTGTGCTTCACTATTTGGCAATAAAATACGGATATATTAGAGGAAAAATTGATTCCTCTGAGCTGAACTCCTTAATTTACGAATTAAGAAGGGCGCCGAGATATGTTGAGAGAGCTTTGAGTATGGAGAATGAGATAAAAGCTGTATCTGAAAAGATAGTGAAAGAGGAGAATATGTTCTATATCGGAAGAGGGATTAGCTGCCCAATAGCCATGGAGGGCGCTCTTAAAATGAAAGAAATATCGTACATCCATGCCGAAGCGTATCCTGCGGGTGAATTGAAGCACGGTCCCCTCGCCCTAATAACCAACGGCACACCCGTGGTTGCTCTAGCCCCGAAGGACGCTGCCTACGATAAGATGGTGGGAAATATAAAAGAAGTAAACGCCCGAGGTGCGTGGGTTATAGGAGTATCTAACTACCCCGAACTAAAGGAATTCGTAGATGTTTTGATAAAAATTCCGGATACCCATCCCCTTTTCACAATTTATCCTAACATAGTGGTTTTACAACTCCTTGCCTACCACACCGCCAGGTTAAGAGGTTGTGAAATAGACCGTCCGAGAAATCTGGCTAAAAGCGTTACCGTGGAGTGATTGATATGAGGTATTTCGGCTCATCGGGTGTGCGAATGCCTTGGTCTCCACAGCTCTTAGAAATAGCGAGAAGGTTGGGATGCGCAGTTGGAAGTATATTCTCGGAGATCGTGGTAGGATACGATTCAAGAAAGACATCTCAGGCGATAACTTCGGAGTTCGTATCTGGCGTTTTAAGCTCTGGGTGCGATGTGTATCTCGCTGGAATGGTACCCACACCTCTAATCGCCTATGCATCCCGTAACTACGATTGCGGAGCGGTAATTACGGCTTCCCATAACCCGCCGGAGTACAACGGAATAAAACTATGGAACAGGGATGGTTCCTCATTCTCCAAAAAGCAGTGCGAGGAAATAGAAGAGATTATGGAAAGATGCAATATAGTTCGTTGGGAGAAAACTGGAAGATTGGCCGAGGATAACATAGTAGATGAATATATTGAAGATTTGCTCAAGGATGTGGGCAGTTCAGAAGTTAAGGTTGTCAGCGACCCCGGAAATGGGGCATCGTCATATATAACACCAAGAGTTCTTTCGGAAATGGGCTGCGATGTGATTTCTCTGAATTCCCACCCGCATGGCTTGTTTCCGGGAAGACCATCAGAACCTTCTCCAGAAAATTTGGAGAATCTTAGGAAAATGGTTATTTCCTCCAACGCCGATATAGGGGTGGCGAACGATGGCGATGCGGATAGAGTGGTTGTGATAACAAAAAAAGGAAAGATCCTGAGCGGTGACGAAATCCTCGCCATCCTTGTAAAACACTTCGGATTTAACGAAATAGTGGCGCCGGTTGATTCCTCAATGCTTTTGGAAAAACTGTGCAAGGTGCATCGCAGCAAAGTTGGAGATGCTTTTGTGAGTATGCTTATGAAAGAAATAGGTATTAATTTCGGCGGTGAGAACAGCGGAACGCAAATTTTTGCAAAAAGGATGTATGCTCCAGATGGAATATACTCTGCGGCGGTTTTTGCAAAAATAGCCGAAAAGGAAGATTTGGATTCTCTTGTGGATTCATTTCCTAAGTTTTACATCATAAGAAAAAGTTTCAGATACAAAGACAGAGAGAAATTAACCCGAAAAATTGAGAAAATTTTTGAGGGCTTTGAGGTAAATCGCGCGGATGGTTGGAGAATAGACTTGGGGGATTCCTGGATTTTGATTCGGTTTTCGGGAACTGAGCCAAAGGTAAGGATAACTGTGGAATCAGAAATAGAGGATAAGGCAAAAAAAGTTCTTGAAGAGGTTATAGATAAAATAAAGGAGGAATTGTTATGATTCGCGCATTTATTATGGCTGCTGGAAAAGGTACGAGGATGTGGCCCTTAACCGAAAATAGACCAAAAGCCATGATTCCCGTTCTAAACAAACCGATAATTGAACATATTCTTGATCCTATCGTAAACGCGGGAATAGATAGAATAACTATCTTGATAGGCTACAAGGGAAGCATAATAGCAAAAAGGTATGGCGATAAGTACAAGAATGCTAGGATAAGTTATGAGTATCAGGAATCCATCGCAGGCACAGGAGATGCTATAAGATATCTGAAGAGATATCCAGAAGACAAATTTTTGATTCTTAATGGGGATTTAATTTTTGATCCCAGAGTGGTTGAGGAAATTTTATCAGAAGATATCGCCATCCTCTCTGTTTTTAAAGAAAATGCCGAAAGATATGGTATAATAAAAGGAGAGGATTATCTTGAAAAAATTGAAGAAAAGGTTCCAGGAGCGAAAAATCAGTGGATAAATGCCGGAATATACCTTGTTGATAGAGATATTTTTAACTATTCCTGCGATATTTCTGCAAGGGGAGAATACGAATTGGTGGATATAATAAACAAAATGGCTGTGAGAAAAGAGATAAAAATAGTCCGTTCAAAATCGTATTGGTTTGATATAGGCACTCCTTGGGATTTACTTGAAATCAACAAATTCCTTATGGACCGCAAGAAATTTGAAATAAATGGAGAGATTGAGGAAAATGTCGTTATTAAGGGAAATGTTGGAATTGGAGAGGGGAGCAGAATACTGAGCGGTACATATATTGAAGGTCCTGTTCTCATAGGGAAAAACTGCAAAATAGGACCCAATGCCTATCTTAGGCCGTATACGGTTATAGGTGATAACTGCCATGTGGGTAATTCCTGCGAAATAAAGGCATCAGTAATAATGAACGGAACGAAAATTCCCCATTTCAACTATGTGGGAGATAGTGTGATCGGAGAAAATTGCAATTTGGGCGCGGGAACAAAAATTGCGAATCTCCGCCTGGATGAAAAAAGCATAAAGGTCTATTTGAAAGGAAAACTCGTAGATACCGGAAGAAGAAAACTTGGGGCGATAATGGGAGATTTTGTGCATACAGGTATTAACGCAAGCATAGATGTTGGAACTTTTATCGGTAGTTGTAGCTTCATAGGGCCAGGTGCTTTGGCGAGAGGTGTTATAAAAAGTGGAAGCAGAATCTTCTGAGAGGTGATGTTATGAGAGAAATTGAAGGAGTTTTTGTATTTCGCATTCCCGAAGGCAAAGATTTGATCAAAGAAATTGAAAAATTTGCCTCAGAAAACGATATAAAATGTGGTGAAGTAAAGGTTATAGGAGCATTAAAAAACGCAAGAATAGGATATTATGACCCAAAAATGAAGAAATATATAGAAATGGATGTAGATGAGCAGGTTGAACTTTTATCCGCTATGGGAAACATATCTCTAAAAGAAGGAAAAGTTTTCTTGCATTTACATGCCGTTCTTGGCAAAAGAGATTTTTCTGTGGTTGGCGGTCATCTGATAAAAGGAGAGGTTTTCGTGGCTGAAGTGATTATTCAAAAATTTTCTGGAAAACTGGAAAGAAAATTGAGTTCCAGTGGCCTCTTTCTATTCTGAATTTGCTGTTTAAATTTAATAAACAACAAATTTGTGCAATATTGAGAAAGTTTATATAGAGGGATACATTTAGTTTACTCAAGTGGGTGATGCTATGGTATCCGATAAGCCCCTTCCCGGGTTTGTTAACGGCCTGAGCAAATCGCAGAGAACTCGGAAAAAGCGCAGAAAAAATAATTTCAGCTTTGCATTGATATCTTTTCTTACAATTATACTTGGAATTTTAATGGCGGTTTCATCCTATTCCGCCGAGAGAAGTAGCGATGTTAGCATTGCAGGTCAACAACAGCCATATGTAGTATACGGTTATGTGTATTATCCTAATGGAACTGTAGCACAAAATGTGCCTGTGAATATAACAAACGCGAGAACCGGGAACTGGACAATTAATTATACAAATGAAAACGGATACTATCAGGTGGATCTGGCTAATATGGATGGTGGATATGCCGACGGTGATTTGATATATGTTAATGTTACGGTGGACAAATACTGGGGAAGTAACAGCACCGTTGTTAACACTTCAGCTACATCGGCTGTGGAAGTTGATGTGCATCTGCAGGAAACTACCCCTGAATTAAATTCAATTTTGTTTTTGGTTGATATAATGATAATAATTATGCTACTTAAGAAGGAGGTGATATTGTGAGAAAGTATATATTTGTGTTTATTATAACTGTGTTTATTGTCTCCGCCGGCTTTATAGTATTGTCAGAGGTTTCCAGAGAAAAGAAATACTACATTGTGGATGAGGCTTTCTGTCCTAAGAATGCAGAAATATTGGCAAGATATGCTGATGGAAGAGTTCTTATTAAAACATACGGCAATTATCCTTTCAAAACTCCAAAGTATGTACTAGGATTTGACTCTGGTAAATATATACCGGACAGACTGCCAAAAGTGAAAATAGGAAAGTATTTCATTGTACAGTTCGCAGGGCCCATAAAAGCAGAGTGGAGAAAAACTCTTCTGGCAAATGGATTTAAGATATATGAATACATTCCAAACTACGCATATTTGGTGAGAGGTGACTACAGAAAGATCAGAGAAATTTTCAAAAATCCAGACATAATTAAAGGAATATACCCGTACCTTCCAGAATTCAAGTATGATTACACGGTTTTAAGAAATAAACCAACTGATAGTTCTTGGTATATAGTGGAACTTTTCGACAAAAGTGCTTATAGCGAGGTTTCTAAGATAGTTAAAAATTTTGAAATACTCAGTAATGGAAAACTTTTAAAGGTACATATCTCCGATAGAAATACATTGAAAAAAATAGCAGAGATAGAAGAAGTTAAGGGGATAAGCAGATATGTCAAAAACAAGCTCTACAACAATTTCATTTCATCATATTTCCTAAGGACGAGAGATGCGTGGAATACATGGCGTTCCTCTCTGCCTGAAAATTTGAATGGAAGTGCTGTTGTGGTTGTTGTTCTGGATACGGGAATTTCAAATGCCTCAAGCGATGCAGATAAAAATGACCCAACGAAGGTTCACTGGGATTTCTTCTCCCAGTACACCGATTTATATGCTAACGGTGGCCAACCCACAGGAAGTTCAAGGATTTTGGCGATAAGGGATGTTGCGGGAGATAAAGATACAGGAGATTACTATTCCGGCCATGGAACACATGTTTCTGGAATTATTTTGGGCAACGGATTTATGAGTGGCTCAGATCCCATGAACAACACATACTATCACTCATTTGCGGGTGGTGCTCCACAGGCAAGATTGATTTTCCAGGCAGCAGAAGATAAAGATAACCCGAATAGTATAAGCTTTGATGGTGTGGGTGGAACATTTTTGGACGCTCTAAAGGATGCTCAAACCGCCGCGGATAATCTTGGTGTTGTGTTCAATGTACATAGCAATTCTTGGGGCGCAGCTCTGGACGGAGATTATGGGGAAAATGCGCATGATGCGGACTGGTTTGTGTGGAACCACACATGGGTTCTCATAACCGTCTCCGCCGGAAATGAGGGTCCTGGAAATCAAACCATTGGCGACCCTGCTTCGGGCAAGAATGTTCTGTGTATAGGGGCTGCGGAGAACTACAGGCCAGGACATGATCCTGTGGAGGGAATCACGCCCCTCTATGTGGTAGATTTCTCATCAAGAGGACCAACCCTAGATGGTAGAATTAAGCCTGATGTAGTAGGTGTGGGTACTTGGGACATATCCACAAGAGCCATGGGAGCACAAGATGGTTTGTATGGTCCTTACGACTTAAATAAATATTATGAGTATTGTTCAGGGACTTCACAGTCCAATCCTTCGGTGGCCGGTGCCGCAGCGATTGTGTACGATTACTTCATAAAAGTAGAGAATATGGATCCATCCAATATCTCATCCGCGTTAGTAAAAGCCATGCTAATAAACGGAGCCAGAGATTTAGGATACGGCATACCTTCTTATGTCCAAGGATGGGGAATGGTAGATATTGAGAATACCTTATTCCCAAAACCACCAAGAAGCTTCAAGTGGTGGCAAAATACCTCAGGAATTCAAACAGGAGATACCAACATAACCTATATAAATGTAGTAGGCGGTGATGAGCCCCTGAAGATAACCCTGGTCTGGTCCGATCCCGGTGCTGCCAAATACGCAAATCCATCTCTCGTAAACGATTTGGATTTGAAAGTTACGGATCCTTCAGGAAATGTCTATTATGGAAACTACTTCTCAAATAGTTGGGCCGTTCCTAACCCCACGGGTACCAATCCATGGAGTAACGATAGTGATCAGGATGACGATTTGAATAATGTGGAATGCGTTTATGTGCAAAATCCCAAGACGGGTAAATGGAAAATAGAAGTCATAGGCGAAAATGTTCCTGGTAATAGTGTTGCAGGTAGCGATAAACAGCCATTCGCTCTAGTAGTTTCCGGAAACTTGGGTAAGAAAGATTACGATATGAGACTTACTTGGAATTACAAAGGCAAAAATGTAACTTTTGATAAAATATACGATTATGTTTATCCAGGACAGAGTATAAAATTTGAATTCAATATTACCAACTATGGAAATAAGGATGATTCGTATAATCTGAGCGTTGTATCTCCTTCAGATGTTACCGTTACATTGGATAAAACAAAAGTTTCCGTGCCTGCAGGAGGATATGCATCTATAGTTGCTAATATAAAGCCAAGAAATTCACTTGATCCAGGATTAAGAGATGTTATAATAAAAGCCGCATCTGAAAATGTAAGCTATCTTCAAGATAGCATAACAATCATTTTAAATATACAGGGCAACTACTCCTATATTTCACAAAAAATAACGGATACTACTACCTCGGAATATTATCCGGCAATTGCACAGGATAAAACAGATCCTAATAAAATATTTATGGCTTATCTTGCAAAAGATTCAACCGATGTAATCCATGTTTATCTCATTTACAGCACCGATGGAGGAGCTACATGGTCCACCCCAATCCAAGTGTCCACAAGTAGTACAAAATATAAAGATGACTTAACAATATCTTACGATGGGAGATATGTGGCCATCGCTTGGCATGAGAAAGATGCCATATACAAAGCCGTTGAAAATACTGATACTTACTGGAATATGAATAGAGAATGGATTGCAGCGAGAATTTACGATACTCAGACAAATTCATTCACATCAGGGGTACATAGGATTAAAAAAGAGGAAAGGTGGGTATATGAATCATCTGGTCTAATAGCAGATTTGTACATGTATAAGTATATGGGGTATACCCCAACGATCGCCATTCAGAATGGGAGAAGCTGGTTATTTTACCAATATGTATATTGGTATCGCCATTATAGATACACACCAATCGGAGGATGGACCTTGCAGGATGAAAGCATAAAGATCTATGTCAATTCCACTTATTCGGATGATTACGGGGATACATGGTCTTCCGAATCATCAATTACTGGTCAAGTCACCAATGATGCTAACCATAATGTGGATAGAGGATATCATCCATACGCCTTTGTAGATTCTTCCGGTAAGCTGTGGTTATTCTATTATAAACTTGACACAGAGGTAAATAGAAGGGATATATACTACATGACCTATACAGATTCTTGGAGTTCGGAAAACGCCCTGGAAAACTATAGTGAGAGCGGAAACTATCAGGATGTTTTCCCGTATGCTTTTGAAGATTCATACGGAAAGATATGGGTGGTCTGGTGGAGTAATAGAACCTCCACATACTCTCCGGTTATGAAATACTATGACGGTACATCATGGTCATCCACCATAGTGCCGTTCTCTTCTATTGAGCCAAAACCTGTGATTGATCTGTACAACAACTATTATTCTGTTATGCGAATTCCGTATATGATTGAAGATTCCGCAGGCACATTTTGGTTTCCCTATCCCGCAGCGGAAAGATATTCCTCATCGGGCATGGCTCAACTTTATGCCCTCTTCTCCGAAGATAACTTCACAACAGTGAATACCATGAAACTAACAGAGAGCTACTACTCATCAACTTGGCCCGCAATGTACATAAATGGTAGCAATGTCGTTTTCGTGTTCCCGCAAGCAGATGCGGATTGGAGAACGGATTTAGTCAAAATAGAAATTACAAAATACTTTGAACTAACCCTACAGTCGGGATGGAACCTTATTTCCAACCCACTCTATAATGATAATATGTACGCATCAATGCTTGATTCATTCCTGAAATCGGGGGACATCATATCTATTTATGACCCCGCTACCGGATACACAGATAGGTTAGTTGGTGTAGATGATTCGCCAAATTATAGAATACCATGGTATTCTGGAATATGGATTTACAACAGCGCCTCCGCAACAAAAACAATCAAACTTTACGGCATCGTTTATAGAGGAACTGTCCGAGTTGACCTAAGAAAAGGCTGGAATCTTATTGGCTGGTTGAATTTCTCAGCGATAAAGGCATCGGAACTTGCGAATTATGTAATTGGAGGAAATGTTACATTGATTTCCATATGGAACACTTCCGCACAACAGTACGAGGATTATCTTCCGGGAATTTCTCCACCCTCCTACGATTTTTACATATATCCAGGAATGGGATTCTGGATTTATGTTGATGCCAATTGCTACTTGGAATATCAGACATAAACAAATTTTTCCATTTTAACAAATTTTAAATACTCCTTTTTCTTTCCTTCCCTAATGGCTGCTTGGCTCGGAATAGCAGTGATACTCATCGGTCTCGCTCTGATAGTCATTGAGATTCACACCCCCGGTTTTATGCTCGGTGCAATAGGAACGGCACTCCTTATTCTGGGAATAGTGATTTTAATGTTTCCAGAAGATACCGCTCTGGCCTATGCTCCCCTTATAATACTCGGTGCCGGCATACCGGCAATGATAGTTTCAATACTTATATACAGAAGAATAGGCAAACCCGAGAATCCCGCCACTACTTCTCAATACACACTGGTAGGGAAAGTAGGATTGGTCGTGGAAGACATTGAACCCCATAGCCTAAACGGAAAAGTAAAAATTGGCTCGGAAGTATGGAGTGCAACCGCTCCCAAAAGAATAGAGAAGGGAAAAAAGGTAATTGTGAAGAAGGTGGAGGGTGTGCATCTGGAAGTTGAAGAATTAGGAGGTGAGTAAAAAATGGATGGATGGTTTATTGTGGGTATACTTTTATTTTTCTTGGTGGTGATAATAATAGCCAGTGGTTTAAGAGTGATAAGGCCATGGGAAGTTGGACTTAAAATATTTCTTGGCAAATATATATCTCCGCCCTTAAAACCGGGAGTTCATTGGGTTGTACCTTTTATGACTCAAGTTGTCCGCATGGATCTCAGAGAGCAAACATGGGATGTACCGAAGCAGGAGGTCATAACAAAAGATAACTCCCCAACGGCAGTTGATGCGGTTATATACATAAAGGTTGTTGACCCCGAGAAGGCGTTCTTTGAAGTGCAGAACTACAAGTTAGCGACGATTAACCTCGCGATGACCACGCTGAGGTCTGTGATAGGAGATATGGAACTGGACGAAATCCTCTACAACAGGGCGAAGATTAACGCCACATTACGCCAAATCCTTGATGAAGCCACGGATAAGTGGGGAGTTAAAGTCACCGCGGTTGAAATAAAAGAGGTTGATCCATCGCCTACGGTCAAATCGGCTATGGAGGAGCAAACCGCCGCAGAAAGACAGAGAAGGGCAGCCATACTCAGGGCTGATGGTGTGAAACGCTCTCAGATACTTGAAGCAGAAGGCGCGAAGAGAGCCATGATTTTGAAGGCAGAAGGAGAGAGAAAATCCAAGATTCTGAAGGCGGAGGGCGAGAGGTTAGCAACGATTTTAAGGGCGCAGGGAGAAGCACAGAAATTAAGGATTCTCGCATTGGGCTCCGCTACTCTGGATCCCAAATCTCTGACCGTGCTTTCTTTTGAAACTGTGAAATCGGTAGCCAACGGCCAAGCGACCAAGATAATATTCCCGTTTGAATTCAGCAAATTGTTTGAGAGCGTTTCGGAATATGTGGGAGGAACAAAGGCGCTCAGAGAGCATTCCCCCGTTGATTATCAATCGCTTGAAAAGTTGATCGGCGAGGCAGACAAGGTCCTCGGGCCTATACCAAGCTACGAGGAGATTGAGGAGAGTTTGAGGAAGAGGACGGAGGAGGAAGGAGAGGCGGAAACCTCCGAAGAAGATATAAGAAAGTTGCTGAGCAAGAAAGCCACTGAAGAACTTCTAAAAGAAAATGAGTGAATGCGATCTCCGCAAATACCTCTATTTTTTTC
>Ga0190314_1000574_pt1 | contig 12174 bp, 17 predicted proteins | sample 4870071112_MG_FD_165055 | JGI IMG/M metagenome (GOLD analysis project Ga0190314, IMG submission 165055) | Hydrothermal vent sediment bacterial communities from Southern Trench, Guaymas Basin, Mexico - 4870-07-11-12_MG | ecosystem: Environmental > Aquatic > Marine > Hydrothermal vents > Sediment ...
ATTTTGCACTGCTTATGTGTCCTCCGCTCTGTAACGAAGGCCCCATTATAACATCCCCGGGCTTCGTAAAAGCGAATATAACTGCCTGATTCGCGTTTGTACCACTAATCGGTCTTACATCAGCATATTTGCAATTGAAAAGTTTTTTAGCGAGTTCTGTGGCAAGTTCCTCCATTTCGTCCACATATATATTTCCCTGATAGTACCTTTTGCCAGGAGTGCCTTCGGCATAACGGTTGTGAAAATCTGTCAGAAGCATTTCTCTGGCCAATGGAGATATTAGGTTCTCAGAGGCTATCAGTGGGATTGATTCCTCAAACCATTTGTTATGCTTTTTGGCTATTTCCCTAGCTTTTAAAGCATACTGCAACGCTTCATCCATCATATCATCACCGCAATGCCTAAAAGATTAAAATGAAATAAAGTTTTTGGAGTAATTACGCCAGCGGTGAGAAGACAATAATCGCTATTATATAAAGGCAGAAGCCGGCAAGAATAATAGTTGCCAATCTATAAAGGGGATGGTAATCTCTTCTGAAATAGGATGTTGTGAGAAGAACAAAATAAAGTATTGTTATGGACAGCAAAAATAAAAGTTTTCCTGGAAGCTGATATTCCTCGCTTACGGTATGCATCACTACACCAATAAATATGAAAACTGTTGATATAAGAATTGCAAAAAACACCGCACTATTGCTTGTTAATGATTTTACAGTTGGAGGTAATGATGGAGTTATATCTGGTTTATTTAAATTGTTATTTGCTATCTTGTGAATATCACCAAAATATCTTTCTTCCTTTTTTTCCTCATTCTTCATCTCGTTCATCGCATGGCCATAGAAGCAATTTATTTAAATTTTTTTGGAATTAAGTTTAAATAGCACCATCCAATAATGATTCCTATGGTTACGAAAGATGATGTCTATGAAAAGTTAAAGGAGGTTATAGATTTTGAGTTGGGCGTGAATGTCGTTGACCTCGGCCTAATATACGATGTTGAAATTAAAGAGGATGCCGTGCATGTTCTTATGACTTTAACAACTCCGTTCTGCCCACTGGCTAGGAAAATAGTAGCCGATGTTAAAAAGGCTGTAGAATCCCTAGGTGTTAGGGCGGATGTAGAATTAACTTTTGATCCTCCATGGTCGCCTGACAGAATAAGCGATGAACTCAAAAAACAGCTGGGCATAATATGAGAGTGCGATGCACAGCGCTCCCGCCAAGGTGATACTTTTCGGCGAGCATGCGGTTGTGTACGGAAAGCCGGCAATAGCGGTGGCAGTGGAGAGAAGATGTTTTGTGAGATTTGAAAAGAGTGAGAAGTTTATGGTAAATGGTATGCCCATTGATGAAGAACATCACAGATACATAAAAAAAGCCTTAGAACTTTATTGGCGGGGAGGCCCCGTTAATGTGATTACTTTGTCCTCCATACCGTCATCGTCAGGTATGGGCTCATCCGCCAGCGTCACAGTGGCTACGGTGGGCGAAATTTTAGGAGAAGTAGAGGAAGAGGTCGCTCGGGCAGCGTTCAATGTGGAATATGAGGTTCAGGGAAGAGCGAGCCCGATAGATACATCCACCGTAACCCACGGAAAGGGAATTTTTGTGTGTGAGAGGGAGTGGAAAAATCTTCTCTGGACTGTAGAGAAAAACCATAAAAAATGGTACATCCACCATGTTGATGTTCCCAAAGATATGAAACTTGTAGTGGGATTTAGCGGTGTTCATTCTTCCACCGCCAAAATGGTGGCGAAGGTGAGAAGATTCGTTGAAAGCAATTCCTTCGCAAGGGACATAATAGAGGAAATAGGTACGATAACGATGGAAGCGCTGAAGGCGTTAGCAGATGAGGACTTTTCAAAAATAGGTGAATTGATGAAAAAGAACAATTCTCTCCTCACAATACTGGGCGTAAGTCATCCTGCACTTAAAGATATGATGGAAAGGGTGAAAAAATATTGTTACGGTGTAAAAATAACTGGCGCGGGAGGAGGGGGAAGCATAGTTGCACTAACAGATGAGCCCGATGAAGTTTCAAAAATACTGAAAAACGCTGGATATTATGCATATCCCCTGAGAATAGCGGAAAAAGGACTTACCACCTTATCCTGAATCCCTTTATTCCTTCAGGCTCTTCCCATTCAATATCAACCTTAGTTACTAAAGCATAAGGATGCTTTGTTTTACAATATTCTATGATTTTCTCTATCTTCTCTTTTTCACCTTCAAAAACTGCCTCAACCCTACCATCGGGCAAATTACGAACCCATCCTCTCAATCCCAATTCCTCTGCCCATTTACGGGTATAGGCGCGGAAGAAGACACCCTGAACCCTTCCCTCAAAGAACACATGAGCCCTTTTTATCTCTGCCATATAAAGGACTAATAAAAAAGAAAATAAAAATGTTTCTATCACTCAAACTTTTTGAGGAGCGCAGGTATCGCGAGAATAACAATCATCGCTGGAATATGCGGGAATTCAGGTACAACGGCGTTCACTTTGATGTAATGTACATCGCTATACCACTGATTCCCGTAGGCATAGATTTTTATATAGGCTGTCCGCGCATCGGAAGGTATTACATGATAGTATACAATCTTACTCTCTCCCGGTTGAAGAGTAACATTGATTTCCGTCACATTGTAGCACAGACCGCCTACACATATCTGAATTTGCCATCCTGCGGGAAGTGTAGATGGGTCATAACCGACCTTAATTACTCTCGTTTCGGAGAGTTCGTTGCGAACCACTGTGGTCAACTCGTATATATTTCCAACACTCGCATCTATCTCTGTTTCATAAGGTTTTAATTCCCATTTTTCAATTGGCTGTATGACGGAATTATAGACCTTGCCTTCTTTCCATGTGTAATAACCGTCAGTCACGGTATGTGTATTGTGGGTCTGTACAAAAGCAACCACATGCATTTTAGACATATTCCAAGAAGAATTAATTGGAACAGTGTATTCCTTGCTCAATACAGTACCAGCAGTCAGAGTTATTGGATCCTCTGCTATTCTTTGCACAGCGGTGTATCTAAGACGGTATTCTCTCCCGCTAACATACACCGATTCATTATGGTCATCTACGAGGACCACATGGAGATAAAGATTGCCATCAGCTGGCGTTTCCGCACAAGTGACATTAACTTTCACCACTATATTTCCACCGACTATGTCTGTGTCCATACTGAGAACCATACATGTTGTGTTCAGCAAATCATTCTCTATTTTAGTTTTGTACCAGTTGTACATATCTGGATCATCGGGATCTGTTGAACCACTCAGTGCTGCGTTTTCTCCACTGAAAAATGTTATTGGTATTGCTGGAACGGAGTAGAAATTATATCTATCATTACAGAGACTATCGGAGGATTCGTAGCTATCGCTAAGATGATGCTCAATTATGGCAAGATCGTTTAGAGATTTTTCATTGGCAAGTGTATTAAGGGCACCCTCCGCCCCTGGACAACCCCCACACCATGTCGCCGTGAAACACTCCGCCAGCGATGTCTTTGGAAAGAATATCTACCTTCCCTTGTGTATGTTCTCCGCAGAATATGCCGCAGCAAACCCCATAAATATCAGCGCACAAATAAGCATCGTAGAAATAGCCTCTTTTTTCATACATTCAACCATTAGGATTTATACTATAAATACATTTCCCACCTTTAATAAAAATTTAGGTTATACTAACTTATCTTATTGCGATTTTTCGGCGAAAATTGGAGGGGATAATGAGAGAAAGGTTTATATAGAAGAGGTGTTTTACCTCGGATGAGGTGATGAAAAATGCTGGCAGGACAGCCAATTCTCATACTTAAAGAGGGTACGAGAAGAGAAACGGGAAGAGAAGCTATGAAGAACAACATAGCCGCAGCTAGAGCGATAGCGGAGGCGGTGCGCACCACTCTTGGGCCTAGGGGAATGGACAAAATGCTTGTGGATAGTCTTGGGGATGTTGTGATAACGAACGATGGAGTCACGATTCTCAAGGAGATAGATGTTGAGCATCCGGCGGCGAAGATGATTGTTGAAGTTGCCAAAACACAGGACAGCGAGGTGGGCGATGGTACAACCACAGCGGTGGTTCTCGCCGGAGAGCTCCTCCGTCTAGCCGAGGAACTTATTAACCAGAATGTACATCCAACGATAATCGCTGCTGGATACAGAATGGCTGCAGAGAAAGCTAAGGAAATACTCAATGAAATAGCCAAGGAGATAGACATAGAGGACGAAGAAATACTTAAGAAATTGGCCCAAACTTCCCTGAGCAGCAAATCTGCCAGTGCGGCGAAGGAGCACATATCTACCATAGCGGTAAAGGCAGTAAAGAGGATTGCGGAAAAGATAGACGGAAAGTGGAGAGTGGATGTGGACAACATACAGATAATCAAGAAGCAGGGTGGAGCCATTGAGGACACAGAGCTAATAGAAGGTATGATAATTGATAAGGAAAAGGTACATCCCGGTATGCCAAAGGTTGTGAAGAATGCGAAAATTGCGTTGCTCAACACCCCACTGGAGGTAAAGAAGCCGGAATTTGACGCAAACATTCAGATAAGGGATCCATCGTTGATACATGCGTTCATAGAGGAGGAGGAAAAGATACTCAAAGAAATGGTTGAAAAGATAAAGAAAGTAGGCGCGAATGTGGTATTCTGTCAGAAGGGCATAGACGACATGGCACAGCATTTCCTGGCGAAGGAAGGCATATACGCGGTGCGCAGGGTTAAGAAGAGCGATATGGAGAAACTCGCAAAGGCCACCGGTGGTAGAATAGTGACGAATCTTGATGATCTCAGCGAGGAGGATTTGGGCAAAGCAGAAATGGTTGAGGAGCGCAAGATAGGCGAGGACAACATGACTTTCGTTATTGGGTGCGAGAATCCTAAGGCAGTGAGCATACTGATACGTGGAGGCACGGAACATGTGGTGGATGAGGTTGAGCGCTCAATGAAGGATGCTCTACATGTAGTTGCGAAAGCCATAGAAGACGGAAAGATAGTTACTGGCGGAGGCTCCTCTGCGGTGGAGATAGCCCTTAAACTCAGAGACTACGCCGCTTCCGTGGGCGGTAGGGAGCAGTTGGCCATAGAGAGATTCGCAGATGCAATGGAGATAATACCTCGCAGCCTTGCCGAGAATGCAGGTTTGGATCCCATAGATATCTTACTGGAACTCAGAAAGGCACACAAAGAGGGAAAGGCACATGCAGGCATAAACCTCTACAACGGAAAGATAGAAGACATGCTTGAACTCGGTGTGATAGAGCCTATCCGCGTAGGAAGACAAGCCATAGACAGCGCGACAGAGGCAGCGGTGATGATTCTCAGAATAGATGATGTTATCGCGGCAAAGGGCGAAACCAAGGAGGAGAAGGGAGGTAAGGGCGGCGAGGAAGAGGAAAGCGAGTTTGACTGATTTTTCCTAAACTTTTTTATATTTTAATGTTATAGGGAGGAGGGTGATAGTATGGTTAAGGAAGATGCAATTTATGAGCTCAAAGATTTAAAGGAGAGAGCTCCGAAAATCTTCGGAATACCGACCGGAACGAAACTTGATGATATGTTTTATACTGTTGAAATTTCTGATGATGGCGTGATAAAAAAACCTCTTGGCGGAATACCTTATCTATCCGTGATAAACATCACCGGAATTCCTGATACGGGAAAATCTCTTTTGGGGGAGCAATTCGCGTTAACCCAAGCGTCAAGAGGTTATGGAGTATTGTATGTTACTGTTGAAAGTCCGGCAAATTTTCTTTATACTGCACTTAAAGAAAGGGCAAAGGCTCTCAATTTGGATTTCTCAAAGATTGAGGAAAATATGGTTGTTATAGATGCCTCACAAGAAGAGGAACTCCGGGAAAATGTATCCGCTCTTCTGGACACTATGGCTTATGCGATAAAACTCAAAAATACGAAGAATGTTGTTATTGATAGCGTTACAGGACTTTACGAACATATGGAAGTCAAGGCAAGAATAATAGTAAGAAAAATTTTCAATTTCCTCAAAAAGCACCATCAAACTGCCCTTCTTATATCTCAGAAGAGGTCATCCCAAACGGGAGAGAGCGCGGAAGCCGCTGGGGGTCTTGCTGTGGCGCATATCGTGGATGGAACGATAGTTATGGATAAAAAAATAATAACAACTCAATACGAGGAGAGACTTTACAAAATTCCTGTTGGAAGTGTTTTGAGAACGATAAGGATAGATGGATGCAGGTTATCGCCGCATGATTCCAGAATGTGGATATTTGAAATAACTGATATAGGAACGATTGACATAAAAATGCCTCTTACCGATTTCATTAAAAGGAGGTGATGAGAATGGGATTTGAGGTAATAACAAAACCGACGAAAAATGTGGATGAGATCGCAGACAGAATCTTCAAAGAGTGTATAAATGTTCTTGGCGGTCTTCGCAAGATAGTAGAATATCGCAACCTAACTTGGCTTCCGAGTTTGGCCGAGGCATCCTATGTTGTGGCTATGAAATACGAAGGAGTTATGACTTCAAGAGAAATTGCGGAAAAACTGGGTATAACCCAGCAAACTGTGAAAAATATTCTGGAGGCAGATGAAAATGTGGTGGAACAGTATCTGAGGGGAGAAATAGAAAAGGCGGATGAGCATATTGCGGGTGGTATAGCAAAGCTCGCTTACAAAAGAGTAAAGGAAAATGCTGATTCCTCTGAGGAATGGATAGAACATATGAAAACCGGGGCAGAAATTCTCGGCGTGGACTGGGCCGTGCATTTCCTCACAAAGATAAAAGGGACAAAATTCCCGATAACCAGCGAAAATGAACTAATAGAAAAAGTTGGGAAAATAAAAATAATGGGAAAAGATTTTGAGGATATAGCTAAGAAAATAGCTTATCCCATAAAGAATCCTGCGGAGTTGCTCCACAAAGTAAAAGAGTGTCTACATGATTAGGAAAGCATAAGTTCTATAAAATTTCGCAGATGCTCCGCCAATCTTTCATTGTCCGTATAGCCACAGGCATCAAGATTCGCTGATGCCAAAAGTGCATACTTTCCATCCACAAGCAGGTCTGTGGCTATCAAACCGTCTTTTCTGCAGACTTTGAATCCCTTTGGAATCTTCGTTTTGGGAGGAACTATCAGCAATATTTCCACACCTCTCTTTAACGCACGATCTATACATTTTTGCATTTCTTTATATATTTCTTCAAAGTGGGGTGTGGAAAGCACTATTTCCTTCTCCGCAATATCCACGAACTCTCCTATCTTTTTTAGTACCTTATCTTTTCCCCACAAAGTGAATACAACTTGCGGTTCGCCCATCCTGCCATACTGATTCTGAAGGCTCCTTATTCCTTCAATTATCTCATCTATTTTTTTGACTGCTATTTCTCTAAGCTCCTCTAAGGATATAGATGCATAAATTCTAGGTCTTCCACTTCTCTTTCTTATCAAACCTTTTTTTAGAAGTTTTTCCAGCGCTTTATAGGCGGAGGTCCTCGGTATTCCTGAAAATTCCGCTATTTGTTCCGCTGTACCTGCTCCAAGTATATAAAGAGCAAGAAAGGATTTTACTTCGTACTCAGAGAAGTTGAAAAAGTTCAGCGATTCTTCAAGCATAATAATCAAGTTTTTCCATCTTTTTCTCTTCTTCCTTCAATTTCAAAGTCATTGAAGTGGTGAGATCCTCTATTTTTTTGGATTTTTCTCTTAGTTCCTCAAGGTCTATACCGAGATTCAAATATTTATCCACAACTTCCACAACATTGAGAGCGGCTTTGGGATCGGATATGTATCCAGAGGTCTCTCCCATAATGCATACACCCTCCATACCAAAAAATTCCTTCCCCAAACCGAGCAAAAGTCCTGCAGCACCAACTATACCTCCACCCGGATCCGTGGGGGAAAATATAACGCCCAGTTTTCTGAACTCTTCTATGTACTCTTTACTGGTGGCTGCTCCGAAAACGCGGGGAGTTTCGTTGAATAGGCCCGTACCGTAACCCCCAAGGGTGAGTATGAATTTGCATCCGAATTCTTTAACTATTTTCAAAACTTCGTAGGATAACTCGTATTGTCCCTCCGAAGATATTCCCTGATAATCTCCTACCAAGAATATAATGTCTCTACCACCTCTTATTTTTTTGTAGTAAAGTTCGTTTCTAACAAGATAAACAGTCCCGTCTCCTTTAGGAAGTACTTGCGGTGGAAAGTACTTGGAATATATCTCCGCAAATTTCTTCGCTTTGACCTTTTTCATTATATATTCCGCGGATATCTTTCCTACATTTCCAACGCCAGGAAGTCCCTCTATAAGTATAGGGTCCTTCAACCTCGGTTTTTTTAGTATTTTAACAATTACTCCTTCCAATTTTCCACCTCCTTTTTAAGCATTCTTCTGTATTTTCCGTACTTATCTTCCGGAGAGTATCTTGGTGGAATTGCCTGTACAGTTCGGCTTCTACAGGCGGGGCAAATTTCCTTTAATGTGTATCTTCCACACATTGGACATTTCCTTATCAAACTTTTCAATTCAAAGCCTCCTGTGGAACTCGCCCTCTCCTCCTCTCTCCTCCACAAACTTTATGGCCTTTTCAGCAGCCCTTCTGAGAATTTCCTCTGCTGTTTTATAATCTTCGGCTTTTACTATCAACCTATAACGTGGGGCTCCAACATACTGCACAATAGCACCTTCCTTCTCAGCCAAGAGTAAGGCTTCCCTTATATCCTCCACCCCATTGGGCCTTGTTGAAAACAAATCAACATAACCACTTATCTTAACAGATGGCGGAGTTATATTCTCGTGGGCTATCTTTATGAAATGCTCCACCCATTCTCCCTTAAATCCATCCTCTTCAAGAACATCTTCGTTCATCGCAACTTCCTCAAAAGCTCCGTAAAGACTGCCATACTTTTCTATTAATTCTCTACCAAATTCTTCAAAGCACTCTTCAACGCTTTTCCCAAGTTTTAAAGCCAGTAATTCAAATAGTTTCCAAGCTCTCTGCTCATTCTTCCATTGCTGTATCTTTTCTCTTCTCTGCTTTTCTGTAACCCTCTTCAGAGAGAGGTCTATTATTCCCTTTTCTTCATCAACTCTAATTACTTTACAAACAACTTTTTGGCCTTCTCTAACATAATCCCTTATGTACTTAACCCACCCCGAAGCCACTTCAGTAACATGTATAAAACCTTCCTTTCCCTGATACTCATCTAAGGTCACAAACGCTCCGAACTTTTTAACTTTCTTAACCGTACAGACAACAAGTTCGCCTTCCTCCGGATACTTTTTTATAGGAATCATTTTACTCAAATACCTCCATAACCTCTCCTCTTATAAGTGCTTTTCCGCCTGTCGGTTTGGCCATAGTAGCTCCGCAAACTTCACATCTGACCTCAGTGGATGCCCTTATATATATTATCTGCTCGTTTCCACAATCCAGACATTTGACCTTCAAAAAAACTTTATCATAATTTTTCAATTTTTGATTTTCAAGTTTTATAGGCTCTTCCAGCTTCATCATTTCACCTCCACCAACTCAAATCTCTTTGCTCTTATGGTTGGGCGTGTGTGCGCCTTTTTGCATTCCGTGCATCTGAACCTTATGTTAAGTCGCTTAGTGGGTTTTTCTCTACCTTCATAAGTCGGTCTTGGAAATCCTCCGTATCCAGCGGTAACTCTTCGGAATCTTCTCTGCCCAGCTTTGAGTTCGCTTCTCGGCCTATTTTTGACTTTTTCTATCTCGTGAATGGTATGCCTTTTACAGTACGGACAGTATGTCTTTATCTTTCTGGGCATCTTCATCTCAATCACCTTTTAGTGCGAAAATATGATTGAGTATTTAAACATTGGCTTTATGAACCATTTCATCATAATTTCGTTAAAAAGTAGCCCCGGGGAGATTCGAACTCCCGTCCCGGGATCCAGAGTCCCGGATGCTTGACCGCTACACCACGGGGCTATGGCAGAAGTGATAAAAAGTTTTGATATATAAGAAATTCGGTCAAAGAGGAGGCGATACTATCAGTATATGCAGCATACGCAAATATTTTATAGACAGAAATGAGATTATCCTGCGGTGATACAAATGAGTTGGGCTGAAGATAAGCTAAAGGAAATAAACGAAGCGTTCAAGAAACTGGCCAAGGACATGCCCGAACAGCACAAGGGATTCAGAGACCTCATGCTTGCCACACTGAAAGAAGGAAAACTTGACCTGAAAACCAAGGAACTAATCGCCCTTGCACTGGGAATAGCATCCGGATGCGAATGGTGTATAGTAATACATACGAAAAAAGCGCTGGAGGCAGGAGCAACAAGAGAAGAGATTCTAGAGGCAGCGTATGTCGCGGTTTTAATGGCTGGCGGACCCGCTGTGATGCACATAATTCCTCTGCTAAAGGCGTTGGATGAATTTTCACAAAAATGATCACCGTTGCGGTATCTAGGAAGATAGAGTTCAAGATTCCCAACAAAACCCATTATTCTTTTTTTAATAGCCCATACACCCCGCATAGAGAATCGGGGGCAATAGATGTTTATTTTAATGATGGATATGCATTGTATCCACTGGAAGAAGGAAAAGTTTCTGAAATAAGAAAAATAAAAACGCCAAGAAATATTAATTGTTCCGAGGATTTCCTCATACTTGTTGACTGTCTCAACGGCATGTTTCTTAAAATTCTCCATGTTGAGCCTATCGTAAATATGGGGGATATTCTTTACTTAGGAGATCCTTTGGGAAAACTCATTCCTTCTGGTTATTTCTTTCCGTGGACTGATCTTCATGCTCACTTTGAACTTAGAAAATGTAATGATAAATACAGGGCGCGGGGTGGTGAAAAATTAAACCCCCTAATAATTGAATCTGTACCAGTCGCACAGGGAGAAGATTTTGTTGTAGTTGAGAAGAAGGATAAATACTGCTGGATCAAACCATTGCATACCAATCCAAATGGGCTAACCCCCATCTCCTGCGGAATGGGTTTTGTTGATGGCGGCTTTCCCCATTATGAATATTACGCCTGCATAGGCAAAAATTTGAAGATGAATCCTGCAAATTTTGAAGTTTTTGCAAATGGCATAGAAATAAAAGGTCTCGGAGTATACTGCAATTTCCCCTATGTAAAACTCATAAGCAATCGTTTTAATGAAGGCGATGTCGTGAAAATAACCTGCAAGGGGGATGGATGTCCTCTGCTGTAATGGTGCTGGCTTCAAAATTATTTGTAAAGGAGAACTATATCTCCTATCTCCGCCGATAAATCTCGGGCTACTATGGGACATTTCACCATTAGCATATAGTAAATTCCTGAAAATTCGCTGAGTCCCTCATAGTTTCCCTGCCCCTTTGAAATCGTTACATCATGCGATTTTATCCACTCCCTGACTTCGGGGGAATTCCTTTCCACGCCTACCTCTCCGTTTGATATGAATCTGAATTCATTTACGATTTCGGTTAGTGATACGAATTTCGCATCCTCCATCGTGGCATCGTTTATTATTGGACCTGCCTTAACCACGAAAGTCACCTCAACATCATTCATTGAAAGTATCGTTTCAAGAAGGATTTTATCAAAGACTATTTCTCCAGCATTATCCGCAAAGTAAAGAATAGTGTTTGCGTTGAGAACATCCCTTTTGAATCTCCCATAGTCATCATACCTAAATTGCTTTTTTAGAACTTTTTGTATTGTGGATTCCAAATCAAATTTTTCCAGTGCACCGAAATCTATTATATTACCCGCTATGGCAAGACGCACCGCCGTTCTGAGTGGGTCATCGCTTTTTCTCACCAAGTCCTTCATTTCCTCGTATTTTTGCAGGGCTATTTCATTACTTTTTCTCTTTACCTCTTTGTACGGATCTCCATGAGTATATTTTCTTATTACCCGGTGTACTCTATGCGCTATTTCGGGCGGGGTAGAATCCCATTTGATTTCAAGTAAAACCTTCATGCATTCCCGTAGAACCTTTTCCTGTTCCTCAGCTCTTAAACCAGAAAATCTACATGCCTGTAATGCCTGGCGAAGAAAGCAGGGAACACAGTCAAGCTGTACTTTCATAATAAAGGGGATAGAAAGCATGGATTAAAATTTTTTTAATACTCTCCGAAATTCTTTATTTTCTTTCTCATGCTCTTCAAAAGTAAAGGTACTATCAGAGAGGATACTATGACATA